>QQTW01000892.1_pt1 | contig 19992 bp, 12 predicted proteins | sample 1904831 | NCBI WGS metagenome assembly QQTW01 (sample SAMN09435610, study PRJNA476489) | Subsurface metagenome, whole genome shotgun sequencing project. | reverse complement strand
CTCTTGTCTCGCTCGATGCTGCCTCACTGGCTTCCGGGATAGCAGAAACACCAAAATGAAGGCGCCGATGATGTAAAGCGCTCTTCTACGACGTCACAGCTGCAATTCCTTTTGTTGCTCTATGATTCTTCCTCCTGAAGGGATTTGATTACGATGATGCCATCATCTGCCCAAACACGACGGTTCTCGACTTGAGGTATAAGTAAGAGGTAATCCTCCGCCGGTTTTACATATGGCATCAACCATCAAAGCATTATCATCATTGAGGAGTCATCCCAATTCTATCAATTCTATCAAAGTCATCAATCACTCGTCAACATGTCGAACCCAGGAAATGTCGTTGGTGGCCACAAGGCAAACCTGAACAATCCAAGTCTGTCGACCACTTGAGAGCCTACGGTCTCGCGCTTACTGACAATTCTCAAGATACCTCCGAAGAATCCAAGCAGCACTCGCGGGAGGTGCTCGACAATGAGTACAATGGGGGCAACGTTGAGACCGGTTCCAATGAGGGCAAGAACCCCAACAACGTGTATGAGATTTCTCCATTGCTATTTGAGACTTACATCTAATAAGGTGCACGCAGTGCTGGCGGCCTGAAGGCAACCATCAACAACCCAAATACTTCGAAGGAAGCGAAGGAAAGCGCTAAGGAGAGGTTGGAAAATATGCAGTAGAAATATTTATGTGGTCTGTAGAAAGTTTATCTACTGTACAATAAACCAACTTGACGAATTGAGAGCATGTTTGAGTTTCAATTCTTATGAATCCTTGGACCGTGTTGACCACTGTGCAACGTTCATTGTAAATCTTACAAGTGATATAATTTATGTAGTTTTTGATCAACTGATTGACTAGATCATCCAGATATGATCAATCTCAAGGTACCTGACCCAATGCCTCCCTCGACGTTACCCTCACCACCCTCATTCTTGACAATATCCTGACTCTGTGAGGTAGCCAGGCTTACCTACGCTGGTCCAAACATCAGTGTTCGGCGCGTGCACTGAATAAGCCTGGCACCGTATATATATCGACACCCATGCAAATCCTGTGAGCTGCAGGACATGCGGCGGCTCAAGTTTACAGCTTTCACCTCCGTGGCCGGTCAGCTTCGTTCTGCTCTCTTCTCTCTTAATTCCTGTGGTCAGACCTTGGTCATCGTCACTGATTGCAGACCGCGTGGAACAGATCCAAGTCCATGGTACATGATGCCTTGCGGCTGCATGATGAATTCGTACTCATGACAGGCTTGGCTGAACGAACTGGCCTTTCCCTTGTTTGCCCCGGCCAACTGACCTTTGCGGCTTATAACATACCGCAGCTGGCAAGCTGAACCGAACAGCGCGGACGGCCCAGATCCTAGACGCTCTCGCACAGATTTCCGTGATGGATCGCGACTTCGTCTCAGCCGCTCTGGCTCCGCGGGGTGGAAATAAAGAGATCACGCTCCCCTCCGTGGGAAGTGACTGCAGCTCTCAACAAACGCAAGATTATCTTCACCGTCTCACCAGCTGCTTGAAGGACTTGGCGAAAGCTCACCACAAGCATACGAATGTTATAGACCCCAACCCGGAGAGGGAGCCCAGCGAAGCCGAGACAACATGAATCACCGGCGGACCTGTGCACATGTCTTGAGCAAAATTACGATGTTACCGAGGGCCTCCATTGATCTGGTTATGTGGGCAATGTCGCCCCGCTTACGAGCTTACTCTGACGACGCCTTACAGCTCCGATTCTTATGCGGATTCCAACCTTGCCATTATCTGACGAGTCGCGGGCTACCGCGCTGGAAGCGCTCCTCGGTCTTACTAACCTGAAATAAGACCAGCCGCTTCGAGGTTCATAACGTGCCATATGAACTTTTCGGACACCCAATTGCGGCCAAATCGACATGCGAGTGCGTACTTGTACAACATCTCTCCGGCTTGCGGGACCAGGCACCGGCATGCAGTTACATGGGTGTCTCCAAGTTGTCTTACCTTGACTGCGCAACATGGATCCACAATTTTGACCAACGTCAAAACACCAGATGGGCAACGTCAGGAACTAATGGAAAGGTATATCCGTGGGGCTTTCTGGCAGCCCGGGAAGAAGTCACGGAAGACCTGCTAGCAATTATCAAGGAAGTGCACGCACAAGTCCGCGACGCATTTTCCACTCGGTGCGCGGCGAGGTTCGCAATTGAGAAGGCCTCATCTGAGTCGGTAACGAGCAGGGGGCAGTGAACCGATGACGCAGAGCATCGCCTAGCATGCATATCGGAGCTTTGCTTCAAAGAATTAATCCTACACCTCCCGTATGCAGTGAGTTAAGTTTAGATGGCCAACTCACGGGTCATTACCCCGGCTATACCGCAGTCTGCTTCACGAATGATCACCCTCTATGACCCGTACGGGTATAACCCCGTCCCTTGCCCTTCAATTCTTCTTCTCCTCTCCTTTTCATAAACTTCACACCCCTTTTTCTGCCGTCAATATATGAGCCAGTTATTCCAGGATCGATCATGACGATGCGAGTCATGTCGAGATCACTATTTTCTTCAGGCCCTTGGCCGAGTCCTACTTCATTATCCGAGCTCGTTCGACATTCCTGTCACGTCTTCGTCCACGCTTGATATTTACAACCAACTGTTCAAAGCCGAGCTTTATGTCCACGTCATACGCACCTGTGTGTCCACCAACAAGAGAGAGCCGTGCACCAAGGATGATTGTCGATCCGGTCACGACCGCGCCAATACTCGGAGGGAGCTGTGGCGATTGAAAACTATTGAAGGCGGGCGAACTGGGCCAAATTCGGGAACATACACTTGCCCAAACGGGCGAGGCTGGAGGGGTCGTGAAAGATAGAAGTCTGTCAATTGGATAATCCAAGTCAGTATTGGTCAACAGCAGTATGGCCTTTGAACTGCTGTGCTGGAGACAACAAGAGTTCTAGATGCGACACACAAGCCACTATACTGGCCACGCGGGGATGTACAACAAGGTCACTTAATACGAAGCATTTCCCGCGAACAGGGATTCCCGCTGCAAAGGCGCCCCACTGTTCACCCATAACAAAGATTGATCGCAGCAATCCTGGAGACCCTGCGACAACAACAGTCGAGACAGTACGATAGGCACAATTGAGGAAGGATATGAAAGGAGCGATTCGCCGCGAAACAGCCGCCGGGACTCAATCTTTCTCAACGAAGGTTACCCGGCATGACGCAAAATGTCTCCGAGAGTGTGCGGGAAGCAGCACGAAGCTCGTCCGGGTATTCAGCGAGAGAAAATCCCACAGGAAGCATGTACGAGCCCGGTTTCCACATTCAGCCCAGCAACGGCCTAATCACTTTCTGCGCAAAGGACGCTGGGCCTCACCTCTTTATGAAACACGATACGCTGCGCTTACAGTGTTCTTTATCACCATTCACGAGTGGACCAACTTCGACATTGTTGCCGAATTTGTCTGATCGGCTTTCGAAATACAGCTTGGTCGAATACGAATCCGCCTGCATCTTTCTGTTATCGTGCACTTTCCACCCAGGATGCGAGAACTACTCTCAACTCGACCCAAATGACACAAATTTCGCTGGAGTGGGCCCGAAACGGTCCATCCGTCCGAAAAGAAATCTTCTCATTGCCGAAGAATTCCCGCAGTCCATATATTCATCGATATACCCAGGAGTGTCGCATACCCAGGTACAGCGCACTAATTGTTTATTTTAGCTGTGCGAGGTGTAGCCCGGGCCGAAGGTGCCCGCAATTGGTGGCCGTTTTTCAACAGCGAGGACCATCGACTTCCACAATGGCGCACCGGGCGACCCCCACGAGGCCCAAAATTACAGATGGAAGGCTTCAGATCCGGCACAACGATTGAATGGGATGCACAGTGGATCAGACAGCGGCTGGAAATTTTGTTCGGGTGGACGGCGACCGCAGGTCCGCCGGGTGACTCCTGGCCAAAGGGCCTTGGTGTCACCACGGAGCCTGCGGCGCTCCACGGCGAGTCTCTACCAATGGGGTTTGGAGCCAACACGGAGCCTGCGACACCCCACCCAGACTAGTTGACGGATGAGGTTCGCGTAGATGTGGACCTGCTGTGGTCGGTCTGTTCTGCAGACATGTCGTCCCGTACCGGTTGCAGGTTGGTACCTCAGCACTGCAATTGTCTCTTCCACATCTGTCACACTTACATTCATGTAAGAGCATCTGACTCCCATGAACAGATTTGGCTGCTAATACTATGAAAGCTCAGGTCATCCTCCCACTCATCAACGTTAGCGATTCTGTGGGGTCACAAATGCCACTCGTCGAGCTGGTTCGTGCTAGTCAGATAATATCCTGTCCAGTCACCGGGTATGGCTCTCAGTTCAGAGCTATCATCGACGTCGTTAATCACGTGTCCTCCGCTACACATCTCCCGACTACATACCGTGGCACCTATCCAGTATATTTCTCATGGAAGGAATCTGGATTGAGACTACACGTCGAAACACACTTCGATCTAGCTCTAAGGCGTTCACACTGCCCGAAGGACTTCCAAGACGAGCATTACCTCAAAAAGCACACCCCTCTCATCCATCGACCCGTTATGGCCGCATGTCAGATATGACATCAGATCGTCCGGAAGGAAAACCTCAAACCGCACGAACGAAGTCATGATCCTATAGGAAAAGAGAAGTGCAATTTTTGCATCGCGTTCACATTCATAGGGCCCGGTGTCTGAACCGCCCTGTTGTACAAACCCGCAAGTGCCCTCATGAAGACTGTAACGAGATCTTCGCGACAACTAAGGCAGCTAAAGCACACGTACTCAGTGTACATGCAGGTACTGCGGTTTTCATCAGTTTTGCTCATCCATGCATTTGGATACCGAGTTAGCCGGACTGGATCCTCAAGCCAGGACATCAGAGCTTCTCGCATCTTCGTTACAAGACGACCTGTTAGACTTCATGATGGACTTCCGGATTCCATAGCAACGAGCTAAGCGCCCATACGATGAGGCCGCCACGACGGAGCAAAAGAGTGGCAAGCGAGCCAGACCGGACGACGTCACGGATCACATTTGAGATTCAAGAGAGAAAATTGTATCGCTTATGCTAAAACACGTCAGGTCACTCCTAGCAACACTCCAGAGCATCACATATTTTGCGCCGACCGACCAGCAGTTAACGATCAAATTACAAGTCTATATCGATATAGCATTAACGTCTACTGTAGATTACGCCCCGCACAAGCTGCTAGGGCGTGTATATAAACATGATCAAAGTTGGCGGCCAAGGTTTCGTGTACGTCGGTTGCTCGTACGGGCTCAAAGGACCGGAAAGCCGAGTGCTCAACGGCCATCAAAACCCTGCCTATAGGGCGGAAAATCCATCAACGCATTATACGTGCAGCTAGCAACCGCACACGTACCGAAAGAGTCGACCGCTGAGCCGCTAGAAGAAAATAACGGCGAAACCTACTGGGAATATGGAATGGTATTACCCAAGATCCTGAAAACCACTCCAGTTGGAGATCCGGGGAATCTCCCCATCTACAGTATGTACGGGATGTTCTCACCTAGTAACCCACCGCCAGCGGGAGTAAGGCTGGATGATTTCGTCGCCAGCCAATTACTCCACATGCTAGTCAGGATGGAGGTTATTGGTGGAGAGTTACATGCAAATTGGCCCCTGACCTTTAATTCAAAGGGGAGTTTACACCCATGGCGCTTTCAGGGGGGTCTTTGAATGCCCCATTCTCGACTGCTCAGCCGACGAATTTCCCAGCAATATCGAGGTGCGGCGGCACCTAAAAAAAGGAGCATGACAAGACAGACCACGAGGCGCTCCTTCTTGTTTCGCCGAACATGAAGAAGCAGGGAAATGCAGAGCGACGCCTTACCAAAGATCGGCGGATCACTTTCGCTTGTCCCTTACAGGATGTGCATATAGAGGGAGATGTAATCGCGAAATACAAATCGATCTCCAAGGTAAGCACCAAAGCCAAAGAGGCCGGGCTCCTCGTTCTGCTGAATAAGAAGGAGCTCACCAACGCGGCGAAGAAATCGGGCCTTGCTCGGCCCTGTTACAAACAATTCAGGGAAATCCGGACACTATCGGGCCTTGCAAAGAGTTGGAAAGGGAGCGCTTACTCGGCACGACCACAAGGGCTTCCTACTTCGACTAACCGATATGGAGCAGGTCAGGAGACTGATAGGACTACGATCGAGGTCAAAGGTCGAAAGGCAGAGCTTCAACTCTATTTCAAAAACGACAAGAAGCACTACCTGCTCGAGAAAAGATGCTGCTAGGCAGACATACCACTCATGCTCCTACAAGAGCTGCGGCACCTAGTGGAGGATTCTCTCTTGTTGCCTTCGAGACAGAGACGTGGCGAGCATAATTGGAAGAGCAGGAGCTGGATGATCGCTCCGAAGAAGACACGAAATGGGCACTCCGTGGGTCGATATATTGTGAGTCAGGCTTTCCGCAGCTGCTTTATGATGCCAGATAGGTTCGCACGGCGTTAGCGCGCTGACACACATCTGTAGCGTGATCTGTAAGCCGTCGACGGCACACCTTCGCCCCGAACACCTGGTACCCACCGGAGCAGGACAACACATGTGCTGCAACGAAGCATACATCATAGACAAGAAACCACTGCTGGGACGCTGCCCTTGGAGAGATAGGGGCGGCATCCCGGCCACCGAGGTAGGCACCGCTACAGTCCCCTGCAGTCATCTGAATGGTAAAATCACCAAAGTCACGTTGTCGAACACGTACTAAGTCGAAGGTTCGCCAATGAATCTCATCTCCGAAGGAAGTCTGTACAAAGCAATCGCTCGGATGCAGGAGCTTCTATGTAGCCCCACGACTACCAACTGAAGGGGGCAACGGAAGCTCATCTCCTTTGCGAGAGCCGTTTGAAGGGAGCCTTGATCGGCGATGCGATAGGGGTGGGGAAGACGCTCCTTGCTGCTACAGTGATCAAGTTGGTAAAAGACATCCCGGATTATCTGTCGTGATTGCGCCGAAGAGCGCACGCTTACAGTGGAGATGGCAAAAGTCAGCACGACACAAAGTCGGCCGACATGTACACAAGGCCACGGCCATATTGAGCAGTTACTTCGAGGAGTTGGTCTTGGAATGCAACAGATATTGGAAGTAATGACGCATCCATTGATAGAAGACGCGGTGGCGGCGGCAGGCTAGATATGAGAACCTTCAAAGACGAGATGTTCATGCTGCACACTTTCTAGACGTTTGCGGATAGAGAGTAGAATATTTTTGAAATCACGCTATATAATCATTGCTCTTCCTTACCATCCATGGATCGTCGTCAACAGCACAGCGAGAATTCCAGGGGCGTTGCAATCCCTGAAACCGCGTTCAAAAGCGGTCACTCGGGCGGTGTAGCTTTGTTTGGCTGCCCCACTTCGATGGCAAGCTCTGATGATTACAGCACATTTCACGAGCATTGAAGACTTCGAAATCCTTTCTATCATGTCAACTGGAGCAGCCAGATATAGCGAATAAGTAATACAGTCCGCCGGGCATAACTGATAACTGCTGCCATGGGATTAGCCATGGACGACTTGCACGCTCCCACGATCAAAGCAGGACCTGTCTCTACATCAACAAGCAAAGATGGGCCGGCGGACAGCCCGCCGCTCGAAACGCTGATGGCTGAGAGAGAGCGCATAGAGAGCGAGCTGTGGGAGTGCGATGCGGTGCTAAAGTCGGTAAGCTCTTTCCAAGCAGATGCGCATATCATCTTGTTCTGATCATGTCGCTATTCTCAAGCATGGCGTGAACATGAATACGAGCTTGGTCACTTTCGACGGCTTTCCCAGAGCCGACATTGACGTTGCTCAAAGTACGGGGCCTACTTCGTTTCACAGAATACCGATAGCTGACAGCGCCATGCAGTAAGGACTGTCAGAGCGCGGATCATTCACCTCCAGAATGACTACAAGGCGTTGATGGCTAAAATCGAGACTGGGCTTCACACGTACTTTGCAAGCGGAGCCGCAGCCGATGCTCCTCGTTCGACTGGTGCTGGCGCAGGAAGGAACCACAATCGTGCCGAACAAAACACTACGCCAGTGCGCTTCGGCCTCCCATTCGTCTTGGTGGATTCGGTCAGTCCAGGCAGTCCGGCAGAGGCTGCGGGCCTCCAGCCCGGAGACAGAATCTCCAAGTTCGGGGCAATCGATCAACATAACCACAATGAGCTGAGGAGCATGGTAGAGGAAGTAGCAAAGAACGAGAATGTGAGGACTTCGACCTCGCCCCTTGGACTGCTGTCGGTAACTAATACGCTTACGCAGAGACCGATCTCAGTTCTGCTGCAAAGGGACTCGAGCAGCGGCCTGCCTGAGGACGTGCAGGTTCAGCTCATACCCAGGAAGGATTGGGGAGGTCGGGGCTCCCTGGGATGCCATCTTGTCCCGCTGTAATGCTATCTATGCACAAATAGATTGACGAGGGACGGAGAGTGTTGCCAGGGCGAGGCTGTATTGTACGCAGGTGAACAACCTAGAAGAGTGTAAAAGTAGTACTTCAAATATTGAACGAGTCTTCAGCCAAATCTGAGCATCAGCAGTGCTTGTCAGTGCATTTTGCACTTCCCATGGGAAGAATAGGCTGCTCAATAGGCTGCAAGTGTAAAATTAGGTTGAAAAAGAAAGTGAAGCTCGGTTGTGCTCACGTGATAGCTGCGCGCCAAGGATCTCTTCATCATAACAATCCTGGCTGCCTCCAAATCCTTGCCTCTCCGGTGTCTTCCAGCAAATAATAGACCAGCTTTTGAGAAGCAAGAGATCAGATCGGTATATCACCAATACATCTCAGCTGATAAATTCGCTTTGCTCACGCTCTCCAGTTCAAAACTTTTGGCATCCTGAGGTTGGACCAAAGACAACGCATACATCATGGCGGAAGGTGCTGCTACCGCACAGAGCCCTCCCACCTTCAAGCTCGTGCTTGTCGGTGATGGTGGAACGGGCAAGGTAGGATTACTTTCCAAGCAAGAGCTCAAGCGGGCGAAGTCACATCTGCGCACTGCGCTTGGCTTCATATCGACTTATCTTGTGGGACCGACGCTGACTCCCAACTCGCGCGCAGACCACGTTCGTAAAACGGCATTTGACGGGAGAGTTTGAGAAGAAGTACATCGCCACTCTCGGCGTGGAGGTTCATCCCCTTGGCTTCACCACGGTAACTGCTCCCGATCCGCTTCTGGTCGGCTCTTCGTGCGCTAAACGACACACAGAACCTTGGCCCGATACAGTTCGACGTGTGGGACACGGCAGGCCAGGAGAAGTTTGGTGGCCTCCGCGATGGCTATTACATCAACGGGCAGTGCGGCATAATCATGTTCGACGTGACGTCGCGTATTACATACAAGAACGTGCCCAACTGGCATCGTGAGTGCTTCAGTATGGGTTTCCGTAGAAAAAAAAGCTGACAGATCCAGGTGATCTGGTCCGGGTGTGCGAGAATATCCCGATCGTGCTGTGCGGCAACAAGGTCGACGTCAAGGAGCGCAAGGTCAAGGCCAAGACCATCACCTTCCACCGGAAGAAGAACCTGCAGTACTACGACGTCTCGGCCAAGTCCAACTACAACTTCGAGAAGCCGTTCCTCTGGCTCTCGCGGAAGCTGGTCGGAAACCCGTCTCTGGTGAGTTTTCTCTGGACGGCCCGCACCCGGTATGTGTCTCTGACAAGCGTCGCAGGAGTTCGTCGCTGCGCCCGCGCTCAAGCCTCCCGAAGTCCAGGTCGACGCGGCCGTTCTCGAGCAGTACCAGAAGGAGATGCAGGATGCGGCCCAGATGCCTCTTCCGGAGGACGACGACCCGGATCTATAGATCTGGCGTCGTGCCTCATGAATGGCTGGTTCGGAACGGAGGAAAGCGTGCTGAGAGGGAGTCGATTGTCGAGAAGCGGTGGGTCTGAGAAGCGGGACGGTTCTGATTAGTTGTTTGCAAAGGCTTCCATAGATAGCTTCAACTGCTCAAGTCTTCGTACATCTGCACACTTCGATAAGCGCGTCACAAAATGAATACACGACTCTCAGCGAACTGATAAGTCCAGATTTCAGTTCTGAGAAAGTGAGGCTTCCAAGTGTCCACACAAGTTGACTGAGTAACAAGATGAATAGTGGCTAAGACTGACCTCATCTACCTAGGTATGCGGTTCCTGTCCAGCTCAGCAATGTGCGTTCCAACGTAACCAAGCACCACGCCAGTCCTGGCCAAACGGGCTTGGAAGATCGTTCTCATAAATGTACTGAGCATGATCGCTACAAGACACAGTCCAGCATATTGTCTTATAGCAAAGGCAACTTTGAGCCACGCACAATTCCTGATATCGTGAATCATAGACGCATTTGCCTCGAGCAATTGCTTCTCTAGTGTCGTCTAACTCCTTTCCTAGACAAGTCCTTGATATAATGTAGATATTCTAAACATCCTACTCTCTATTTCAAGCTCATCAATTCATTGCCGCACAAAACGCAACCTCCCCTATTTCACGTCCTTGAACACATGCACAGCCTGCGCGTTACAATACGCCAGCAACCCCAGGCTTCCGCCCTCACCACCAATCCCGCTCTCCTTGTGGCCGCTGAGAACAAACTGGACCGCCGGGTTGGCGAAGCTGTTGATGAAGACGGAGCCGGCCTGCAGCCTGCGGCCGATGGCCTCGGCATGGGCGACGTCGGCGCTCCAGACGCTGGCTCCCAGACCCGCTCGGGTCGCGTTGGCGCGCGCGATGACGTCCTCTTCGGATGACCAGCGCTGGGTGGGGACGATCGGTCCTAGACGGACGGTGTTAGTTCCATGTTATCGGGTTGGTTGAGCAGAAGGTGAGTGGGAGGCCTTACCAAAAGGCTCTTCTGTGACTATGCGCGAGTCCTCTGGGGGATTGTCGATGATGGCGGGCTGGATGAAGTAGCCCTTCGAGGGCGCGATCTCGGGCGAGCCGGCTGCGAACTTGTAGCCGTTCTTCTTGGTGTCTTCGAAGTAGCCTTTGACTTTTTCGTACTGCATCGAGTTCTGGATGGGGCCCAGCATGACGCCTTCCTCGTCGTTACGTCCTACCTTGAAGTGCTTCGTGGCAGCCACCATCGCCTCCACGAACGGCTCGTAGATGGACTCGTGGATATATATGCGCTTGGTGGCAACGCAGACCTTTGCGATTGTCACAAGCATCAGTCATAAAACCCAAACAGGAACGAGAGCACCCGTAAGTGCCAAACCCACCTGGCCAGTATTCATAAACGCGCCCATGGCGACCGCCGGCGCCGTCTTGGCGATATCGACGTCCGGCAGCACGATGGCGGCGTCGTTGCCGCCCAGCTCGAGCGTGATGCGCTTCAGCGTCGGGGCGCACGCCGCCATGATCTTCTTGCCTGTCGCGATCGAGCCGGTGAAGGCGATCTTGGCGATGTCCGGATGCGCCGTGAGCAGGGGGCCGAGCTTATCGTCGCCGGCCACGGCTTGTATGAGGCCCGGCGGGAAGACTTCTTGGGCCAGTTCGACCATCTTGAGCGTGGTGTAGGGCGTGAAGGGGCTGTTGCGGGTTAGCTGAGACGGGTAGAGGGTGTGGGGAAGCGTACGAGGGCTTGACGATGATGGCGTTGCCTGTGAGGAGCGCTGGTGCGATCTTGGACATGGCTGGCCATGCGGTCAGTTTGGGTACGGACATGACATCTGATGCTGCACACCCAGGTAGATAGGAACTGTGTTAGAGTCAGCGTACAGATCAGAGGTCAATTGACAGCAGAGACACCTACAATTCCATGGACAGATGGCTGCGCAGACACCCAGCGGCACATATCGTGTCGTGACAACCTTTTCTTCGTCTTCAAACCTCTCTTCTGGGATCTCTAGGGTTGCTGGCAGATACGTCAGCAACGATCCGCGTCTCAACACAGGTGGAAGGCGTACAGTGGAACCTCAATGCCTGAATAGTGCCCTGAAACTCCCAACCTGCGGTCATTGGCTGTCCAACTGAATATTAGTTGACCATATCAATACCAACATCAGACGATTTTGGGGCACTATTCCCATCCTTCATCATTCCATTTCAGGATCAATATAGAAATACAACGAACAGGCTTCCCATTCTCCTTGCCCAGCAGCTCCATAATCTCCGCCGCATAAGCGGAGAGGACGTCCATAAACTTCTTGATCAGCTCCCTCCGCTCGTCGACGGGAGTCTGCGACCAAGACTCGAAAGCCTTCTGGGCCGCAACGACAGCATCGTCGACGTCCTGCTGGCTGGCAACGGGGACGTCCCAGAGCTGCTCGCCGGTGGAGGGGTTGATGCCATTGCAGGAGGTCGCGCCGCCCCGTTGCTTGCCGTCGATGATGTTGTGGAAGACGGTGAAGTCGATGGTGGGGACCTTGGACGGAGCCATCGTTGTCAGTCAATCGTGACTTGTTTGTATGCTGTGAGATTTGGACCTTATGAACGTTGTAAGCTACAACATTTCGAGCGTTATGTCGTACGTCATGATAGATACTTACAGACTTACGTTGACTGTTCAGGAATCAATTGATATCGAACACATCCTTCTTGCAGGCATGTCACGACCCATGTTCATTTTGCGCTTTCTTGTCTGAGGGTGATACTAAGATACATTCAATCGAGTCTTGCGCAGAGCTATATCTAGCTTACTGAGATTAGATAAATTCTTGAGGTGCCGTGTGGTTGAGAGCGGCTGATGCTCGTCACCAAAGGGTGGGGGTTAGGTTTTTCGAGATTCAATCGGGGGCAAGGCACATCACTGACACACTACGCACTTCCAAATGATGGACACCTAACATGTAGGTAAATAGGTCTATCTACATAAAATAAAGACAACAAGTGTCAGACGTCTGCCAGCAGATTGACGTCAAGAAAGTAGAGCACATGCAAAGACATGCGCCTACGGAGCCTCATACGTTGCCTCATCAACAACTTTTAGTCTTCTGAGCGCACAGCCTCAACGGCGGAAGGGACTTGAGACACAAAACCGTGTCCGTTACAGCCCTCTCACATGCGCCGCTCAATACCGGGTCTGCCTCCGGGGACGACGGGTGGGCGTAGCAGTCTGCAGCAGCATGTTAGCGATTGGAGTAGTGGGGTATGTAGAGGAGTTCACTCACCACCGTGACCGTCTTGACGCTGGTGACCGTGACGGCAGCGCAGTCGCTGGGCTCCTCGGGCTCCTCGGTAACCGTTGCGGTGGGCGACACGCTGGTCGTGGGCGTTGTTGATGCTCCCGAGGAGGAAGAGGAAGAGCCAGACGAGGAAGAGCCAGAGGAAGAGCCAGAGGAAGAGCCAGAGGAAGAAGAGCGCGAAGAGGAAGAGCCAGAGGAAGAGCCTGAGGAAGAAGAGCGCGAAGAGGAAGAGGAAGAGGAAGCAGCGCTTGAAGTGGGAGCGGGAGTCGAGGTGGAAGACTCCGAATCCGAAGATGAAGACGAAGCCGGGGAGAGCGCCGCGGCCGTTGGCCCAGCCTGATCAAACTCCTCGGGCGACCACGTGGGCTCGTATCCCTCGGGCAGGAATTTCTCATACGCATCCGCCTGGAGATACTCGTCCGCCTGGACATCACTGCCACCGTTGTCCGGCTTCGGGGTATCCAAGAGCGACGGCGGGAACTTGGGGCCGGGGAAAGGGTATTTGCCGACCAGGTCGTACAAGGTGGTGAGGGTGCCCGGCTCGTCCGGCCTGTACAGCTCGGTGCCCGGAACACCCTCCGGCAGGACGGCGTCGGCGTTGCTGGCGTCGCACTCGATCTCGACGTTGAAGCACATGGGATAGTGCTGGGCCGACTCCTTGCCGTTATCGCCCCAGAGGGCGTGCAGGGCGATGATCTCGTGGCGGAAGGTGTAGTGGCCGCACGGCAGCTTCGGGATGACGACGTTCCAGGTGTTGTTGTTGGTGGAGAGGGCGTGGGCGGCCCAGAAGCCCTGCACGTAGCCGGGCTTGGCGCTCTCCTTGAAGATGCCGTCCTGCGACGTCTTGAACCAGCGCAGCTTCGTCTTGTCGTCGTCCTCGCACGGACCGTCGCACTTGGCCATGCAGTTGATGACCGGGCCGCCGTGGTTGCGGAAATCGCCTGCCCAGTGCAGCTTGAGCTCTTCCCACGTCTTGACCTTGATCATGCCGGGGCCGGGCGAGGCGTCGCGGTGGCAGATGATGTCTGGGTCGCTGTAGTCCTTCCAGCCGACGGAGTCACTGTTGGGATTTCCTGCCATGAGCCATCCAGCGTCGTTCGGGTTGCTGACATCAAACGCATTGGGGCCGCCGAAGCTGCTTCGTGTCAGCGGGTGCAACCGATTGTAAACACTGGATACTTACACCTCTCCGTTTGCTTTCACAGCGTGTACCACCCTGCCATGACCGGCGACGGTCAGAGCATGGGTGAAGAGGGCCAACAGAGCAGCAGCCTTCCAAGCCATGGCTTCTGTTGTGATTGGGGAAATAGGAAGTTGATAGATGCAACAGACGAAGAGCTGTTAAAGGTAGGACTCGACGACTTGATGAAGTCTGTGGAGGGGTAAAGTGATATAAAGATCGACTAGAGAATGGACTCTTCGCTGAAGAGGGAGTAAAATGCAAACGAACGTGGTGGTGAAAGACCGGCAAGTATGACTTGAAGAAAGAGACTCAGCCTGCGGATTGGAGTGAGGGAGCTGATCTCCCTCTTTATATGCTATATGCGAAGCCACGAATGTCCAGCAGAGACGCCGGCATCCCAACCCGTCGGCCTCTTGAAACGAACTTACCTGCTCAGATTTGCAGGACGGCAAGAAGCCCCACTCAATCCTCCACCCGCCGAGGGATCATAGGAGAGATGTCCTTGTAGGGAGTGCTGCATCGTGAAACAAACAATAGTAGAAAAGGCAAGCAGCTTTAATTTCGAAACTTCCAGGATGCTAAAACACCCTAACTACGCCTCCGACGCACACCATGATTCCCGTCGAGCCGCCCACCCTGGGCAGGAGAGGGATGGACGGATCTGGACGGCTCTGCCGTCGTGGACACGGAACGAGATCTTGAGGTGGAAGATGCAGACAGTAAAGAGCTAAGAGAAGATTCATGACTTGACCTCGCCCGGCGTTTCGCCCATAGGTTCTCCGTTCTCTCCATCTCATCTCGAGCAACTGCCAACGATGCAGCACAGCAGATCCTCGAGTCGGCTGTGGACCCGATCGATCCTCTGATCTCCAGAGTTGCACGCCGCAACCGTGATTCGAGGTTCTAGAAAAGCAACCAACCTTATGTATGTGATGAGCCTTGGAGCGCAATTCGAAACATCTATAAAGTGGTGGCGCCGCGGCTAATGCAGAGTCAAGGAGGAGCCGGAGTGGAGCCGGGCTTCCAAGGTTGGCCGCCGCGCGCGCTTCCGCTTCACGTACATATGTAGGTGCAAATCTTGAGCGGTTGTAATCACTTAAAGTTATACTTCGGTGAAGCTAGTTCGACCGACTTTTAACTGTATGATCAACCAATTGTATGATCCAAATCGACAGACATGTGCTTTAACTTCATGCTGGGGATTTGTCACCTCACATATCAGGAGAAGTACCGGAAGGAATCGTATTTCGGCTATGTATAGTTGTCCCTGATATATGTACGGAGCACGCTAATATACTTCTTTTTCTCGATAACGCTGACTCGAGTCGACGCCCAAATCCGTGCCATGATCGCAGCAAACAACTGGTCAGACGCCAGAGCAAAGTCCAATAAGAATGAGACCCATTGTTTCCAGCTCGTTTCGATGCTCCGTCAATTCCAGCTCACCCCCAACAAAGGATAGCCGGATCCCGCAACGAGAACACGGAATATCATACCATGCTAACCCCCACAACCCCATCTAACATGACACACCTCCGGCCCCACTAATGATTCCGCTCGACAATCTCCCTTGCAAAAGCCGCAAAGTCCTTTTCCCCATCGACCGTCTCCCACAGATTCGGCTGGGTGAAGACGGCCAGCGTATTCCGCGCCACCCTGCGCGTCTCGCCTTCAGCCAGCGCGATGCCGCGGACAAAGTGCGGCACGGCGCGGAAGCGGCCCTGCGTGATCCGTTCCAGCGCCTCGCCCGTCTGGAACGCGAGGCAGTCGCGCGGGATGCTGATCTTGGTCTCCTTGCCGGTGCGCGCGTGGATGTAGAGGCCGGCGCGCGGGTCCGGCGCGGCGGGGAGTTCGGGGAGCGGGCGGGGTGGGGCGGAGGGCGTGAAGGGGCCGTGCGGGGGGTGGGCCGTCTCGTCGACGAACATGGCGGACGTCAGGCCCGTCAGGCAGCCGTGGTCGAGGTGCGTCGCGCACCAGTCGTCGTCGGCGGGTTGGGTGGTTGAGGGCGGGGAGTCGGATGTGTTGGCGTCTGGCGGGGTGGTTGAGGGGGAGGGAGGGAAGTAGTGGAGTAGACGCGCTTTGGTGGACACGCTCGTCCTGACGACGTGCTCCAGATAGCCTGGTTTGTACCCCTCGACATTGGCCTCGGCGTAGCGGTCACACGCGCGGGCGACCAGCACGGCCGTATCCATGATCAGGCCGCACAGCTCGCGGAAGACGGCCTCGAAGCCCGGCAGGACGTCTTCGGCGGGCCATGTGTTCGGCGCCGTGTACTCTGGGAAGGAGGGATAGTTGGTGGCGAGCTTCGACTGCAGCGCGGGGTCCTCGAACTGCGGCGCGCAGTTGACGTAGTAGGAGCCCTTGAGCGTGTCGTACCGGCCGTCCTTGAGCGTCTCCTTGCCGCAGGACCAGCCGACGAGCCATTTGGCGTCGGGGGACTCGAGTTTCGCTTTTGTGATGCATGTGTCAGCGATGGACACTTTTTTCGGTGGGATGTGGCGTAGCTACCCAGCTGCTCCTCGGGCAGGTTCGCCAGATACGACGAGTAGGAGAGCAGAGCATGCCGCAGCGTCGTGAACCGGGCCGGCAGATCCTTGACGAGGATTATGCCCAGAGATGAAGGGCCGAAGGCCTGTTCCAGGGCCGAGAACGGGACGGAGTCTGGGGAATGTTAGACAGCAGCTTGTGGATGTAGACCAGACGTGACTTACCAGCCTGCAGTTCCTCGAGGCTCACGCAGACCGCTTGGTCGAAGCTATCGGCGGCCTCCATGGTGATGCGGCGGACAAGCCTGGGCTTGGGCATCACGATACTTGAAGGACGATGCTCGCCACACCGCCTTGAACCTGGAAAGTATTGCCGGCTTGAGCTCTCACCGCCTTCTGCTGTGCAACACCAAGTTCTCACGATAAACTGCTCTACTCGCTCAAAGTCAACATCCAACAATCTCCTCTCACAATGGTCAAAGCCCTAACATTCAAAGGCGACAAAAAGCCCAAGAAGCGCAAACGCACCGACGCCGACCCGGACTCCATCGCCGCCTCCTCCACAGCCCCGCAACCTCCCCCCGACGCCGACGCCGACGCCGGCGAGGACGACAGCTGGGTAAGCGCGGACGCGCCCAGCGACATCACGGGGCCGGTCATACTCGTGCTGCCGACGACGCCGCTGACCTGCCTGGCGTGCGACGCCAACGGCTCCGTGTTCGCGAGCGCGGTCGAGAACGCCGTCGAGGGCGACCCGGCGTCGGCGGAGCCGCACGATGTGCGCCAGGTCTGGGTCGCGACGCGCGTGGCGGGTACGGAGGGGGTGAGTTTGAGGGGGCATCATGGGAAGTACGTTTATTGAGCAGGGTGTTGGTTATAGCACGATTGGGCTTCAATGGCTCCGGCTTTGCATCGTTACGTGAGAGCAAGATCTAATTTGTACTTCTACTACAGATACCTCTCCGCCTCGAAAGCAGGCACGCTGAGCGCGACCCGCGACGCCGTCTCGCCCGAAGAGTCCTTTCTGGCCCTCAGCGCGCCCTCTGTTGCCAGCGCCTTCGCGTTCCAAACAGCCCGCGATACCTTCATCGCCGCCTACGACACCAATCCCACCTCCACCTCCGCCGCCGACGACACCAACACTTCCGCCTCCCCGCCGCAGATCCGCGCCGACGCGGACGCGATCGAGTACGGCAGCACGCTGCGGGTGCGGATGCAGGCGCGCTTCAAGCCGCGGGAGCGGGTGCGCAAGGAGGAGCGGGCGCGGGCCAAGATCGGGCGGAAGGAGCTCGAGGAGATGGTCGGAAGACGGCTGGAGGAGGACGAGGTGCGGATGCTGAAGAGAGCCAGGAGAGAGGGGGATTTTCACGAGCGCTTGTTGGACGTCAAGGTCAAGGGGAAGCATGATAAGTTTGCGTGAGGGGAGGGGGTGGGGTGTAGAGTTGGAGATGGTGAAAAGGTGGGAGATCGAAGATGAGTGGAAAGAAAGTGCCGCGTGGGGGTCGTGTTGTGCCTTGCAGAAGGTGGGATGCCATGTGGCTATCAAGGTCTGTACGTGTGGGATGAGTGGCTCTGCCGTTCCGACGACGTTTTGTTGGGATCCAGGGCGCGTACGTGGAGATGTTTTCTTTCCTGTCAGTGTGATGGCGTTTGGTTTATCAGTCTCGTTTCAGAGGCAGGGTGCGCTGCGGACTCCGGGCGCGGATGGATAGAGCACGGTCCGGAGATAGCGATGTTGTGTTCGTGGGATGCTGGAGAGAAGCTGTTATAGATAGCATTTCGAGCTGGTATCTTGGATGGTATTAGCCAGCTTGTTAGGGCTATTGCTGGCTGGAATACGAGCTTATCGTCAGTGGGTATAGCAAGGAGAAAGAGATTGCGTCCTAGAGAACAATGCTTTGATTGCAGTGATTCAAAGCTCCGGTTTCTCAGCCGGACAGGGAATTCGAAGAAAGACGATGTCGTTCCACGGCGTGTCGGTCTCAGCGACGACCTGCGACGAGTTCGACCGTAGGGAGTAAAGAGCTCTGCTCATCAGCCTGACCAGTTCAAGATTCTTCGCAATAATGAGTATCAATCTCTAGTGTTGGCATACTGCTGAGCATTCGAACGCGACCATCAAGCATGACGCACACATCCGAGTTGCAGTCAATACACAGAGTAAGAGAAAAGGACGAATAGGCTAGAGTGACTGATAAGAACGTGATGCAACGGAAGGAGAGAAAACTAGGAACAGCATCTAGGAGCATGCGTCAATAGAGGCCAAGCACGAAATTGAAGAGAGAGACAGCCTAACCCGCCTACCTATGTATCACAACAAGCAGTTCTAGCCGGTAAACTCTCTTTGTAAGAGATCGCGTAAAACTACAACTTTCGCAACCGCGGAAGAAATGAGCCTCCTACACCTTGCGTCGCCAACACGGTCTGACGTCCCATACCTCGACCCAGCTCCAGCCTCTTTCACGAAGCTCCAGGTCGGCGATGATGTGCATCCGGACATATGCAGGTTCGACGCCACAGCGCCGGAGCCGACGCGGCAGATCGGACAGACAGCTGAAGACGACGCAGGGTTGCGCGAACCACGCGCGGCCTGACCAGAGCTTCGGAAGAGGCGGTCCGACTGCCACCTGTATATCGACCTTCACAGGCTGAATCCTGAGAGACAAGGGGCTGTCGAGTCTGACGGGAACGTGTTGTTTTCTTTTGAGAAGCTACCAGTGTGGAGGTGGATGGTGCCTGGAAGGCAAACCGACGGGTCGGAGAGGTGACGGATGCAGGCGCGGCTATGGGCGGGATCAGGTTCGTCATTGCGTCGGAGGCTTGGAGGTGATGCCTGGCCCATACTGTACAGAGTAGCATCCGCGGCCGCGATCTATTCATAGTAGTCGGACCTATCGATACAGAGCACATGAAGATGCAACATTGAACGTGGAGTCACATTCCGTCCGGAGAGACCTCGGGAGGCCACGATATCTCCGCACCCGGACTTTGCCGAGACAGCAGCCTAGAGATATCGACGCCTCGGCGAGAGCCGGAACGCACATGGAAGCGCCGAGAGAAGAACTCGAAGAGGCGAGTGACCCGGCGACAGGGTCTCTGTTTCGATCTGTCTCACAGCGATGTGATTGACAAAGAACGAATTGGCCAGTCAGAGCGTCTCGTCGAGGGCCGATCAGAGCCGCGT
>QQTW01000891.1_pt1 | contig 19997 bp, 21 predicted proteins | sample 1904831 | NCBI WGS metagenome assembly QQTW01 (sample SAMN09435610, study PRJNA476489) | Subsurface metagenome, whole genome shotgun sequencing project. | reverse complement strand
TCGTCCCGCGATCGCCTGCTGCTACTTGGACAACTTGACCGTTACGCTGAACTTGTAAATTTAAGGGGATTCCTATCTTACTATTTTCTACAAGTTTTTGCACATCTTCAATTTTATTAACAGGTTGGTTGTTAATTGATTGAATCACATCACCCTGTTTGAGTCCGCTGGTAGCAGCAGGCGATCGCGGGACGACATCGATTAATAAAACGCCTTTATCGGCGGTTAAATTCACCCCTATCTTAGTTCTAATGCGATCGCGTATATCGGGGGTTAAGGTCACCATTTGAATTCCCAAATAAGGGTGGTCAACCTTACCCTTAGTAATCAACTGTCGTGCTATGCGTTGAGCAGTATTGATGGGTATAGCGAAACCCAAACCTTGGGCACCGCGAATAATCGCTGTATTCATGCCAATTACTTCCCCTCTCGCATTAAGCAGCGGTCCCCCTGAATTACCGGGATTAATTGCAGCGTCGGTTTGGATGTAGTCAACGCGCTTGTCGGTTGCACCAATATCGCTGCTAGAACGTCCTGTAGCGCTGAGAATTCCAGAAGTGACGGTATTATTTAAACCCAAGGGATTACCGATGGCGATGACCGCTTGACCGGGTTGTAGCGTGTCAGAATTACCTATCGCTACACTTGGGAGATTATTTGTATCGATTTGAATCACTGCAACATCTGTCACCGGGTCTTCACCCAAAACTTTGCCGTTGAGGGTGCGACGGTCTTTGAGGGTGACTGTTACTGTGTCCGCACCATCAACAACGTGGGAATTGGTCAAAATTTGCCCGTTAGCATTGATAATAAACCCCGAACCGCTGCCTCTCTCCACACGCGATCGCGGTTCGGATGGAGTGCGATCGCCAAAAAATCGACGGAAAAATGGGTCGTCGGATTCGTCTGGGGTTTGGGATGTGATAGTTCTAGATGAGTCAATCCGCACTACCGCAGGACCGACTTTTTGCACTACCCCCACCACAAAATTGGGGTCTCCTCCAGAAGCAGCAATAATTGGGGGTGGTGCAGGGTTATCAGCAATCGGTGCAGTTAATGGCTGTTGTGGGGAGTTGGATTGGTTGGCATTAGTAGTATTCGCAAGCAAAGAGCAACCACCTAGCGAAACTAATGCGACACAACCAAATAGAAGCGATACCATCTTCGTTCGCGTAGCGTCTCCGGAGGAGAATGGTTGCTCATAGCATCGCACGCTGCGGATAAGCATAATGTATTGCATAAAACCTTTTCTATTAAGTCTTTTATTAATTTCGATATCGCGGGGATTTAGTTTCATGTGTATTTGCCTCTCCGTGTGAATCAGTGAATGCTAGGATATGGGCTACCGGGATAAGTCTTGGAAAATTACAACTTAAAAACTTGTTTAGGTCTAGAGCATAGTTAGCTTTATCGTACTTTCTGATATTTTCTATTGTGACGACTAGCAGCAAAGGTGGTATACATGGAAATTCCCCCAGACAATCTATGGACCCTAGTATTGGAACGCTTGCAGTTAGAGCTATCGCGTCCTACCTTTGAAACATGGATTAAGACTGCTAGTGCCGAAAGGTTAGAAAATAATTGTCTGGTTATCCGTACTCCCAACCCGTTTGCACGGAATTGGCTGCAAAAATATTACATCCAGACAATTGCCAATGTCGTTCAAGACATCGCCGGTCATCCAATTGAAATTTACATCACCGTAGCTAAAGGCGACGAAGATTCGCAATTAAATTCACAACAAAATAATAATGAGGTTGTTGGAGAATCATTCAACAGCATTACATCTAAGAATATTTCGGCGAATATTCTTGAAAATCGCCCAAAACCCAGCGATTTAAACTTTAAGTACGTTTTTTCTCGCTTTGTCGTCGGTACAAATAGCCGTATGGCACATGCAGCAGCACTCGCAGTTGCCGAATCTCCAGGTCGGGAATTTAATCCTTTGTTTTTGTGCGGTGGTGTCGGTTTGGGAAAAACCCATTTGATGCAAGCGATAGGTCACTACCGTTTAGAAATTCGTCCCGACTCGAAAATTTTCTATGTTTCCACCGAGCAGTTTACCAATGAATTGATTGCGGCAATTCGTAAAGATGGAAGGCAAAGTTTCCGCGACCATTACCGTGCTGCGGATGTGTTGCTTGTGGATGATATCCAATTTCTAGAAGGCAAGGAATCGACCCAAGAAGAATTTTTTCATACATTCAACACCTTACATGAAGCTGGTAAACAAGTTGTAATTGCTTCCGACAGAATGCCGAAACAAATTCCTCAACTCCAAGAAAGGTTGTGTTCGCGGTTCTCAATGGGGTTAATTGCCGATATTCAACCACCCGATTTAGAAACGCGGATGGCGATTTTACAAAAGAAAGCTGAGTATGAAAATATTCGTTTGCCCAAGGATGTAGTTGAGTATATTGCATCAAACTATACGAATAATATCCGCGAACTCGAAGGCGCTTTAATCAGGGCTTTAGCTTACATTTCGATTTGGGATTTACCAATGACTGTAGAAAGTATTAAACCAGTTTTGGAACCGCAAAGAGAGAAAGTCGAAGCAACTCCCGAAGCGATTATGACTATTATTAGTAACACCTTTAATGTATCAATCGCAGACCTGAAAGGCAGTTCGAGGCAGCGCGAAATTAGTCGTGCTAGACAAATAGGCATGTATTTGATGCGACAATACACCGATTTGAGTTTACCTCGAATCGGCGAAGAATTTGGCGGCAAAGACCATACAACAGTTATGTATAGCTGTGAAAAAGTTGCTCAGTTGCGGCAAACCGACCCAACTATTGCGGAAACATTGAGGCAATTATGCGATGCCCTTGGCAACTATTGAAAATGGTATCGCATGAAGGCGACTTTATAGTTGAGTATCGCATCCACACCATCAATCATCTACGCAATTTATCCTTAAGATACATTTCCACAACTCAAAAGTAAGCAAATGGTTATGAATATCAAGAAAACTCTAAGCAACGGTTAAGGAATTATTAGTTTGGGGAAAAATAATTATTTATTGTGGAAAACTCTGCAAAAAACTGTGGAAAACTTCATGTTTCAGTGGAAAACTTTTCCATTAAGTATAATTACCCTGTGGAAAAACTCGTGAGTAGGGAGTGGAGAAAGTGGAGAAAGTGGAGAAAGTGGAGAAAGATTAATTAATAACTTCTAACTCAATAAGAGACGCGAAATTAAGCCCTGCGGGCACACTTCGTGAACGCGTCTCTACATTTCATAATTCCTAACTCCTAACTCCTAACTTCTAACTCCTAACTGTCTACTCCCCTAATTTACGTTTAATCAAAACACCTCGCATTCCGACAGCTTTTGCACCTTGGTAGTCTTCGTTGTTGCTGTCTCCGACGTGCCAAGCTAAAGAAGCATTACAATTATGCTTTGCTAATGCGACACCGAAAATTTTCGGTTCGGGTTTTGCTGCACCAACTTGGGTGGAAATAGTAATCGAATCGAAGAAGTCGCGCAGTTCTAAAGCTTGGAGTACAGAGAAAATCCGCGAGTCGAAGTTTGATATTATCCCCAGAGATATGCCTTTTTTTTGCCAATTGGTTAAAGCTGGGATGACATCGGGATAAACAAACCAGGGGTCGGATGTCCCAAAATGAATGTAAAGTTCGCTAAAGAAGGTATCAAAGTCAGCAAATTGCTGGATAACACCCGCACTCTTAAAAGTATTGCGAGCGATCGCATACCACCATTCAAACTCATGCTGGGGGATATCTTGCACTTCTGCATCGGGAAATGTCGGTGATGGTGATGCTTTAAAGCTCTGATAAAATGCTTTGTTCAATTTTTCGGGTGATACATCTACTCTAAATTCTCTCGCTATCTGGCTGTAAATTTCGCCAACGCTGCCTTTGACATCAAACAACGTACCCACTGCGTCAAGAAAAATTACTTTCGGTCGTTCCATTAGAATTTTAATTTTTAAGAATTTTTAATGCTTTCGTTTTGACTTGTTGATTTATTGTTCCATCCCAAAACGGTAAAGGCAACAAAGCCACTTAGAATATTCGTAAACTCAGATCGCAGATACTATCAGTGTAGAAACTCGTAAATGGGTAGTAATTTTTTGTATTTCACTTGTTAAATGATACATATGGGGTAGGGGCACGGCAGTGCCGTGCCCCTACGAGAGGCTACAATTATATGATTTTCGTAAAATTATCTATTTCGATAAGGATTCGACGATTGGACGCGCAAGCCAGTTAAAACCAACTTTTAATTGATGGTCTAATGTTGGCATTCGATACAAGTATGCAAGTCGGCGAGCTATGTATGCAATCGAACCATCTAGTTTGATTCCTAACCCTGTGAGGGTAGCATTATCAACACCTAGCGTCATCATTTCGCCCAAATACTGGTAGCGGAAAGGTAGTAAAGGACGATTGGTCAAACTTGCCCAGATATTCCAAGCTGCATAATCGGCTTGTTGAATGGCAGATTGTGCTGTAGCTGGCACTTGCTGTCCTTCGGCATCTTGAATATCGGCTAAGTCGCCCAATGCGAAAATATGAGGATGGTCGATAACTTGGAGAGTTGGTGTTGTAGTTAATTGACCGCGTTGATTTTGCTTGAGGGGGAGACTCCGCACCGCTGGACTGACGCGGGTTCCTACCGTCCAAATTACTAAGTCAACGGGGATGGTATCGACTTGACCTTTATATTCAAGAGTGAGGCTATCTTGACTCATAGACTCGACTTTGGTTTCGAGGTCGAGGAATACACCACGTTTTTCGAGGGCTTTTTGAGCAGCTTCGCGGTTGAATTCGGGGGAGGTACGTAAAATTTGGTCGCTGAGTTCAACTACGCGGAATCGACCGCGATTACCGAGACGGTCAGCTAATTTACAGGCTAATTCGACACCACAGTAACCTGCACCGATGATAGCAACACGAATTTTGTCTGACTCAGATTCTTCGAGGATTCGCAGGCGTTCTTCGAGACGGTAGGCATCAGTAATACTGCGGAATGGATAAGCGTTCGATGTTGCACCCGGTACTAAATCGAGGGGAGTTTCACCACCTAATGCTAGGACAATGCGATCGCATACAATCTCAGGACCATCGTGTAAATGTACGCGCATATTATCGATATCGATTTCCGACACCGCAGCTTGGACGAAGCGGACACCCGTACCTTGCAGCAATTCGGCAAATGGTGGGGCAATTTCCCAAGTTTGCAATTCTCCTGTAAGCAGTTCGTACAAAAGGGGGGAAAATAGAAAGCGATCGCTTTGGTCAACTAAGACAATTTCGGGTTTTTGGTCGGATTCCCAGGGTAGTTGACTTAAACGTAGTGCGGTGTAGAGACCTCCAAAGCCTCCACCCAGTATACAGATTCTTGGAGATTGTTGAGACATTGGTAAATATGATAGTAAGGAGTGCAGGCAGGATATAATCTCAGTGTACTGATTTATCTCGCTCGATTGCCATTAGCCAGCTATCTCGATACTCTCCTTCATGTAATTCGTGTTTGGGTAGTAACTTGATTTTTACAAAGCCGCATTTTTCGTAACAGCGAATAGCACGAGTATTCCAAGTCTCTGGGTCGATAACAACTCTTTGAGCATTGAGTTCATCAAAGAGATAGTTTGTAGCTGCTGAGATGATTTTAGTTCCTATTCCTTTGTTCCAATAATCTATTTCACCGATAAATAGGTCAATTGCATAAACATGATTTGTGTTTTCCAATTTATACGTTTGCCTATCGCTTTCGGATAGTTCATCTACTGCACAATATTGGATATAGCCAATTAGTCGATTTTGATAGGAAAATAAGCAAGATACGATTGCATCTTCACCACGTACTAGCGGCTGATAGTCTTCGATTACTCGCTCTAATGGGAAAGGATTATCTCTACCTTCATAATATTGCAAAACTTTTTCATCGGTTAGCCATTTTGCCATCAACTCATAGTCGTGCAGATTGTCTTGCATGAGACGAATCGAAATTTCGTCAGTTTTTAGCAGCATGTACAAAGATAATAAGTGTCGTTTGTCTATTGTCATTAGTCATTGGTAAGGATTTTGGGCATTTTACATTCCTTAATATAAAAATATACGTAGGGTGCCTGTAAGCGTTGCGTAACGCACCATCCTGAGGTTTTGGTGCGTTACGGACTTCGTCCTAACACACCCTACAGATACGCACGCTTTTGTCCATGTCATTAATTTTGATGGGTAATCTCTCGGTAAAACTCTTCCTTTGTGCCCTTTGTGGTTTATTTCTTAACCCATCAGAACTTTTGACATGGACAAAAGCGTGCGTAGTGGATGTTATTAGGAACCCTCTCCCCCCTCTTCCTCTGCGTCTGTGTCTCTGTGGCTGGTTTTTGTTCCTTTTTTTGCACGTACATTCTGGATGATTTACTTTTTGCAGATAAATACCGATAAGGCTAAACATACCCGACAAAAATTGTCGGGTATGTTTGACGAGTATTTTTACTCGTGATAGCATCAGTCCACAAGCAAAGGAATTCAAAACAACGACAGGGAAGGCACGATTTATGACGCAGGCAGTAACAAAGACCCAAGCAACTACTTCAACAATGAAAGCATTGAAGTGTAAGGAATGCGGCACAGAGTACGAATTGCAAGCCAAACATGTTTGCGAGATGTGTTTTGGTCCTTTGGAAGTCAAATACGACTACAGCAACCTGCGTCAAACTATCACCCGCGAAAAAATTCAAGCCGGACCAAACTCGATTTGGCGTTACCGCGACTTCTTGCCTGTCGCTACAGATAACTATATAGATGTGGGAACGGGGATGACTCCGTTAGTTAAGTCCCAACGCTTGGCGCGTCGCCTTGGCTTAAAAAATCTTTATATTAAGAATGATGCTGTAAACATGCCCACCCTCAGCTTCAAAGACCGGGTGGTTTCAGTTGCTCTTTCGCGTGCCCGTGAATTAGGATTTACCACTGTATCCTGTGCTAGCACTGGAAACTTGGCAAATTCCACCGCCGCGATCGCAGCTTATGCTGGATTAGATTGTTGCGTATTTATCCCGAATGACCTCGAAGCAGGCAAAATCCTGGGTAGCTTGATTTATAGTCCAACTTTAATGGCTGTTAAAGGTAACTACGACCAAGTAAACCGTTTGTGTTCGGAAGTTGCTAATACACACGGTTGGGGATTTGTCAATATAAATTTACGCCCCTACTACTCGGAAGGTTCCAAAACACTCGGTTTTGAAGTCGCCGAACAATTAGGATGGGAACTACCCGACCATGTAGTTGCACCTTTGGCATCGGGTTCGTTATTTACAAAAATTTACAAAGGCTTCCAAGAGTTTATTGAAGTTGGTTTAGTGTCCGATAAAAAAGTCCGTTTCAGCGGCGCACAGGCAGAAGGTTGTTCTCCGATTGTCGAAGCTTTCAAAGAAAACCGCAACTTTATTAAACCTGTGAAACCGAACACAATTGCTAAATCGCTAGCAATAGGCAATCCAGCAGATGGTATTTATGCAGTTGAACTTGCCAAGAAAACAGGCGGTAATATTGAATCTGTAACCGATGCCGAAATTATCGAAGCCATCAAGTTACTTGCTGAGACTGAAGGCATCTTTACAGAAACCGCAGGTGGTACTACCGTTGCCGTGCTAAAGAAATTGGTCGAAGCTGGTAAAATCAACCCTGATGAGAAAACAGTGGTTTACATTACAGGTAACGGCTTGAAAACTCAAGAAGCAATTCAAGGCTATATTGGCGAACCTTTGACAATCGAAGCCAAACTCGACAGCTTTGAACAAGCACTGGAGCGATCGCGTACTTTAGACCGTTTGGAATGGCAGCAAGTATTAGTATAGTTAGGAGTTAAGAGTTAGGAGATGTAGAGACGCGAAATTTCGCGTCTATCCAGGAGTTAAGAGTTGGAAGTTCTGTATACTTCTTTGCGAACAACTTTACACCCCAGTATTAATTTATACAACTATTCAATTCTTAACTTCTCATTTTTCACTCCTAACTCCTAACTTCTCACTCCTCTAGAGACGCGAAATTTCGCGTCTCTACATCTCCTCACTCCTGACCCCTAACTTTGTTTCTTTCAATTATCTATGTCTGTAAAAGTATTAGTTCCGACCCCACTTCAAAAATTTACCAGTAACCAAGCTGTTTTAGAGTGTTCTGGTAATAGTGTTTCCGAACTTTTGGACTCACTTGAACAAGCTTGTCCTGGTATCAAAGAACGTTTATGTGATGAAAGCGGACAACCACGGCGGTTTTTGAATTTGTATGTAAATAGCGAAGATATTCGCTTTTTGGATGGAACTTCGACACCGCTAAAAGATGGAGATGAAGTCAGTATTGTGCCTGCGGTTGCTGGTGGTTGATATTTGTTGTTTGTCCTTTGTCATTGGTTATTTGTCAGTAGCAGAATGGCAAAGGATATATTAAGTGAGTATATTGGTAACAGTAAAGAACGCAAATTATCATCTGTTGGGACTGATGAATACGCTGGCAAAATGGACGGTTGATGATTATCACGGTATAATTGCGGCGGGAATTTTGCAAGACCGTCAACTTGAGCTTTTGGCTGGAGAAATTCATGAAATGGCACCAGAAAAACCACCACATATTTTGGTGGAACTTTAGCTGATTTTTTCCGGCTTTCTTTGGGCAGTCGTGCGCTAGTCAGAGAGGCAGATCCCATTACCTTAGCTGATTCGGAACCAGAACCTGATATAGCGATTGTCAGGGGAGGATGGGCAAATTATCGGTTGCGGCATCCAACGGCAGAAGATATTTTTTTAGTAGTAGAAATATCGGAATTGAGTTTAGCAAAAGATTTGGATATAAAAAAATCAGTTTATGCATCTGCTGGTATTAGTGAATACTGGGTTTTAAATTTAGCCAAACTACAATTGATTATTTTTCGTCATCCTCAAGCTTCATATTATTTATCACGTCAAGAACTTACAGCAGGAGAAATCGCTCCTATGATGTTTCCCGATGTGAAAATCTCGCTGACGCAGCTTTTTGCTCAAGCGTCGTCATAAAAACATCTCTGTTCTTCGCTTTCATAATTTTTTCGCATCAATTGCCTGTTGTATTGCAATCAACTGCTTGCTTGCTCCTATGTCAGAATAAAAGTGAGCCATTTGGCACGGGCTGTGTCCGGTGTCAATATGGTGATGCTTACTGCGTTTGTGCAAGAAAGCCCGATACTTCAAGACATAATAAGGATTAACCGTACTCTATGCCAGAAGAAACCAATCCAAATGAACCGGGGAATACCATTCCCGGTACTGACTCACCCGAAACGACCGATATGGCTAGTGCAAACGCACCCGACCCTAATGCGGTTAGTGGGGATAATCCTAATGCAGCTAAACCACCAGCAGCCAAAAAAGCAGCAGCAGATAAACCCGCAGCAGCTAAAAAAGCACCTCCCGCAGATGGAGATAAACCCGCAGCAGCTAAGAAAGAAAAAGCTCCAGCGGTTGAAGATAAGCCGTTTGTGGAGTTTATGCAACAAGATTATGTACCGGCATTACAGAATGCGATCGCAACTCAAGGGGTGCGCGATTTACAATTAAGTTTCAAAAAACAACAAATTCCCATCCGAGGAATGCAGCTTGGGGAATGTTGGCAAGTTGTAGGTAGCTGGCAAAATGGTTATCGTCAATTTAATTTATATTTTCCGGAAGAAAATATTCAAGGCAAAAAGACTTTTTCTTGTAACGAAGGTACAAAACCTAGCACGCTAGAGTCATTTTTAATCGACGAACGGAAGGTGACACTTGATATGTTGGTATCAAGATTAGTGTACCGATTGAACGGACAGAAGTGGTTGGGAAGAAATTAACAATTGAGAGTTAAGAGTTAAGAGTTCTTGTGTTAGGAATTAAGAGTTATTGTGTTAAAAGTTAAGAATTAAGAGTTATTGGGTTAAGTATTACTGCGACACAAAGCTATCTACAAAACTTAAATAACTTAGCCTTTATTGCACTATTCTACTTACAAAATAACTCCTAACTCCTGAATTCCTAACTCCTAACTTGAAAATATTAACCAATTTCATGAAAATGATAAGTGACGGCTCCGGTAATGGGGTCGTTATCTATTTTTACGTAACCCGATTTGAGCATTTCATTTAAAGCGGCTTCAACTTCTGCAAAACCTGCTCCAGTAGCTTTTACACCTTGAGTAACAGTCAATCTACCGCCATTTTTTTCGGCAGCATCAATGAACTTAACCATCAATTTTTCTTGGGGAGAACGATAAGTTTGCGATGCGACAACTGAGTCATTCATGGGTACACCCAAAGGTGATAAACCAGCTTTCAAACGCAGTTGCATCTCGCGTTCATCAACGATATTTGGCATCAAAAATAAATCAACAATTTGCCCAACCCCAAATACACCTCCAGTTAACAACCACAACACCCCAGTCCCAATTTTACCGTTGTATAAGCGGTGCAGTCCTCCGAAACCGAAAAGCATTCCCGCAGACAAGATATAGGAGAAAACTAAGCGATCTTTTTGTTCTTGGCTTTGAGTATTCATAGCATTACTCCTTTAAAAATTTAACTTTTAGTACAAAAATTTAAGTATTTAAGAGGACAGGTAAAATACCCATCCGACGGGATAATAATTTTTTGTAAGTCCTTTATTTCAATAAGCAATCAGCATTTTTTATTACATTAATAACTATAACTATTCTAAATACACTTGTCTTTTCATGCTCCTATAGAGTAATGAAATACTTATTTTATTACTTCACCCAAACGAATTATCTAACAGGGTGATTTTCCCTTGGACGCTTATCCTTTTCCCCTTGTTTTATAGTTTGGGTGGGGTGGGGTGATGTGAGGTGGGGCGGGGAGGGGAGGGGCGGGTTTATCGGTATCTTGGGTTTACCTTCGGTTTGGTCGGTGAACCCGCCCTTACTAGTACTGTTGTTTGTTGTTTGTCTTTCTTCGCTTTACCCTTTACCCTTTACCCTTTACCCTACACATCCCCAAGTTGAAATTCCTCAAAAATATCGCGGGTTTGTTGCAACTCTTAACGTATTTCCCTTGCTTTTATTCCCCCACGCCTTGGTAAACTGAATTTTATACCAAATGCAATTATTATGTCGTTTACCGCACCATGTGAGAGCATAATTAATGGCTTACAGGTGCATTCAAGAAAAAACAAGAGCAATTTAGACATGGTAGATTCCTTAAAAAAACCAGGCTTTGAAGAATTGCGTCCGGGAATTAAAGTTCCAGCCAAGGAAACACTGCTAACACCTCGGTTTTATACCACCGACTTCGACGAGATGGCAAAAATGGACATCTCGGTAAACGAAGACGAGTTGCAGGCTATTCTCGAAGAATTTCGTGTTGACTACAACCGCCATCACTTCGTTCGGGATGCTGAATTTGAACAATCTTGGGACAGTATTGATGGGGAAACTCGTAAATTGTTCGTTGAATTTCTCGAACGTTCCTGCACGGCAGAGTTTTCTGGATTTTTACTGTATAAAGAACTAGGTCGCCGTCTTAAAGGCAAAAACCCGGTATTGGCAGAGTGCTTTAACTTGATGTCGCGGGATGAAGCCCGTCATGCTGGATTTTTAAATAAGGCATTGTCTGACTTCAATATGTCTTTAGATTTGGGCTTCTTGACAAAAAGCCGTAGTTATACATTCTTCAAACCGAAATTTATCTTCTACGCTACCTATCTTTCCGAGAAGATTGGTTACTGGCGCTATATCACAATTTTCCATCACCTCCAAGCACATCCCGAAGACCGGATTTATCCGATTTTCCGCTGGTTTTGATAACTGGTGTCAGGATGAAAACCGTCACGGTGACTTTTTCGATGCGGTTATGCGGGCACAACCTCAGACTCTCAACGATTGGAAAGCACGTTTATGGAGTCGCTTCTTCCTGTTGTCGGTGTTTGCGACGATGTATCTCAACGATATTCAGCGCAAGGATTTTTATGCATCGATTGGACTTGATGCGCGGGAATACGATATTCACGTAATTAAGAAAACCAATGAGACTGCGGGAAGAGTCTTCCCCGTGATGCTAGATGTAGAAAATCCAGAGTTTTACGAACGGTTGGATATTTGTGTCAAGAATAACGAGAAGTTGGCAGAAATCGGTAATTCCAACAGTTCGAAGTTCGTGAAAACTTTCCGAAAGTTACCTTATTTGGTTTCGAGTGGTTGGCAGTTGCTGAAGTTGTATTTTATGAAACCAATTGATGCTGCTGTGAATCACGGTGTGGTTCGCTAAATTACAGCCGATTTGTTAAAACTTAAGTGGTTCTGCAAATGCAGAGCCATTTTTTGTGTTTGTAGCTATGTGGGGGAGCCACATGAAAGTGCGGGGGTTCCCCCCGTTGTAGCTTGCTTCCCCGTAGGGGTGCAATGTGGCGTGCGCTACTGACATTTATCTGCTACACATCGGTAATTTGGGTTTGGTACATAAGGCAAAGCCGATTGGATCTAAAAAATGACTACTGACTACTGACAACAGACAACAGACAAATGACTACTGACAACGGACAAATGACGAAATTATTATACAGCTTGGGCTATTGTTCCTTACTGTTGACAGCTAGTCCTGGTTGGTGCAAACAACCTCACTCCAATGCCCAAGATTTAGATTTGAGTCAGGAAGTTATCAAAAATAGCCCTGTTTTGAGGAAATGGCGCGATCGCGTACCGAATGTCTTAGATGATATTAAAAATGACCCCAGTTTTCGCACCCGTTTGCGGTTTGGTTATTCGCAGTTTCCATCAACCGGACAAGCAGCAGGTATAAATATTGGTATAGAAGATGCATTTATTGGTAGCAGCGGGTTTACTGTTAGTGGTGATTACGAGACAACGTTTAATGGCAAGCGTGAAGCTTACGGTGCAAATGTAAATTATTACTTGCGTCCGTTGGGTAGTTATGTAAATATTGCCCCTGTAGTCGGTTATCGGCATTTGGAAACAGACCGCTACAGTACTGATGGGGTAAATTTGGGTGCAAAATTGTTGTTGGTTTTATCGCGTGGTGGTGGGGCAGATATTTCGCTAACTCAAAGTTGGGTTGCACCTGGTTCGAGTGAGGAAGTCGGTTTAACGAAGTTATCTGTGGGTTATGCGGTAACTCGGAATTTGCGGGTATCGACGGATATTGAAAAGCAAAATGCGCGACAGGGTAAAGATAGTCGCGTGGGTGTAGTATTCGAGTGGATGATTCCACGAGATTAAAAATAGATGTTTTTTATTGGCACGTAGTTGGGCTTTAGCCCTATAAATATTTTTGGTGTGAAGACAGCGCTACTACGTGCCACATGAAATTTCAATCTCTTTCATATTTTTGTCGCATTTTGCCTGACAAGGGGCATGTTTTCAGGTTAAATGAGACTGAAGATATGCGCTATTATCAGATGCCTGGTATTTTTTGTGACACAACAACAAGATAAACCTTCTCGTTCGCTCGCTGGGATAGCTGGCATTATTGCAGCTGCCACTTTTATAAGTAAAATTTTTGGTTTAGTACGGCAACAAGTCATTACTGCTGCCTTTGGTTTAGGTCCTGCGGCTGATGCTTTTAGCTATGCTTACACAGTTCCTGGTTTTCTGTTAATTTTGCTTGGTGGAATTAACGGACCATTTTATAGTGCGGTTGTCAGCGTTCTTGCCAAGCGCAAAAAGGAAGAAGCAGCACCTTTGGTAGAGACAATTACGACATTAGTCGGCGGAGTTTTGTTGATTGTCTCAATTTTAATAATAATTCTCGCACCAACGCTAATTGATGCATTTTCACCGGGGTTAAAAGTACCGGGAAAAGAAGCTGTAAGACTGATTGCCATCGACCAGCTGCAAATTATGGCACCAATAGCTGTCCTCGCTGGCATGATTGGAATCGGTTTTGGAGTTCTCAATGCTGCAAATCAATACTGGTTGCCATCAATTAGCCCTTTATTATCTAGTATTACCGTTATTATTGGTCTGGGAACTTTATATTTGATCGTAGGCAATCAAATTACTAGTACTGAGTTTAACTATGTCCTGTTAGGTGGAAGAGTTTTAGCAGGAAGTGTTTTAGCTGGGGCAATTTTACAATGGCTTGTGCAGTTGGTTGCCCAAGCTTCATCGGGTATGGGGAGATTGCGCTTGCGGTTTGATTTTCACGAACCTGGGGTGCAGGATATCCTTAAAATTATGCTACCGGCAACATTTTCTTCGGGGATGCTGCAAATCAACCTTTACACGGCTTTGTATTTCGCATCCTGGATTCCCACTATTGGTGTTGCTGCGGCTTTAGCGAATGCGGGATTGCTGGTACAAACACCGTTGGGAATTATTTCTAATGTGGTTTTGGTGCCTTTGTTACCGTTGTTCTCGCGTTTATCTGACCCAAAGGATTGGGGTGAGTTAAAGTTACGGATTCGGCAAGGGTTGATTTTGTCGGGTTTTACAATGTTGCCTTTGGGTGCGTTGATGATATCGTTGGCAGTGCCAATTGTAAAGATAGTTTACGAACGCGGTGCATTTGGGGGTGCTGATACTCAACTGGTAGCATCGCTATTGATTGCCAATGGTATCGGGATGTTTGCTTATTTGAGTCGTGATGTTTTGGTGCGGGTGTTTTATGCGTTGGGTGATGGGGATACGCCATTTCGCATTAGCATGATTAATATTTTCATAAATGCTTTACTCGATTATTTCTTGATTAAACCATTTGGCGCTTCCGGTTTGGTATTGGCAACGGTGGGCGTTAATTGTGGGTCGGTAATAATGTTATTGTTTGTACTCAACCGTCGGTTAGCTGGGTTGCCTTTAATTGAGTGGAGTTTGCCAATTTTGGGCTTGGGTGCAGCGAGTGTGGCTGGTGGAATTACCAGTTATGCAACGTTACAAATTATGCAGCAATTTTTGAACGGTCGGGAAAATTTACTAATTTTGCTGTTGGAACTAGCCGCATCAAGTTTAACTGGGTTAGGAATATTTAGCGCGATCGCATCAATTATGAAGCTTCCCGAAGTCGATGTGTTTACGTCACGCTTGCGGCAACGATTCCTAAAAAAATAATACCGATTCAAATAATGATTGTGACACATGAATAATTTGTAAAGGCAAGGGCACAGCAATGCTGTGCCCCTACGACTATATTTGTCGCATTCTTTATTTATTCAAGTTTATATAGCAATCCTATATCCTACGCGAAAATCGTGGTGGCTAGCATTAATATGTATCAAAAACAAACAATCGCTATCATTTTGTTTTAAATGTACGATTCATTTTATCGTCTTCGGCGGTAGCTTCTTCCTTACGCCATCTCAGAAAATCATCAACGGTATCATGTGTCAAATATTGATTCGCCAGTGCGAGCGCCTGCGCCAACGCTTGATACTGTGTAATCAGCCTGATATCGCCATTCTCTTCACGAATGGTCACAATATCGCCTTCCGCCATATTCAAGTTTTTACGGATAACAGAAGGTATTGTCACCCTACCGCCTTTTTGTATCTCCGCACGATAGTCCATTTTTTTGCTTTCCTACAAATTTACTAAATTTGTACAAAATTATTTTAATCCAAATTAATCCAAAAAATCAAAAAATAATTTGCCGCTAACTGATTGAAGGGGGGAATAAACCATATATAACCCGATCTACTTCCTATAATTGCGCTATTATTAACAGCATTCATGATTCCGCCAATAGCGAGAACACTCATCGTGAAATACTTTTTCTTATCGGAAGGATGGACAGTTGGGAGAGTATGGGCATCTGACGGACTTTGGCAAGTAGCTGCTTGGAGACGCGAACCAAACATCCAAAAAATGAACTTTTGCTTGGTCGAAAAAGATGAAATGTTATACCTTTACCAAGTAGAAGATGCAATTTTGACCATCGAAGTTAAACCAATTGACTCATTCCAAGTCGTAAATCATAAAACTATTGGTCAAGTTGTCATTAAGCGTTTAATGAGTGCCGAACAGATTTTAGAACGCTTGGGAAATAGTCAGGCAAAGTGTTTAATGGAAAACATTCAAGCAGTTGTGCAATAAAAATATAACAGGGATACAACAATGTTGTACCCCTGTTAATTAGTAACCGTTCACACTCCCCCTCATCCCTCAACGAGAAATCAAAGGGGTTTGACAATTTGGATGGGGGGGGCGTAAATTATTACCGTTGTCGGTAGTCTACCTAAATCTGCCCACTGCCATTGAGTACCATCCCACCAGTTTGAGTACAAATGACCGAAACAAAACTGGGGAAATTTTGTGACGAGGGAACTGAATACTGAGGGCGATCGCTCTTGGGTGATAAACTTCCGTCTGACCCATAAAGTGTAGTGGCATGAAAAAATCTGCCGTCATTCAAGGAAATTATCGCTATATACTTAGACGTGAATGGGATGTCAATGCAGGGCAAACGAATGAGTGTAATGCTTAACCCAAGCACTGCCGATGCCGATCGAGACGATCCCACACTCCGTAGATGTATTAACTTTACTCAGTCTTGGGGCTATGGTGCTAAAGTTGGCGACAAGTGCGGACAGTTTTGGCGAGTGGTGTTTTTTCTTTGGAACCAATCTGGTGTTCAGCAGCATTTTGTAGCAAGGGTGCCGCAGGCTCACCCCCCTGAACGGTTACGTTAATTATCAATATTTAACTCAGTTAAAATGGTTATTTAACTCCAACTAGAATTAATTGCTGGCAGAATTAATCTTAATAGGGGAGGAAGCAAGAGCATACCTGCTACTAAAACCGCAACCAAAGACGAGATTAAAACAGCCGCAGCAGCACAATCTTTAGCTATTTTTGCCAGTTCGTGGTAGGTTTGTTTAACAGTAAGGTCAACGAGCGATTCAATCGCAGTATTAACCAACTCCAACGCCATCACCAAACCACTGGTGATGCCAATTACTGATATTTCTACTGGTTTGAGTTGTAAAAAAACGCTCAAGCCAATAGCCAGAGCGCAGACTGACACATGAATGCGAAAATTTCTTTGAGTTATAAAAGCATAACTGATACCAGCCCAAGCATATTTAAAGCTAGCAAATAGATTTGAGGCAACCTTCCAAGACAGTGCGCGCTCGCCGTTAACAACTGTTTCAAAAGTGTCGGGTTTTAGTGGTGACGAGAGTTTTTGAGACATAGGCATAAATATATAAAATTACTATTTGGTTGAATTGATATTTATTATTCAGTTGTAAAAGCGCTTCGACTGTTGAGTAGCTTTCATGCGATACCACGAAGTGGTAGACATAGGGGCATCGCGCACAGTGCTGACTTGTCACTTTGCCTGCTTGTTTATTTTCTACAAAAGTGTTATAAAAGCACCACTTAAAAATCGTAGTAACGCAAGCTATATTAACACGATTCTATGTCTATAGATATACCTACTGCCTTCAGTAATACCACTTGCTTTGATAACATTCGACCCAAAGACTCATCATCCGGATGATCCCAGCCTAGCAAATGTAGCAACCCATGAGCAGACAACCAAGCCAACTCGGTTGATAAAGGGTGATTTTGCTGTTCTGCTTGTCGTTTAGCTGTATCGACAGAAATAACAATATCGCCTAAATATAAAGGGATGAAGTTAAACGCACTTTGGGGAGAATCAACTTCTAATGCAGCAAAAGCTAACACATCAGTTGGCTTATCTTGATGGCGATATTGAGCGTTTAATTTTTGAATTTCTTTATCGTCTGTTAAACGCAGCGCAATTTCGTAGCTTGATGCCGGAGGAAGTGGCTGCAATAAAACCAACCAAAGCTCAAACCAATTTTCCCAAGTTTCGGGTGCAATTCTGGCATCAATATCGCCAGTATTTACAACTTCGGATTGGGAATCATTAAAATAATCTTGCACGCACAGTTCAACTTGCACTTTGCTCGACATCCCCAAAAAGTGATTTTTCGTTTCTTAACGAGTCAGATAAGCCAAGCCAACTAAAGCAGCTAATAAACCTACGGTTGTCAGTGCAAAATGCTTGAGCGATGTCAAGCGCTTTTGTACCATGTTCCGCATGGCTAGCTTCACATAACTAGGTTTAGGTTCGGTAGAAGAATTTTCCATAATGATTTGATGACAAACCTTTTAATACTGTAACAGTTAGTTGAGAGTAAAAATGCCATGTTGGCAACACAGAGGAGTTAGGAGTTAGGAGTTAGGAGTTAGGAGTTAGGAGTTTGGAGTTTGGAGTTGAGAAATGTAGAGACGCGAAATTACCCCAGCATGAAGCAATCCTTTCAGGGTACGGGAACCCCTTATGGGAAACGTGTCTGTTATTGAGTTGGAAGTTTAGGGTTATAAGTTAAAGATGAGAATTACAGTTGTCGTTACCTATTGTGAACTTCTCGCTCATTCGTAACTCATCACTCTTAACTCCTAACTCCTAACTCCTAACTGCTAACTTCTAACTCTTAACTCCTAACTCCTAACTTCTAACTCCTAACTCCTAACTCCCTTTAAGCGCTTTCAACCAATTGGTTTTCTTGGCGCAGGTATGATTGGATGAACGGGTCGAGTTCGCCGTTCATAATATCGAGGATAGCAGTAGTTTCTAAGTTAGTACGTAAATCTTTGACCAATTGATATGGGTGAAATACGTAGTTACGTATTTGGTTGCCCCAAGATGCTTCAGCAATGTCACCTCGAATTTCGGCGACTTCTTTAGCGCGTTGTTGTTGGGCAATTACCAACAACTTCGCTTTCAAGCGGGCAAGGGCCTTCTCTTTATTTTGTAATTGGCTGCGTTCTTCGGTACAGCGTACCGCGATACCCGTAGGAAGGTGAACGACGCGCACGGCAGTTTCTACTTTGTTAACGTTTTGCCCGCCCTTACCACCAGACCTAGAAGTGGTAATTTCCAAGTCTTTTTCTGGAATATCTAGCTGCACGCTATTGTCGATATCCGGCATAACTTCCACCCCAGCAAAGCTAGTTTGCCGCTTGCCGTTAGCATTAAACGGCGAAATTCGCACGAGACGGTGAGTACCGACTTCCGAACGTAAATACCCGTAAGCATAGCGTCCAGTAATTTCGATGGTTGCCGATTTGATCCCAGCTTCGTCACCTTCCGATTGTTCGACTAGCTTAACTTTATAGTCGTGGTCTTCTGCCCAGCGGGTGTACATCCGCAGTAGCATTTCTGCCCAGTCTTGGGAATCTGTACCGCCTGCACCAGCGTTTATTGTTAACACTGCCCCTTCTTTATCATAAGGACCGGAAAGTAATTGTTCCAATTCCCACTGGTCGAGTTCGCGGCGAAGTTTAGTGAGGGTAGACTCAGCTTCTCCAAGTAGCCCTGCATCGGATTCTAATTCCAACAGTTCGAGAACTGCTTTGGTATCTTCCAAAGAAGCTTGCCACTGTTGGAACTGCGACAGGTGTACCTTGAGTTCGTCGAGTTCCTGCATTGTTTGCTGTGCTTGGCTTTGGTCGTCCCAAAATTCAGGTTGCGCCGATATTTGTTCTAAATCTTGAATTTTGGCAGTCAGTGCGGGGATGTCAAAGATAGTCCCGGGTTTTACCCAGGCGGCGAGACAGCGTTTCGATTTCGCGTTTGAGTTCTGAAGCGTCCATAGGACTTGATTTGAGTAATAGTTATTTAAACTATTTTACACGTTTGTAGATTTTGATGCAGTGGGGGGTGCGTTCGCGTTCTTCGAGTGCGTGTCCCAAAGGGACGAGCGTGACTCCTCCGGAGTATCGCACGCGGTCGAGCGATCGCGTATATCAGCTTAATAGTGAGAAACCTGCTTTATTGTGTTTATTCAGTCTTAAATAATATTTAATTGCCTACAAATAATGTCCACCTAAAGATTTATTATTTAGTTTCACTAATACAAATTTATTAGACACTATTAACGCAGGTTTTTGACATAGACCACTAGTGTTCCATGTCAAAAGTTTTGGTGGGTTATTTAGATCCCTGATATCTTGCACCTGTTATATTGTCAAGCACAAAAAAAACTAAGTATTTATAGATTTTTCGACTGCGCTTTCGAC
>QQTW01000890.1_pt1 | contig 20007 bp, 17 predicted proteins | sample 1904831 | NCBI WGS metagenome assembly QQTW01 (sample SAMN09435610, study PRJNA476489) | Subsurface metagenome, whole genome shotgun sequencing project. | reverse complement strand
ACGCCAATTTTCTCCGGCTTTTGATGTAAATTTTTATCGCAATACATATCCAGACCTGACAAGTGCGGGTTTGACAACTAACCGCTCACTCTTCGAGCACTGGGTGAGCAATGGTTTTAATTCAGATGGACGCTCTGGTACGCCAGATCCTGGAAACTCATTGGGTACTGCTCTCAACCTTGGCTCCCCGGCTAGTAGCACTACTGGATTCAATGACTTTGTGGGCAGCAGTGACACTGATGATTACTACGGTCTTACATTGAACGAGTCTCGCAACATTAGGGTAGACGTTTTTGGTTTAAGTGCAGATCTGGGCTTGGCTTTACTGGATAATAATGGTAATGCTATCCAATCTTCCTCAAGTCAAGGTACTACTCGGGATTCAGTTACCTCCTTGGGATTAAACCCAGGCACCTACTTCATCCGAGTCAACCAAGGTGTGCCTGATGCCTCTTCTAACTACTATTTAGATGTGATTGTTCGTCCTGCTTAAGATCCTGGAGCTACTCTCAGCACTGCTTATCCCTTAGACAAGGGCAAGGTTTGTTTACATCAGCTTTCTTGAAAGATTCTGGAGGGTACTCAAAATCCCCAAGTCAGTTTATTGATTCAATTCCAAAAGAATATCTCATAAATGAAGACTAGCGGACTCAGGTTTTATAGAACGTTCATGTTCGATCGCTTTTATTGGCATCGTCGTGTCGTTGACAGTCAATGTTTAAGTGTCTTCATCAAAAACCTCCGGTAGAGTAGAATAACCCTTGCTCGACGGAGCGCAAGGGAGGGGTAGTTGACCGGCGTCAGGTAACAGTAAATACAGTTTTGCCAAAACTCGAGTGCTGTTGCATCTGTCCATAAGCAGTTGCGTTTGAGCGGGGCTTTGAAACTCATCTAGGTTGTATAATAGTACAAGTGTACTAATTAACGATCAGATGCTTACCGCTACCAGACCAACTACCAGACCAACAACAACCGAACCCTTGAGTCGTAAAGATAAGGCGACAATCGCTGCTGTGTTGACCTGGGACTTGCGCAAGCCAGTCACTCTGGAGGAAGTCGAAGCGATCTGGATTAACCGGGAGTGGGTGACAGTAAGCCTGAGTTGCCACCGAGCCGTACCTATCCACCGCGATGTCTTCCGCTCTATTCTGCAACACCAACAAGCTATTGGATAACTGAGATTCACCAGCAATTGGGAAAAGGCTGGGAGTGCAGGGTAGGATGAAGACAACTTCGTTGTGAAGTTTGATCCGTATTGTAGCGTTTGGGTCACACATCGCACCGATGAAACTGGACTAGAGACGGCTCAGCAGGACAGGCAAATGGTGACAACTCCCAAACAGATGCTCTCAATTCCTACCCTGGAAAATGGCGATCGCCTTTGCCGTGCTGAGTTTGAGCGGCGTTATCAGGCAATGCCCCAGGTAAAGATTGCCGAACTGGTTGAAGGAGTGGTCTACATGACATCGCCGTTACGCCTCAGAAGTCATGGCGAACCACACGGAGACTTAATTACTTGGCTGGGAACCTATAAAGCATTCACGCCGGGTGCCGCTCTGCTAGAGGGAGATTTGCCAAAGGTGCTATCGGTGTTGCAGGCAGGATTGAATTCAACCCTTGCATCAAGACTTCGTGCAGCAATTAGTAGAGAGGGATAAACAAATGAGCATCCTGGCTGATATCGAAAATGAGTTGCATCCAAAATTATACCACAATGGCAAATGGTTTGCCGATTACAGACGAATTCGAGTGATTGCCATCAAAGATTAATGCAACGAAAGGCAGAAATAATCCAGAGGTATAGGTGTAGGGCGTGGCTGTGCGAAGAACGCCGACACTCGATACCCAATACCTCTCCCCTGGAAATTATCTAGCTTTTGAAAATCGGAAAACGTGCCTATCTTTCAGCGCGGTGATAGTCCTGGAAAGACTGGTAGCAACTCTGAGGATCGTACAGATGACACTCGTCTGTAATCTGCTTAATTAAAGCCCAAGAGAACCGACTTTGATCGTGAAGATAACCCCCCCAGGTTTGTTGCAGGCTGTGATGAGCCAGCCGCAAATTATAGGAGGGGATAGCAGTAGAAATGTGGTGGGGGATATGAACATTGATATCGTGGCAAAGAACTTCCACCCAGCGGGGATAATCACAGTGAACTGTGCCAGATAGCTGTGATGAACCCTCCTGCCACTGATCGGCTGCATAGAAAAGAATGTCTGGCTTTGTGTGGTGAACTAGCGTAAATGTACTCATCCAAAAGTGGTAAACTAGCCAAGGCAACAACCAAAATTTGACGAAACCCCAGACGCCGGTAGTTGCGAGCAGGAGGGGAAAAGCGATCGCCGCAAAAATCAGTACAACACTCACAGACAGCTTTACTTTCCCTCGGTCTTTAACCGCGACCTGAGACAAGTCAAAGTGCAGACCTGCCCAATGCACAATCGATGCCAGCCACCAAAATCGACCCCGCATTAGTCGATAGCCCCACTGCAATAGTCTGCCGAAACTGGCATACAACTCTGGTAGAATGGGTTTCCAGGCGTTGTCCTCATCGATATTATTGGTGTGAGTATGGTGGTGATTGTGCAGAATCCGCCAACTGTGGAAGGGGTAAATCAACGGCAGCAGAAATAAATGCCCGACCAGATCATTTACCCAGCGTCGTTTGGCGAATGACCGGTGACCACAGTCATGAGCAATCACAAAAAAACCGGTCAGTGCTGTACCGGTAAAAATCCATGCGAGGGGCAAGAGAAACCAGGGAGCGATCGCAATGCCCGCGTAGCCCAAACCAACCATAAGCACGCTGGTTAGCGCCCTCGACCAAGCCTTGCGACGATCCTGCTGGAAGCATTCCCTGGGCAGGGTTTTGAGAATATCTTTAAGGCGAATCTCTGAATTAGAAGAGTCATACGCTAGTTTATCGAGCTTTGTTGTTAATGAAGTCATGAACACCTAAAGTAAGTGACGCCCATCGCGCTTTATGCTCCTAAGTAAGTTGCCTGCTGATGGATTTTAGTAATAGAAGTGCTTCGGAATTATAACAGCCAGCTTGGAGTTGTGTTTCCAATCAATTTTAACCCTTCAAAATTAGGATTTAGAGAAAGTCAGGTTCTTCGTGCCAGTAAGGGAGCAGCTTGGAGCAGAGTTTGGGTATATGGGTGCTGGGGGTTAGTAAAAATTTCTTGGGTAGGACCAAGTTCGACAATCCGACCGGTATTCATCACGGCAATGCGCGAGCATAAAAATCGCGCTACCCAGAGGTCATGGGTAATAAACAAATAAGTCAAATCAAACTCGCGCTTCAACTCCAGCATTAGCTCTAGCACCTGCGTTTGCACACTGGCATCCAGCATACTCACCGGCTCATCGCAGATGAGGAGTTTGGGGCGGGTAATCAAGGCACGAGCGATCGCTACTCGCTGCTGCTGCCCCCCAGACAAATCAGCTGGGTAGCGCTGATAATACTCACCTGGGGGTGTAAGCCCGACTCGCTCCAGCATCTGTAGCACAAGCTTTCTCGCCTCAGTAGGTGTTGCCAACTGGTGAATAAACAAAGGGTCGGCAATACTCTGTCCCACTGTCATCAAGGGATTGAGACAGGCATGGGGGTCTTGAAACACCATTTGCATTTGTCGCCGTTGCTGCCGCAGGCTTTGCGGCGACAGGGCAGTTAAATTTGTCCCTTGAAACTCAACTTTCCCAGCAGTAGGACGAATCAGATGCAATATGCTACGGGACAAGGTACTCTTGCCGCAGCCCGATTCCCCCACTAGTCCTAAAATTTCCCCCGAATACAGTTCCAGGCTGACACCATCGACGGCTTTGATTGTCTGATCTTGCGCTTTAAACAGTTGAGCAATGAAATTTCTTTCCAGTGTGTAGTGCTGCTTCAAATCCGTAATTTGCAACAGGGGCAGAGTGAGAGAGGATGAGGGATCTTTGCCCAAGTCCTCTTTCTCCCCACCTTTCCCCTTGCTGACTGCTTGAATGTGTAAAGCAGCTTGGAGGAGCGAGCGCGTATATTCGTGCTGGGGTTGCTTAAAAACGGATTGCGAAGAACCTGTTTCAACGAGCTTACCTGCATACATTACGCCAATGCGATCGCAGTACTCCCCCACTAGCGCCAAATCATGGGAAATCAGCAGCAACGCCATTTCCCGTTCGCGGCATAGTCGCCTTAGTTCCTGTAATATCTGGGCTGCAACCGTCACATCCAAACTCGTGGTGGGTTCATCAGCAACAATCAGCTTGGGGTTGAGGAGGAGGGCGAGAGCGATCGCTACCCGTTGCCGCATTCCCCCACTAAACTCGTGCGGGTACTGACTCCAGCGACTGGCAGGAATTTTAACTGATTCCAGAGTTGTGAGCGCTTTTTCTTTCGCTTGCCGCCAAGACAACTGGGGTTGGTGGCTACAAAGCGTTTCGATACAGTGTTTGCCAATCGTCATCAAAGGATTAAGGCGCGTCATCGGATCTTGGAAAACTAGCGCCACCGCCTCGCCTCGAAAATGCCGCAACTGGGCAGGCGTAAGCTCAAAAACCGACCGTCCCTCAAACGTCACAATTCCTTCAGTACGAGTAGAGGCAGGCAGCAACCGCATCGCTGCCCGTCCGAGTGTAGATTTGCCACAGCCCGATTCGCCTACCAATCCCAGCAGTTCACCCGGTTGCAGAGTTAAAGACACACCATCAACTGCCCAGATCGATTGCTCTGTACCCCCACGGTGAGGATAGGCGACTTTGAGGTTGTCGATACAAAATAGGGCAGTGCTCATATTTAGTAGGCTTTCGAGCTATCAGCATGACGCTTCTAAGGTTTAGATTTTAGATACTGTATCAAATTGCAGTTATTTAATTTCATTGCAAAACTGCATCGCAGTAGCTAATCAGAGTTTGAATGCGCTCCCCCAGCGAATGGTGTCTAGCTTTAGTAGTCTCCTCTTGCCGCGCGGCTTGCAAAAACACCACATCCATTCCCACAAGTCGCAGCTGTTTACTCATCTCCGTTTGATAAGAGCGCACCCGTGGTTGACTGTCTGGCTCTAAATCACCAGCGTCCAAGCTTACAATCTGCTGCTGAAAAAATTGCTGCGCCTCCAGGAAATTCTGCCGCAGCCTGGGTGTATCTAGCTGCACACCACAATTCGTCTGTTGCAGCTGCTCCAGAGCTTGCTTGAATTTCTGATAACGCTGATAGTGAAGATCTGGCAACATTTAACACGTTCTTAGGATACTATTAATGTAAAGAATTTTGTCCTCTAGAATAAAGGCTATTCAACAGACTGCTATAGACTCACGCTTTAAAGCAAGCTTGAGGTTTGGTCTGCCTCAGCCGAATTTTTAAATAGATTTTTCACGCTCCGCGTCTAATGCTACGGCTACTCGGCGCGATTATGCTCGAAATCTATAAGTCTACTGATAGCAAGAGCCGAATTCCACCGCGCTCAAGTGCTTCAAACATGCTACGGTTACTCTTTCCTACCCCCCAAAGAAGTGTTTTGCAGCCCGACCTATGAAAGTCCTTGCTCCGACGACCGCCTCCTTTGAGTTTGCTGTTCCTGACTGGCTCCAGAGCTGTTTAAACGCGCCGCCATCGGATAGTGAACCAGCTTTTCCAGATCGCTCATCTGCTGATCCCGCCCTGATTTGTCGGGCTTTTGAATTTGCCTACGAGCTGCATCAAGGTCAGTACCGCAAATCCGGAGAACCTTATATCTGTCATCCCGTCGCTGTTGCGGGTTTGTTACGAGATTTGGGGGGCGGCGGTGCCATGATAGCCGCTGGGTTTCTGCATGATGTCGTTGAAGACACAAGTGTCACCATCGAGGAATTAGAACAGCGGTTTGGAGCAGAGGTGCGGCAGCTGGTGGAAGGCGTTACCAAGCTTTCTAAGTTTAACTTCTCCAGCAAGACCGAGAGCCAAGCCGAGAACTTCCGTCGAATGTTCCTGGCAATGGCACAAGATATCCGGGTGATTGTGGTAAAGCTGGCAGATCGGCTGCACAACATGCGAACACTAGAACACTTGCCTGATGAAAAACGTCGCCGAATTGCCCAAGAAACGCGAGATATCTTTGCTCCATTAGCCAACCGGTTGGGGATCGGACGCTTTAAGTGGGAACTGGAAGATTTGACCTTTAAGCACCTAGAACCTGAAGCTTACCGTCAGATGCAGGACTTGGTAGCGGAAAAACGGGCGGATCGAGAGGCAAGACTGACGCAGGTGACGGAAACTCTAAAGGCTGGTTTAGAGCAAGCGGGGATTGGGTATCTCGACATCAGTGGACGACCCAAGCACCTTTATGGAATTTACCAGAAAATGCAGCGGCAGCAAAAGGAATTTCATGAAATTTACGATCTTGCCGCTATCCGCATCCTTGTTAAGACCAATGAGGAATGCTATCGTGCTTTGGCAGTTGTTCACGATGCCTTTCGACCGATTCCAGGCCGGTTTAAGGACTACATTGGTTTGCCCAAGCCTAACCGCTATCAGTCGTTGCATACCTCTGTGCTTGGGATCACCGGGCGTCCCCTAGAAGTACAGATCCGCACACTGGAAATGCATCATGTCGCCGAGTATGGAATTGCAGCTCACTGGATATACAAGGAAACAGGAAGTTCCAGCCCTACCCAGCTTACAGGGTCAAATGACAAGTTTACCTGGTTACGACAGCTCCTGGAATGGCAAAATGACCTCAAAGATGCTCAAGAATACCTAGAAAGCATCAAAGATAATTTATTTGAAGATGATGTTTATGTCTTCACCCCTAAGGGAGATGTGGTTCCGCTCAATCCAGGTTCAACGCCGGTAGATTTTGCTTATCGAATTCACTCAGAAGTGGGAAATCACTGTGCTGGGGCACGGGTGAATGAGCGAATAGTGACGCTGGACACGCGCCTGAAGAATGGGGATATTGTGGAAATTATTACACAAAAGAACAGCCACCCGAGTTTGGACTGGTTGAATTTTGTGCGTACGTCTGCCGCGAAGAACCGAATTCGCCAGTGGTACAAGCGATCGCGCCGGGAAGAAAACGTTGCCCGTGGTCGAGACTTATTGGAAAAGGAATTGGGGAAAAGTGGCTTTGAGGCGTTGTTGAAGTCTGAGCCAATGCAGGTAGTAGCAGAGCGGTGTAATTATCACAGCGTTGAAGATTTACTAGCAGCCTTGGGTTACGGTGAAGTGACATTGAACTTGGTACTAAATCGATGGCGAGAAGTGGTTAAGGCGTCCTCACCGATTGCCACCGCGCCTGAGGTTTCCCCGATGCCAACAACTTCCCCACTCCGCTCTCGCGAAGCACCTCTACCTAGCTCCCGCTCAACTGAATCGCCGATTGCGGGGGTAGAAGGGCTGCTATATTACATAGCTGGGTGTTGTAGCCCCATTCCTGGAGAAGCGATTATTGGTGTTGTGACGCGCAGCAGTCGGGGAATTTCGATTCACCGGCAAGGGTGTCAGAACGTGGACAATGTAGAGGCAGAGCGCTTGGTGCCTGTTAGTTGGAACTCAACCGACACACGTAGGACTCGTCCTCAGACTTACCCAGTCAATATTCAAATTGAAGCGATTGACCGTGTGGGGGTGTTAAAGGACATCCTATCTCGGTTAAGTGACCATAGCATCAATGTGCGGAATGCCCAGGTTAAAACCTTTGATGGTCAACCAGCAGTGATTGAATTGGGAATTGAGCTCCGCGATCGCGACCAACTCGAACACATCTTGACGCACATCAAAAAAATGAGCGACATCATTAACCTGCGCCGCATTGGTCAAATTGAAGATCAATAAGGAATTGGATTAAGTTAATCAGAATTTCTTAGAGGAGTCGAGCGATTGTAACTCCTCTAGTGTCCCTCTGCCCGTAATCCACAGAGGGAGCCCAATCTCCCCAGAAAGCTGATACATTAACCGCTTCTCCCCAATGACCGCGTGTTGGCAGTCGTTCCCTTAACGGCGATTTTTCTACCCCTTTTAGGGAACGCTTCGCACACAAAGATATTACGCAAACGCCAAGCGTGTTGAGAAGAAAAGTATTGCCGTCTTAGGACTGACCGAAAATTACTTTTTGTGACCTCCTCCTCAAATACCTCTGAAAGTAACTTCCACAATTTGGAACCAACATCCTTTATGTAGTTAGCGTCATAACCAGAGCTTTCTGCCATCTCTGGATAAGTTTGCCCTGCCCACGCTTGGCGAAACACTATCTCCTGAAGGTTATTCAAAAACTTTTGTTGCAGGACTGTATCCAAGAAAGATAATGCTTCTTCAACATTCATTTCTCAAATTTTTTTTAACCTTTATATTTGCTTTATAGTTTAACCTGCCTTCTTTAAACTGCAACTCAGTGACTTTACTTGACTTTAAAAATCTCTCAAAATTCTCCCTGTAAAATTCCCCACTTTTTGTGACTTTTTCTGTCTTGCAGAATTAAGTAGATACACTTAACTTTAAAGTACATTCAAATTAGTTAAAAAAATTAGGAAAGCTAAAATGGTAGTTATCTACGGCACCATCGGCCCTGACACAAGAAATGGGACTCCGGAAAATGACACCATATATGGCTGGGCAGGGGATGGCAATGGTAATAGTGTGTCCGGTGACGACAATCTGTATGGTCAAGCTGGTGACGACAATCTGTATGGCGGCACAGGTAACGACGAGCTGGATGGCGGGGGGGGTAACGACTACATAAATGGTGGGATAGGTAATGACAAACTTGCAGGTGGGGCTGGTGATGACATCTACGTTGTGGGCAGTACTAGCGATATCATCAGCGAGAACCCTAATGAAGGTACTGATTCAGTCAATTCTTACGTAAACTGGACACTAGGTAGCAACCTAGAGAACCTGACGCTCCAAGGTAGCCGCAAAATTAAAGGCATAGGCAACGCCCTCGACAACACTATCACCGGTAATGCTGCCAACGACTCTCTAGATGGTCAAGCAGGCAGCGATACTTTATATGGCTTGGGTGGCGACGACACCCTTAATGGTGGCAGCGGGGTTGACTATTTTTATGGTGGGTTGGGCAATGACACCTACATCGTTGATAACAGCAGCGACGTTATTTACGATGACTATGATGACATCACAGGTATAGATACTGTCAGGTCTTTAGTTACTTGGCAACTGGATGGAGAGAGTGGAGATTATTATGACGAAAATACTGACCTAGAGAACTTAATCCTGACTGGGTCGGATCCTATTAATGGGACTGGTAATCTTCTAAATAACCTCATTGTGGGCAATGTTGCTGACAACGAGCTGTTTGGCTTTTTCGGTGACGACACACTGCGTGGTGGATCTGGGAATGACTCCCTTAAGGGTTGGGAAGGCATTGACATGCTTTACGGTGAAGCAGGGGACGACACTCTGCAAGGTCGGCTTGTTGGGACAGGGCACGTGGGTGCTAAGAAGCTTTACGGTGGACAGGGTAATGATACCTACTACCTTGAGAGCACAGGTGACACCATCACAGAGGACTTAAATGAAGGCATAGATACTGTTGTTGTTTACGCTACCTCCTGGGTGCTGGGTGACAACCTAGAGAACCTGGAATCTAGTACAGGTTTTGGTACTGAAAATGGCACGGGTAACAGCCTCAATAACACCATCACGGGTGGTGGTGCCAACAGCAACCTCAACGGTGGTATAGGCAACGATACCTTGGTCGGAGGTTTTGGTCTTGATACACTTACTGGCGGTGCTGGTGCCGATCACTTTGTCTTCAATGCTCTCGATCAAGGCATTGACACTATTACAGACTTCTCAGTTTCGATTGTTGGTGAAACTATCGACGTCTCTGCCGCTGGTTTCGGGGGTGGGCTAACCGCAGGGACTCCTATTACGGCTGCTCAGTTCAAACTGGGTACTGCAGCGAGTGATGCTAGTGACAGGTTTATCTACGACAAGAATACGGGTGCGCTGTTCTTTGATGCAGATGGTACAGGCAGGACCGGACAAGTGCAGTTTGCAACCCTATCTACTAACCTTGTCATGACCAATGCTCACATCTCTGTCATTGGCTAGAGACTGAGTCAAGCGCAACCTTTAAGTGGATAAAGTTGGGGTAATCCGACCGGGGTTGCCCCAAACGTCTTGTCTTTGACATTCTCACCGACAGTCGCGGTGCGGTGATTCCATAGAGTCGCCTCCATGAGTTCCTGAATCACTGACTCTTGACTAGATGTTGCCCCATGACTTCATCCCTGTTAGACCGTCTCCGCAGGCATTTTAGTTTTAAGTCCACGTTGTGTCCCACCGCCGACTATCAGGCAAATCGAAATCTATTTCCTCATTATTCCGTCTGTCGCACGAAGCTGAGCAGGGAACCCGGTGAGTACCAGTATTTGGCTCTCTAGGCGTTTCCGCATTGCCAATCTCACAATACCACAACAAATATCAATAAAATCAAAGCCGCCCCTACGTTGTGGGCTTTATACCCAATTTTTCGGTAAAAGTCACAGCGATTCGCTTGCACGATAGTTTTCCTTCACGCGCTTTGCTGTTGTGCCGTTGTAGGGATGTCTCACATCAGAAATAATTGGCAAGATTTAAGGGTTAAAAAAGTGTCACGCTTTACCCTAAATGAGCCTAACTGAAACTCCGAGCAACCCAAATCCCAATCCCTTCCTCACCCTCAATTACGAACCCGCCCTGGAAGCCTTGGGATATGATTACTTCGATGAAGTCGAAGCAGCTGAATTTCCGCAGCACATCCTGCGGTTTCGCAACGACGAGTTGCTACCCCTATTGGGATTAGACCACCTTGCCGTAACGGACGCTGATTTCATCGAAGCCTTTGGCAAATTTCTTGGGCGGCGTCCTTTATTGGCGCTGCGCTACCACGGCTATCAGTTTGGTCACTATAACCCGGATCTGGGAGACGGCAGAGGCTTTCTCTATGGTCAGGTACGCGGCACGGATGGCGACCTTTACGACTTCGGCACCAAAGGCTCTGGCACCACTCCCTATTCTCGCAGCGCTGATGGCAGACTTACGCTCAAAGGAGGTGTCCGGGAAGTGCTGGCAGCAGAAGCGCTGCACCAGATGGGTGTTCGTACCTCTCGCTGTCTGAGCATGATTGAAACTGGAGAACCTCTCTGGCGCGGAGATGAACCTTCCCCGACGCGGTCATCTGTGATGGTGCGCTTCAGCCGCTCCCACATCCGCTTTGGCACCTTTGAGCGGCTGCACTATATCGAGCGTCCGGATTTAATCAAAAAGCTGTTGGATCATGTGATTGAGCAGTACTACCCAAATGTTCAGGGCAAAGGCGACCATTATACCCTGTTTTACGCAGAATTAGTGAAACGGGTGGCAGAACTGACCGCCCAATGGATGGCAGCTGGCTTTTGTCATGGGGTACTTAATACTGACAATATGTCGATTACGGGTGAAAGTTTTGACTATGGTCCTTTCGCTTTTATCCCGACCTATGACCAACAATTTACCGCCGCCTATTTTGACTATTCCAGACGCTACAGTTACGGTAGACAACCATCTGTTTGTAAGTTGAATTTAGAGGTGCTCCAAATACCGTTGGAGGCGGTTATTTATTCAGGTGACATGGCAGATAGCTTAGCCATGTTTGATGAGCATTATCAAGTTGAATACAGGCGTCTAATGCTGAAAAAATTGGGTTTTTCTGATCCGGCAGTGCCAGACTCTGATGAACTTGTGGGGCTAACAATTCAACTTTTGCAAGATACCCAGGTGGGTTATCACGACTTTTTTTCAAAACTAACCCAGATGTTTTCACCCACATGGCGAGAGGATGCTAGTCTTATAGTCAACTGCCTAGATTTTTTACGTTCAAATGGCTCGTCAGAATCTCTGGAAAATTGGTGTAATTTATACCAGCGGAGTTTGAGTAATCGAACAGCAGGTGAGATGGACAATATTGCACAACAAATGGCTCGTAGTAATCCGCATACGGTGTTACTAAGACCGGTGATAGAAGCGGTTTGGGAGCCGATCGCGAATGATGATAATTGGGAGCCGTTTTATGAGTTGTTAAAGCGGATACAGTCTGGGGATTAACAACGCTCGCCCGGTCGATAGACTGCGCCAGCAGAATGATCTGGTTGAATCTCAATTACTAAATCGACCCAGCTGGGATGAGTTGCTAGGGGTTTGATGAATAAATCTGGGTGGAGCGATCGCCAAAAATATTCCACAAATTGCTCGACCTCTTTATCTGTCATCCCCGAACTTCCAGCGGCAATCATCTGCTGTTCCGCCTGCTGTCGCCACTCAAGGCTGCGGCGGTAATCAGTTGGGTACAGCAAAATTAACCGGTCTAGTCGCTCCCACAAAGGTATATAATCCTTGAGCTGGGCATTCATATCACGAGCAAACTCCCGGTCAGCTGCTGTAAGAATCGGTGGCGGCGCAGCGTCGAAGGCAGCTGGGTTGATTGGTCGAACGCCAACAAACCAACCTTCAAATAGGATAATGTCTGCGCCTTCTACAATTTCTGGCGATCGCCTATCTCCAGCACCTCCGTAAGCAGATTTATCAAAGCGGGGAATTTGAATCGGCACAAGCAACGAGTTGGGCTGACGCAGACAGTCCAGCACCGTCAAGCCCAACTGAATATCGTGGGTTCCGGGCGGACCACGCCACACCAAGCGGGGGTCTTGCTCTCTCAAAGCGAGGCGATCGCTATAGGTTTTGTACAGGTCATCCAAAGACAGGCTAAGAGTGCGGTATCCCAACTCTCTTAGAATCAAAGTCAGCATCGCTGCCAGAGTGGTTTTGCCCATTCCTTGTCCTCCTAAAATTCCCTGGATAAGAGGCGAGCTTCGCGCTCGTCGGTACGATGCTAGCTGCATTGCCAAAGGCAACCACAGGTTCCAAAGAACTTCTAATAGCTGGCTGGGTTGCAGGTGGAGCGTGGTTTGGCAGAATTGGCTGAAGGCTGGGTAGACAGACTGTAGGAGGTGCGATCGCTCCTGTATTACTTCATCTACATTTTCCGGTGTGATGCCAAATGCTTTTGCCCGTAACGTATCTGCCAGTGCCGTTTCCGCTAGATGCTGCTGCCATTTAGTTGCCGATGCCGAAGCTAAAATTTGGCTTAGCCATGAACTCATATTGAGATTAGTATTTTGCATCGAAGTTGAGGCTGGCTCCAATACGAGTGACAGAGCAAAATCTAACTAAGAAGGAGACTGCGAGACAGCGAGACTGCGCTGGGAGTGCGAGACAATATATTCCCCCTACTCAGGATATCCTGCAAGCTTTAAGCCTGTTTCAATGGTAATGGGGGTGATCTTGGAAAGATCGCTGCTACAGATGAAAAATAGTTATTTTTAAATAATATGAATATAAAATCGTCGGTGTATCCTGCCGTTATTATTGCTTGCTTATTAGGATTCCTCGGGTTAGTGCTGGGATGGGTACAGTTTAGTGTAACAATTGCAACAAATTCAGACCCCATCACGCTGCCGGAGACGGTACCATCTCAGTCTTTTTCTTCCATCCCTTCTGCTCCAACCCCAGTAGCAAAACCAACTAACCGGGCAAAAGAAAATACTCCACCAGTGTCTAGTCCTGAGCCAGGTAGGGGAAAAGCTGGTCAAGGCGCTTTGCGGATGAGTAATAAAACCGATCAGCCCGTGCGAGTCGCACTGCTGGCTCGGCGGTCTGCGGCGACTTCATCTTCCTCCGGACAGATCACGTATGCTGGACCAGTTCACTGGGATTTTGCACCGGGGGAAGGAAGTCAGCAGGGGTTGATTCTTTCCCTGCCTAAGGATAACTTGAAGCTGAAAAAGGGAGACATTCTGGTTGCCTTTGCTCAGGATGGCTCTCGCCGTTACTGGGGACCGTATGTAGTGGGTGAAACAGCAGTACCGATTTGGAATCAACAGTCATCCGAATGGCAGTTGTTTCTGCAACCGTAACGCTCCCTATTCCCTTATTTGGTGAAGTTCAATGACATCAGGCAGTTACAATTTCAAGTCTTTAAACTCGCTGCTTCCTATGCCTTCGCTCATGGATCGCTACATTGCTGCCGAACTACTCCTTCCCTTTATGTTTGGTGTGGGAGTCTTTTCCTCTGTTCTGGTGGCAGCTAACACTGTGTTTGACTTGGTGCGGAAAGTAGTGGAATCTGGGCTGCCGCTAGCGATCGCTCTGAATGTTTTTTTGTTGAAGCTGCCAGAAGTCATTGTTTGGTCCTTTCCCATGGCCTCGCTGCTCGCTGCCTTAATGACCTACAGTCGCCTGTCTAGCGACAGCGAACTGATCGCTCTGCGTAGCTGTGGAATGAGTATCTACCGGCTGGTGTTGCCTGCATTCATCCTGAGCTTTGTCGTCACAGGGATGACGTTTCTGTTTAACGAGCAAGTTGTACCGGCGGCAAACTACCAGGCTGGGCTCACCCTAAATCGAGCGCTGAAGAGAGAAAAGGTAGTGTTTCAGGATCAAAACATTTTCTATCCCGAATACCGGGAAGTTAAGCAGCCTGATGGCGCCAAAGAAAGGATTCTTACACGCTTGTTTTACGCCGACCAGTTTGATGGTCAGCGCATGAAAGGCTTGACAATTGTGGATCGTTCCCAGTCGGGTCTGAATCAAATTGTGGTGTCAGAATCAGCCATGTGGAATACAACCCAAAATATCTGGGATTTTTTCAACGGCACTATCTATTTGGTGGCTCCTGATAGTTCCTACCGCAATATTTTGCGGTTTGATCACCAACAGCTGCAACTGCCCCGCACACCGTTAGATTTAGCGGTGAAACGGCGGGACTACGGCGAAATGAATATTACTCAGGCCAGAAAGCAACTGGAGATTGTACGCCTGAGCGGTAATGAGCAAAAAATTCGCAAGCTCAAAGTTCGCATCCAAGCAAAAATCGCGTTGCCGTTTGTTTGTGTGGTCTTTGGCTTGGTTGGTGCAGCTTTGGGAACTAGGCCACAGCGCACGGGCACAGCAACAGGTTTTGGTATTAGTATAGTGGTGATTTTTAGTTACTACTTACTCAACTTTATTAGTGATGCGCTGGGCGTAGTGGGTGTTCTCTCTCCTTTGACATCGGCCTGGTTGCCGAGTATGTTTGGTTTAGGGGCAGGCGGATTGCTGTTGATGCGAGCGGCACGGTAACCAGCTCTCACATTCCGTAAGGCCGGGGATAGGGCTTTAGCAGTGTTTTAGCTTGATAGATGTAAATGACTTCTATAACCGCCCCGCCTCGTCGAATCGGTACCGTTCCGATTTCCTGTAGGCTGCTGAAGTAAGTCCGATAGCTACTTATCAGGTCTTTTCTGCGGTGAAAGGGGGCAGTAGTAACGTATAGCGCATCTTCTCCCAGCCATTGATCGGCCCGCGACCAGAAAGCAAAGCCACGCAGATCTATGTCAAAGCAAGTAATTGGTGTGTGAGCCAGAGGGGTAAGGGCCATGCCAATTTGCCCGCTGAGGTAATTGCGATTGGTGAATATAAAGCTAGAGTTCTGCAAAGCTGCACTGAGGATGGGAGATTCAGCAAAGCCGCGCCGCAGTTGCTGAATATCAATTAGTTGTGTAGAGGGGTCGTCAGAGGGAGGCAAGAACCCTCCCATTAAGGCGTATTGACTGGGCTTTTGCAGTGTCCCTGTTGTTACATGGAGGAGAGCAAGCAGTAAAATGGTGCCAACCACAATTCCCGAACCTTGCAGCCATCGCTGCACCCTACGTCGGGATTGCTGCTGCCAAGTGACTGCCTGTTGCCCTAGCAGCAAAGTTGTCCCCCAAAATCCTGGCATCGGCCAAGTTGGCAAAATTTGCTGGTATCCTCCTATGAGAGTAAACCCTAAAATCAGGGGCAGGGATACCCATAAAATTAACAACTGCTTTTGATCTAAATCCCCCTTGTAGGTTATTGATTTCTTAGAAAAAAGTTGAGTTGTTTGAGCCAGTACTGACCGCAAACTCACCCACCAGAGCGGCAATCCCATGGTTGGGAACAGGTAAGCTACCTCAGCTAAAAAGACGGCTCCTACACTCAGCAGATTGTAGCCGACCCTGGGCACCCCGCGCTCTGATTGAAAACGAATGGATACCCAATCATGCTGCATATTCCAGAACAAAATTGGGAAGATAGTTACGACAAATAAGCCTAACCCCAGCCATGCCCAAGGGGAGCGCAGCGCAGAGCGATGACGTGGACTCGTTAAACAAAAACCAATCAGCCCTAAGCCCAAAACAAAGCCGTGATATTTGCCTAGGCAGGCTAAACCGACCAGAATACCAAGGTAGCTCAAGCGGTAGCTGGGGCTGTATGTAGGGGGAGATGGGTCAGGAAAAAATTCATACGCTGCCCAGCACAAACTGGCCGACCAGAAAAACATCAGCGGACTGTCGGGTAGGGTTAGGACACCAAAGCCAATTTGAAAAATTGGAATGATGGTGGCGATCGCTAAAGTAAATCTGGCAGCCTTTATAGAGAATAGCTTGGCGCTGGTCAGATACAGAAGCAACAAACTACCTGTATGCAGTATCAGCGCTCCCAGACGAATCGTGAATTGGGATACAACTCCAGTCACCCACGGACCAAAGCCAGTTGTAAGCGCAACTAAAACTGGATGATCAAAATAGCTCCAGTCCAGATGCAGGGTATAGAGATAGTAGTAAGCTTCATCAAAGCCAGGGTAAAGCCAGAAAGCAATAAAGCCCCGAAACAGCAATCCCCCAACCAGTAAAAAAAGTACTAACTGATTGGCTTTTTGAGCCAACCATTTCTGAGCCGTCTGCATTAAACAACCCCTGCCCTTGATACATTAACATCACTTAAATACTGTCTTTCAAAGTAGACTCACGCGCGGGTAAGCACAGAGTAGCGCAGAGTTGGAAAGATTTCTCTTTGTTTTTCTGCGTTTAAAAAATTCTCTGTAATCTTTTAACAAATTAACTATACTCGCTGTGAGGAACTTTTAAATTAAGGTCTCCAAACACGAGCGAAGGCTTGCCGGGATCGCTAATCGCTTCCCGTAAAACTCGCAAAGGCTGTCTCTTGGGACAGCGCTTAATGAGTGTTATCAGCTACATGAAACTGAGTTTTAATAGCGCTTTTGACCGTTGGTTGAAAAATATTGGAGAGCGTCCAGCCATTGCTTGGACTCTATCGATTCTATGGTTGCTCTTGATTAGCTGGCTCGCTTTCTTCTGAAATTTGGGCAGTACTGGCTTGATTGATGAGACGGAACCGCTGTTTGCGGAAGCTGCCCGCCAAATGACGGTTACAGGCGATTGGATCACGCCGTTTTTCAATGGCGAGACTCGTTTCGATAAGCCTCCTTTAATCTACTGGTTGATGGCGATCGCTTACTCAGCTCTGGGTGTGAATGAATGGGCGGTGCGTCTCCCTTCAGCAATAGCAGCGATGGCGCTAGTTAGCTTGGGCTTCTATACGTTGTGTTTTTTTGCGAGCCAAAGTCTAGAGTCAGGTGTGCAGTCGCAACCAAGTTCCAAGTTCAAACGACCGAACTGGCTCTGTGCTGGGTTGGGTTCTGCTTTGATGGTGCTGAATTTAGAAACAATTGTGTGGGCACGGACTGGCGTCTCAGATATGCTGCTGACGGGGTGCATGGGAGGGGCGTTGTTGTCCTTTTTTCTGGGGTATGCCCAACCGTCAAAACCAGCGGTACAAGCGTGTTGGTATCTTGCTTTTTATATACTAATTGCCCTTGCCATCTTGACAAAAAAACCGGTGGGAATTATATTACCAGCGCTGATTATTGGCTCGTTTCTGCTGTACCTTGGTAACGCGCTTGCAGTTTTGCGGGAGATGCGCGTCTTGTTGGGGGGTATTTTGGTTCTGGCGATCGCGCTGCCTTGGTATGGACTAGTAATTCGGGCGAATGGCTGGGCTTATATTAACTCGTTTTTTGGCTATCACAACTTAGAACGCTTTACCAGCGCTGTCAATCACCACGAAGGTCCCTGGTATTATCACTTTCCAGTGGTGCTGCTGGGCTTTGCTCCCTGGTCGATTTACTTGCCAGTGGCGATAGCACGGCTACAGTTTTGGCAGCGATCGCACTGGCGCTTAAGAGACCGATCAACCCATCTGGGTCTATTTGCTCTGTTCTGGTTTATGGGTGTTTTTGGCTTTTTCACCATTGCCGTCACCAAACTGCCTAGCTACGTGCTGCCCTTAATGCCAGCGGCGGCTATTTTGGTGGCGCTGCTATGGAGCGAGGAAATAAAGGTAAAAGGCTCGCTCCCACCGCCGACCTTTAAAAAGGGGGCAAGACAGGCAAAAGTTGGTTTTTTTTACAACTAAGTGGCTGGTTGAATGTCGTTTTTCTGTTGGCAGTGGCTGGCTTACTCTTCTGTATTCCCTACTTGCTAGGCGATGACCCAACTATACCCAACCTGCGCTCCTATGTTCAACAATCAGGTTTACCAGTTTTAGGAGGTGTGATTTGGGCGATTACCGCAGTGGCTGGAGCTGTTTTACTACTGCGCCGCCGCAGGCGTTGGCTATTGAGTGTTAACTTGCTGGGGTTTTTGGCGTTTGTGATTTTTGTGCTCACGCCTGCTTACTTTCTGATCGATCAAGCGCGTCAGGTGCCTTTAAGGGAATTGTCTGCGATCGCTCGCGCCGCTGAGCAACCAGGCGAAGACTTGATCGTGGTCGGTTTTAAAAAGCCCAGTGTTGTATTTTATACGCGGCGTCCTGGAATTTACATTCGACCGACTAAAAAGGTAGTGGCTTATATCGAAGAACTGGCTGCAAGAAAAGCACACCCTTTCACAGTGCTTATGCTTGGTCAACAGAAAAAGCTGGAGAATTTGGGACTACAGCCACCTCAGTACAAGGATTTAGGCATCGCCGGTGCCTACCAGCTGATTCGAGTGTTTTTGAGCAGGATGGAGAACTGAGGAAGAATTCCTACTTAGCGCTGACTTGGGCTGACAGTTAATGGCTGAGTGACAAAAAGACAATAGTTTGCCAACAACGACATTCGCTCTATCAAATTACAAGAAAGTTTACGGGAGTGTGAAAGCCCCTTACCCTTCAGGGAGGGGATGAAACGCAACACGGCAGGATTTATCCTGCCTGTCCCAGTCTTGACAGCTTCTCTAGCGTATCAGATAAGCTTGTAGCCCCTAGTAGTTTTTGCTGTTGTTTAAGCCATTTTTTAACTGTGGGTGTCACAGTTAAATTTAACCTTTCTTTTTTCTCGCCATAGCTTGTATCTCTCATATTGACATGGTTTCAGTATACGCATATAATACGTGTTAACATATCAAGGAGGTGATTTCAAGTTGTACGGATGCCAACAAAATCTAATTAAACCAGACACTGATTTAAAAGCTGTTCTTGAGTTTATTTGCTCTGAATCTCATAAACTGACCAATTGCGGCATTTATTATGCTCGTCAGTTATTTTTTAAGACTAGCAAGTTGATTGGTAAATATGACTTGGAGAAAGAATACAAGACCAATAGACACTATCAGATACTGCATTCTCAAGCAGCACAACAGATATTGAGGTCTGTTGCTGAGTCTTTTAAGTCGTTCAAAGAGTTAGACAAGAAGTACCGCAAAGGTGAACTCGAAGATAAGCCTAGACCACCAAAATACCGTAAAGGGAATGGCTATGCACTTGTCACCTACCCTCATCAAGCACTAAAACTTGTAGGTGATAACATCAAAATACCTTTAGGTAACACTGTTAAACGGTGGTTTAAGCTTGATAGTTTCTCGCTCCCGATGCCGTCTAACTTGCGGTTTGAAGATATTTTGGAGTTACGAATACTGCCACGCAATCAATGCTTCTACGCGCTCGTTTGTCTACGAGAAAGAGCCAGCATCGCACTACTATGTCAATCCTAAAAATGCATTAGCCATTGACCCTGGTATCAACAACTGGTTAAGTTGCGTTTCTAACGCTGGGACTAGTTTCATTGTGGATGGACACAAGGTTAAAAGAAAGGTTAAATTTAACTGTGACACCCACAGTTAAAAAATGGCTTAAACAACAGCAAAAACTACTAGGGGCT
>QQTW01000889.1_pt1 | contig 20019 bp, 21 predicted proteins | sample 1904831 | NCBI WGS metagenome assembly QQTW01 (sample SAMN09435610, study PRJNA476489) | Subsurface metagenome, whole genome shotgun sequencing project. | reverse complement strand
TTGGAAAAGGCAAGACTGACTCTGGGCTCCCTTCTGCACCCGTCTCGACTTCATTACCCACCACATCGAAGCCTATCCTCTCGTCCTCGCCAATAAGATCTTCATACTCAGCGTCCCAATCATCGTCTTCCATGTGGAGAACCTTAGTTGGATCTATCACTTCGAGGTCCGAGTACTCAATCGATAGTCCGGGAAAGGCTTTGGCTTCTGGCTCTGACGCTGGTACTAGTGCTTCTCGGGAATCGAATCCTGAGCTTGGTGCTGGGACAGAAGGAAAAGGTGATGCAGCGGTTGATGGGAGATATGAGAAGAGAACCGCGAGAAGGAGGGTTCGGGCGAGAACAGATGGTCTGTTTGTCTGTGTAGGTAGCGATACAGATGGTACTCGTTTCACCGGTAGGGTGGCCATCTTAGTATGAGGCAGAGTGTCAAGCACCGAGCCCTGTGTTCCAGAAGTAAACAAGCGAGGGAGAGAGGGTAACGGTCTTGAATATGAAATATATGGCGGAAGTGAGGTCGAGCTCTTAGGCGTTACAGTAAATGAAACACGATTGATTCTCAGAAGCAATCGCTGGTGAAAGTTCCAAAAGAAACCAAGAAGATATGAACAGCAGTAGCAGTGAGTAGAAAGAAGAGAGAGAGAAAATAAGAGAAAGAAAAACCCGGAGTCAAATCAAAGAATGAGCTGGTGCCAGCCCAAGCTCATAGCACTTGCTCTATGATTGGCAGACCCGTTGTAGTGGAATGTTGAAGATATGGAATGTGGGGGGGAGGGCGCACTTCGGAAAGCGCGAGTGAAAAAGCGAGTCGAGTCCGTGTGGTGGTGAATGGGTACTGTTATTGTTGAGACGACGACGAATATGATGGAAGGGCAAAACACCCAAGGATGATGGGGAGTTAAGCGAGCGGCGCGATGACGCCGAGGGATCGTCCGACCTTGAGGAGGCTGTAGGCGAAACAGAAAGATCGCTGAGAAAAGAAAGACGATGGATGATAGGCGGTGGATTGCTGCTTGAGACAGTCGCAGGGTGGCGGCTGCAGAGTGTCGCAGCTATTGTCGCAGGATGGATGCTTGTCTCCCAGTGTCAGAGCCAGAATCCTCGGTACCCGAGCCCTGTACGCGGCTTACCTTACACAGCGGGTGTCGTTGATGGGGCAGTCTACTACTGTCCGTAGAAGGGAGCGATGTCATCGGTAAGTGTATCTAGTGTGATGCTCTGCTGGCAGCTGCTGGCAGAACCGCGTCCGCACGAGGATGCAAGGCCCCTAAACCCCTGCAAGTTCGGGGTGTCGGGGTGGCTGAGTGCAGAGGTGCAGAAGCGGCAGAAACTGTTTTACATTGTTTTAGACGGCACAAACCTTAATCAGAGTACAGTTGAATGAATGGCTACGCCGAGTAGTACTGTGCTTGTTACTGTACTTCGACGTCGCTTAATACTTCACGCCCCTCTATTTGAATATGTACATGGAGCCAATGTTGCTGGAAGGGCTTGAGAAACAACCAGACATGTCTGCACGATGAACCCGCAGACTTGGGAACAAACAGCCACATCAGCTTATGCTGCCCACTCCTCCCATACCCGTCTGGTCCATTCCTGGCATTCCCGTCAAGGCGTATGGAAAATCCACCAATCCGTCCAGCATCCAGTTCAGAGGATCGAAGACTTCGTAATTCGCTTCGAGGAAGCCGGTCGCAAGATTTCCATGACCGGGAAATCCCAAGCCCGTGGCCATGCCCGGCATCCCGGGAATAACTGATAGAGGCCGCAGTGGTGGATCAGACGCGAAGTTGTTCGTACCCGCAGTGACCGAAGAGGCGCTAGAATCAGTAACGGCCGAGGGATCGGTGGGATGCTTGAGGTATGCTAGAATGAACAATCAGTGTCCATCTCATCTCATTCACCACTGCAAGACACGCACATTCGAGAGATATCCCTTTTCGGCTCGCCTCCTCCCTCCAACGCCACACCGAGTCATACACCAACGACACAGACATGCGACACCGCACTTTCAGCTGCATGCTGTTGTCAATGTATCCTGGCTCTGCATCCGTTCCGTTTTTCTCTGCTGCAGCCCGACTCCCTCTCCAAACCTGTGTGAGCACTTCGGCTAGTCTTTGAGCCAGATCGTTCTCTTGCACACTCATGCTTCTCAGTGCCCAAATGGTCTTGGTGAATAGATTCCTGGCTTTCTCCTTCTCGCTATCCAAACCTACTTGCTGTAGGAAATTGTTGTGCAGCTTCAGCAGTGCGAAGCCTGCAGCTAGCATCATCTGAAAGATATAATTCGTGCCATAAATGAGAGAGACGAATCCTGAAGCGCCACTGACGTCGCTAGTGAACCCCGAACTTGCCGATTGCTCATGGCCTAAACATGTCTCCAAGAACGAGGTGGTCGCGTTGTAGAGTTTCATCAAATCCGTTCGGTAGGAAGTCATGGTTGGAGGAGAAAAAAATGCACTCAGTCGAAGATGAAGATGCGCTGCACGCAAGTAGATCAGTGTCACGATAGGAGAACCGTCAGGGATCTCTTCTTCCAAATCTGCAAAATCTGACGCCAGAAGATTCACATACGTCTGGCGCTCCGTGTCAGAGACCAGGCCCACAGGATCCTGTCGATTCGAGTACAAAGTCTTCGAAACTTTCTCGGCAAAGCGCTCGAACCGGAGGTGATCGGCAACAGGAGAAGGCAAGGTGAAATTGGTATCTGTGTTTGCAGCTTTCATGCTTAGTGTCCAGTCGTAAAGGGTGTTTGCTGGCTGTCCATAACCGGTGGCGACCCTGTAATCGATCAGTTTCATATCATACAGTCCGCGGGTCGTTCTACCGTTGTGCAACAATGTTGCAGATTGCCCAGGTACGCACTCGGTCCTTGAGCTCATCTTCCTGCAACTCCATGCGAAACTTGCTGAAATCCTGAGCATGGCTCGGCCTATGCAGGCCTATCTGCATGGCAATCTGCATCATCACTCCGCAGAACATGAAGGTGGGGTCGCTACTCGTGCTAGACGTCGGAAAAGGCCAAGTACACAGCAAGCAAAGTGCCTTGACAACCCCATACATTTGTTTCATATCTGCCAGAGCACTCCACACCAGTCGCGTGATCGGTCCGCTAAGACGGTTGAGCAGAGTGGGATCCATTTGGTATCGACGAGCACCAACGCTTGCTATGGCCCAGAACAGAGCAGGGCAGTATTCAAAGTACTCTTCTGGCGCCAATTGCGAAGCGAGAAACGGGAGGAACGGGTGGTACAGAGAGAAGAAGCTTGAGGAAAGATCAGCTTTGAGTCTTAATCAACGGCACTGTTGAACACTTGCATGTTGAATAGTTCCGACACGCAATCCTGCGTTAGCAAAACATCTTCTATCCTCTTCAGGGTGTTCAACCCTCCGCTCAGACCCATGAGCCCTTCGACCGCCTCATTCGATCCATATTGATCTTCAGACGCATATGTGGCCGCCTGAATCGCATTCAGTGTAGTCAATCCATTGATCTTGGTAGGAGTAGCTTGCTCGGCTAATTGCTTCCTCAGCTCCACGATCTCCCTTTCCATTTCTGCATTGCGTGATCTCTTGCCAACTCGCTTGAAATTCTCTTGCACTTTGCATGACAGATTGAGCCTGCGACATCTTGAGCAGATGGTGAACGGATCTTGGACGACGTCGCACCGAAGCTGTAACGTTCAATGAGCTCACGTGTGTCATATGGAACGGAAATAGACCAAGCGTCCGCAAAGAGCATAATGAAGAGAATTGGAAGCTGATACACTCACTTTCTGCTGACGACACTCATTACATGCTCTCTTTATCGGGTGTCTCCTCTCTTCCTCTTGCTGTTGCCCACTCTCTGTGCCATCGAATTCGGCCGAATCGACACTATCGGGTGAGTTGTCGAGGCCGGCAATGAAGGAATTGCGTTTTCTGGACTCGGTGGTTGGTGGTCGGGAGTTGACAATGCAACGTGAGGTATGACCACTTCCTCCGCCTCCTGCACCACCGCCGGCGCCAGCTACTGCTGCCACACTGGGCGTCGTAGGACGTCAACGTGGATCGACAAGATTCTTCGATGGTCGAAGGACGAGATTGTAAGATTACCTGGAGGGTTGATTGAAGGTCCGATGTCGCAAGCGCAAGTGGGGTCGAGTTTAGGGAAGGATCCCAATCCTGTGGGGTGGCGGGGGGCTCAAGACTCGGCGCCCGAAGATCCCCCATCTACCCCACAAGAATTCTCTCTAGTTATCGGCCAGTTCCCTCACCATTGGACCACCGAAACTAATTCATGGTCGCAGAAGACCGATGGCCAAAGAAGAGATCAAGCAGCGAGAACTCCTTCGACGTCCTTTGCAGAAGTTTACATCGACGCTTGACGTCCGGGAGATGAAGTTGGGAACCGCATCGACCGTCACTGACACCCAAGCCAGTCGGGAAAGCAGATCAGAAACAGGTCTGTCAGCCCGGGTGAAGAAGTGCCACACAAGCAGCTTACAAGAGCTAAGTGACCGTGTTCGACTCGAGCGCTGTACCGCAGCCTTTCCTCGACACGGACTTGCTCGAAAGGATTAGAAGAAGGGAGCAGTCCACGATCACAGGAGAGAAGGCCCATTAGGCAGTGATTTAATAAACAGCTTATTTCATGGCAGGAGGCGCCGAAGGCATGCTCTGCAATGATTTTCTAGGATCATGGCTCATACATCAATGCAAATGCCCCTGCTGACCTGCTGAACGGCTGGAATGCTGACCTGCTGAACCATATTGGTGTACATAAATCATTATTTCGTCCAACTCGTGAATCCATGACGATATTGGGAGACCAAGAGACAAGGGGACTGAAAACCAAGATGCAATGCCACAGATATCGCTCGCTAGTAGTGAATGTCTTCATGATAGATAATAAGAAAGAAGAAAGAAGAAAGAAGCTGAAATACTTCCCATCTACTGGGACGAGAAACCTGCTCGTCCGTACATCGTATCTCTCGGCCATTTACTGGTGTCTTTGGTTGGCGGCATATGTGCTGGGTAGCGCGAATCTCCTGTCGAGACGATCTGGGGACCGATCTTGTCCCTCAGCGCCTGTCTTGTCCTCTCTCTCTTCTCATCCTCTTTCTGCCATCTTGATATCCGTAGTCGATCATGCATGTCGCCTAGCCTCATAAGAGGAAGATGGCGACCCAAACCTGGAATCTTGTACATCCGTTGGCCGGTTCGTGTTCTTGACAGGCTGCCTTGGCTTGATGTGTTTGTGACGGCTCCGGTCCCACGCCGTCTTCTGGAACTGTCCGACAGATGCCTCATAAGGGATATGGGCCCATCAATGATGGTTCTTTGCCGCGGAACACCAAGCGAGTTGCTGACAATGACGTCTCGTTCGTAGCCATCGCCCACGCTGTCGCTGTCGGAGTCTGTAACATCATCCCAGAATGCTCGGGGCCTCCAGAATGGATGCAAGTTGGCGTCCATGGGTTGATCGGCCGTCATGTTGCGCGCACCCCTAAAGCTCAACGTCCTGCCAAGAGTTTTGGCAAAGGACTCTGAATGACGCCTGGTACCCAAGATGGGCCTTGTGAGGGAACCGAACCGACGGCTGAGCGACCCTTCCCTTTTGTGGGTGCCGGGAGATGGTAAGTCAGGTTGGCGGCCATCGTATTCGACCGGAGTCAAGTCCAGGGGCGTGGGTGGAATCACTTTTAGTGCAGGCGGCTGCGGTGGGTCACGAGGATTACGCAACGGCGAATCGACCAACAATTGTGGCAAAGGCGCTTGCGTGGGTGTCGAGGGCTCCTCCGTTGGTAGTTGCCCATTTTCACTGGCTCCCTGCAAGAATGAAACTGTGCGAAAGTCTGGCTGCGGATACTGATCGACAATTTGCAAGGAATGGTTGTTGTGAACGAAAAGGTTTACCGCTCGTGCCTCGCCCATTTCCACCGGTCCAGGTGAAGTCGACTCCATGGAAGGCGGCGAAAAGGCGGTATATAGAGATGGTGATCTTAGAGCGTCGCACCGTTCTTTGTCAGGCTCGATTGCCTTGTCGTTTGACCCCTTCCCAGACTGGAAAGCATTGTGTCGAGGAACAACAGATCTTTCAGACTCCATACGCTCCAGTGTCCGATGTAAATCTTCTTCAGCAGCTAGTCGACGCAATCGAAAATGCTCTGGATTTGGTGAAATGGCACGGGAGTGGCTCCTACTCGTAGGGTTAGACGAGGAGGTCCCTCGCGGAGATACAGCAGCAGAAGCAAAATCCGGCTGTCGTCCTCGGCTTTCAAAGCTCCCTCCCGGCAGGGATGCCGACATCGGCCTTTTCTTGCGCAGAGGCACATGTGGTTCAGCGTGTGCATAATCCGGCGCAGCCGATGGATGATGTACCACGGAGTTGACCGAAAGAGAAGCAGAATGTCTCCGACTGCTATCCTCGGACGATTGGAGAGAGGACTTTCTTTCAGGTATGACTGCAACCTGGATGATCTCTGGCGTTAGCGGATCGGTCATGGCTGACAAGCCGTGCATCATTCTTGATGCTTCTGATCCTATGCTCCATCGAATCTTGTTGGTTATCTTTCCCTTTTTGTGGATTAAGCGGTGTGGTGATTCTGGGTTGGAAAGCAGAGAACTACGGTTAGAGGCCGGAAACGGTGAGCTTGTGGAACGAAGTGACGGGTTTTTACGGCTGTGGCGAAGTTGGTGCTGCCGCTGTGGCGTCGTTTCTGCATCAACCACAATGGCTTCGACTGTGGATGTCGTTGATATACCGGAGAATCGCCACGAGTTGATGCGTGATTGAAGCTCAGGCGATTTGTACACATCTGACCAGCCAATATCCCGAGCGAAGTCCTCTACAGAGTCGCTGGCTGTCACCATCCTTGACTCCTTAAGTCGGTCTCTTAAGCTTTTCCCCCTTGGTAGTGGCGGCTCTGGTGTTGCTGCTTTCTCTTCGGTCTCAGCTGAAGGCGGTGGTGTTGGCAAGGGTGAAGGGTGCGAGATGACGGAGCGTATAGAATTGCCGTTGCGTGTATTGTCGATCGTGCTATCCGGACTAGATGCTAGCTCGACCGAGGTTGCCGAATCGTTGACCTTCGTGTCCCTTGTTTCCTCCCATGATCCATCAAAAGTGGCAAAAGCTTCCTTTGGCAGAGGTTTTCGCTTGATAACTTTTGAGGGTGTAGATTGGCTTCCATGTATCTGAGCCAGGGGACTTGGCCCAATTTCCCAATCCTCCAGACGAGCCGCCTGGCTACTCTGAAGCCATCTTTGACGAGACGGCCTCTGGGACGGCGATTCGACATTAATCTCTTCATCAGAAGAAAGCTCCTCCTTTGCTGTTTTGAACGATTCCGCTCGTGAGGAAACTGAAGGTAGATTGGCCAGGACTGGGTGGGGGGGCAACAGATTACGTGCACGTGGTGGCGTTATATCAGGCGTGGGAGGACTCTTCTGGTATGTCGGAGTTGTTACTCTTGATCGAAGAATGGTCGTCTCGGCATTGGATGAATCGTCTCTACTATGCTCACTGGGATCTCGCATAGGACTAGGCGCCAATGACGGCTCGAAGAAGACGGTTTCGGGAGGATCTGGAGGTGTCGTAGATAACAGATTGAGTGGAACATGGCGATGTTCGTTCGGAAGTTGGAATTGTGTCTTTTTGTAATGCGAGCGCAAGTCAACCGAGGGAAGAGATTGATCACGTCTTCGAGGTAACTGCTTGTGCGCTTTCAGAAAAGGACGGTCATGAAATGCGATAGTCAAAGTAGGATCCCCAAGATTTATACCCGGCATGTCTATTGCTGGAGCGAAACGGGCGCTGGATTCTACACCGTAATCTGGCATGCCAGGCTGCCGTAGCCGGTTGACAAGCTATTCGCTCTCAAGCCTGGATCAACTAGTCTTTCGCGATTTCTCCAATATCATGACCTCGGTATCTCACTGATGGGCTTTTTATGGTCCGTCCTCCACATCGCCAGCTGCTATCAAATCCCTGCCTAGAGTACCTGGAGCGGTGTTGATTGGCCAGTTGACCGACGTGGATGGGAAATATCAGCGAATGCGACTGTAACGACAGAATGGATGCGTTGATTGATGGTATGCCTTCAGTTTGGCCACCAAACAGTCGGCGCAAATTGCAAAATCCCTTGTCGCGCCTCAGAGCCAGTTCGCTGTTTTCACATTCCTGAATGCACGTGCCAAACACATAAGTCTTTCTCCAATAATGTGATATTGCGTTGGAGACGACGCAAAGAGATTTACATCGATGTTGCGACAGGTTATCGTGATGGAGGAGGAGAGGCGTTGATGTTGAAGTTGGACTGCGATGCACAGGGGGAAGCCCTTGAGGTTGAGGCGCGGATCGAAAAAAGGGCGACAATGATGGGCGGTTCAGCGATGTGATACAGAGTCATGCAATTATCCCGCAGGTAATGGTGGTCAAGGATATTCCAAGCCACTGGCCAATGTTCGAAGGTGGAGCGACCGATGTTTGCGATGTGACTTATCGGACGGCGGGAAATGGAGGTGGGATGGGAACCATGGAGGTTTTCTTATTGGGGGAGCCTCAGTTAATTTGGAGGGAGTGGAGACGAGGCGGAAGAGGAGGCGTCATGCTTCCTCATTTACCTCGACTACGCGGACGGACTTTTAACTGTAGGTAAAGTGAGTTAGTTAAGCTACAGGCAGGGAGTGCTCTCTAATTGCAGCCCAGCCACCAACCACAATGTCCCAAGTACTTGAAAGCTACAGTATGTACAACTAAGTATGTAGTAGTTATTCCGTGAGGTCCTACTGTACAGCACCATGTCAAAAGTTTGAATGCAAAAACTTTTTAGGGCAAAAAGAGCACTTTTTGCCCCCTGCAAACTATCTATGCTAGGCGTCAACTCTATTTTTTTATTAGATTAATACATTAATAATTAAAAAAATAGATTATTCACAATTAAGAAAATTAATTATTTCTTTTTTATTCAAAGTTATAGCCAATTAAAATAAAAAAATTCACAAACCTTAAATAATTTGTATGGTGTCCCATACAAATTTTCTGAATTTTTAAACTGACTTTATTTCAATTGGCCATAACTCTAGATAGACAAGAGATAATTAATTTTCGTTAGTCTAAGAAAAAATCTTGATATAAATTTCTATATATTAATAATAAATAGATATTTGATTGACGCCTAGCAAAAATAGTTAACAGGGGTTCAAAAAGGGCCTCTTTTGCCCTAAAACGCTCTTTGCATTCAAACTTTTGACCTAGTACTGTACGTACATGCTGCAATGCAGCGGCGGCCTGACATCGTCCATTCAGAGAGGCAAAGGCCATTCGCTACCCTTGCTTGGTGCAGCCAGCCGCCACAAAATTCGAGTGTTCCGTAATGCAACTCAATGCTGACATAGGCTTTTCTCTATGTCTTTTGGTCCTGATTATCCCCCTGCATTTCAGCTGGCATCATGGTATCTTTCGCAATTTCTATTCTCCCTTCTTCGTCTGATCCGAGGATCCATTATTACTATCTCGCCATTCTTCCGTTTGGTCACTAAGTCAACTTGGTAGTGGCAAAGCCAGTAGTGATCTTCCCAAGAACCGACCCGCAGGCACCGGTGGAAGGATTCAGCTCCCACGTGCATCAGATTGACTAACATTAAGTACTCAGTATCCCAAGGGACTAGCGGCTCGCCGCTAAAATCTCTTTGCCTTCATGTTAAGAGAGAGAGAGTTGCCCGGGCTGTGTGGTTGAAAAATACCAGATGAAGAACTGCGATGCGGCTCCATATCTCCATGCCTTTGACTCTTTCCCAACATGATACTGCTCGCAGCATTGTAAGTTAGGTCTTGTATCGCGCCCTCTTTGGCTCTGAAGCCGAATGTGATCGTCTTATGAATCGTCTGATCGTTACCTTGTTATACTCCAAATCCACCAGGCAAGAAAAACCCTCTACTATACGGATTGACTGAAGCAGACCGTGTTGTTGAATGTTCAATCTGTCCAATGGACTTCGTATGATCAGCAGCGATCTCAAAGAGTATCTCGACATTGTCATTGTCGGCGGAGCTGTTGCTGGCCTGTTTGCTGGCACTTCGTTTTGCCACCAGTCATCATCCTTACCGAATAATGTAGATTTAAGAGCATCTTACTATGTAATGAAGAATATAGATAGCATAAACAGGTCCAGCAGCAGGAGCACTGCAGCTCTGAAATATGCGCCAAGGAATTGCAACACTTATGCAACAGAAAAGGGGCGCTGAAGTGTCTCCTCCACACCCAGCCACATAGCGTTCGTTACGTTTAACTGGCCGTTTGTCTGCTCCTTGTATGGGGCATAAGTAGTGGGACAGTCGAAGGCTGCGTTAAGACTTATGTCGTGTGGTAACTCAGTTACCGTTCCCTAAACCCTATCACACCGTGAACCTTTTCGATTTCACCTCTTCAATGGTCATCGGACTCCTTAATACGTATCCAAACCCAATAGGGCTGTAGGCGCGGTAACCTATGCACAGACACAGCGCAGCGTCATTATTTCTGGCAACTTTATCACGAACAAAGGACGAAGAGGTCTTGATTTGCAATGAATCTCGGTTCCGATTTGCAAGATAATGTCGATAGAGCTACTACCCTCATATCAACAATGTATGCCTACGCCAACTAGTGACCACCTGAATGTCATCATGCATAAGCTAAACATGCTGCTGAGGTATTCTAATGTGCAAATTCCTGCCATGCCATGCCGGATGCAAAAGACGGATCCCAGAGCCGTTCCATATTGCTTGATTCCTGCCATCAACCCAGGCAGTCATGCAATCTCCGGTACATCATGGGATTCGTGCCATATCGAATGCTACCTGATATGTCGTGTATGCGTAAAGGCATGTTCACCCATCAAAGGGTGGGGGCATATGCAAGGAGCACAAAGACAAAATATGTGCAATCGAAGTAAAAGGAAGACCAGACGACTCTTCTCCATCATCATCATCATCATCACGATCACGCATCATGGCTCCTGAAACAATGCCACAGTTTGGCAGAAGCCGTTGTCATTCTCCAAACCAACAGCTTGACTCTGTCCGTTGACAGTCACCATGTTGACACTTGCCTTGGTGCTGACTCCGTACAGCCACACGTCATCGGAGCATTGGATGTCGATCATATTCTCTTGACATGACTCGGTATCAAGGCATACCTGCTTATAGTTGTCGAAGAAACTGTACAAGCCGCCTCCGTACAGGTAGACATCGTTGGAGTCAAGAACACGAAGGCCCCAGGTCTTTCTGCAGCTGTCTGTCGTGCAGGTGGCGAAGTTTGGATCGGTGTAGGCTTCGTTGGGGGTGAAGCCACCGTTGAGTGCATTGGGGTTTGCTTGCATGTAAGCGGTCTCGGTCTGAATAGAACCCATCCAAATGTCCTGAGCGTTGGCAATTTGATAATTGTACAACTGAGAATGTTCAGAGCTAGTGCCGTACATCCAGACTGGACCTTTACTCTCGACAAGGACGCCACGACCATTATAGACGTTGATCTGGTTGTTGATTTTATAATCCGGCCATGTCGACAGGTCGAGCTCATGATCAGCAACCCAAAACCAGGTATTTTCTAGATACGCAGTAGCTTGTTGGGTAATATGCATCAGCATGAAAGCCCCGGCGCAGTTGGGATCAAATGTTGTGGTGACGTTCTCGTTCTTCAGACAACGGTCGATCTGGAGCTGAGTGCCAGCGGTACCACCAACGCGGAAGTGAACATCCCATAGCGCACATGAGCCTTGGGAAGAATCTGCCACGTTCCACTCCATCAGAATAGCACCAGGAGCAGGACCCAAGGTCTGGAACATAAGATCTGTCATTTCCACTGCACCACGATCACCAGGTGCCCCAACACGGAATACAGGCTTAGGGTTATTCTGATCAGAGAATGCTGGACCTGAGGCCATGATGAGAGGCCAAATCTCTCCAGTGATCTTGATGTTTTTCGGAACATTGACAGTGTCGGTGATGACATAAGCTCCGTGGTCGAAGTAGACGATCTGGTCAGTGGTCGCACTGTCAAGGATGCTTTGGATAGCAGCCGTATCATCGGTTACACCATCACCCTTGGCACCCTTCGATTTGACACTAACAAAAGACGAAACAGGGACATTCTCATATTGAGGTTTAGACCGCTCAAAGACAATACCGTTGCTGAGCAATGAGGCCGGCATGGACGGCGGAGTCAACCCTTGTCGACCACGAACTCGAGATTTAGGCACAGGAGGCTCCGAACAAGTTTGTGCAGTGACATTGGATTGAGTACCATTGCCGAATGGAGCGGGCGAGGTTGGAGCAGGTAAAGCACTGCCGGAAGATGGCACAGATGAACCTCCTATAGGGCTGACCACGGAAGAAACGGTCGAAGCCGAGCCGCTTGCACCACCTGCTATGACGCCGCCAGAAGAGAGAGGAGTGACAGTGGTTGTGGAACCGGCAATCGTTGCTGCAGAGGCAGAGCAGGCCTCCGAAGCAGCTGGTTCTTGTGGCAGACGTTTAGCAACACCTTGAGCACCTGGTGTTGGACGATATATACTGCCTTGTGCCCAAGAGTCCACCACTGAACCACCAGCAAGAACAGTATCTCCAGTAAGCCCGGCAACAGCTACCTGAGCGCCAGTGAAATCGACGTTCTCAAGAACCAGGGTGCCGCCAGTATTGGGAATACTGTTCTCAGAGAAGGCCGTCTTAATTCCTGTTGGTGTGGCAGTGAATTTGCTGTCAAGTAGCAGCACGGAGCCCACGCTCTGGTTGTTGCCGTCAGGGCGATTGGACATATCGATACCGATTCCACAGTTGTTGATGTTGACCGATTTGAATGTCCACAACCAGTTCCAGTTCATGTAGATGGCAGTCTGGCAGTCGTTGAAGGTAAAGTTTCGCGTAGTGAACTGTTGATTGCCCAAGAAAGCACCAAAGCGCCCACCATTGAAGACAAGATCTGACATGAATCCACCACTACCATTGTCCATGAAGATGCCTTGCTGTTTGTTCTCAGAACCACCGTCTTTTCTCATCTCAAAGCGGATGTTTTGAAGACTTGTGGCTTGTGCAACCTGCCAGTGGATTCCAGCACCCACACCCAGCGGCTGATTGGTGACGTCGACAACGAAGTTGCGCATCTGGCGAAAGAAGTTGTTCTGATTGGTGTACCACTGCTTGCCATCACCTCCTGGAATATATGGATCGGTGTCAACTACTGCAATTCCGACAAAGTTTGCAGTTGCCTTGATGACTGGGAGATTATGAGGGTCACCAATGAACTGGGTATAGTAATATTGAATGATCGGCGCGCTGACCATGTATGTACCAGATGGAAAATAGACAATGGCAGGTTTGACGGTGGAGGAATCGCAGCCTTCGCCACATCGTGCACCTTCGGAGATAGCCCTATTGATGGCAACAGTGTCATCCGTTGAGCCGTCACCTACCGATCTTGGGTCAGCTTGAGGATTTTTCCAGTCACCATGTGGAACTTACCCTTGGCCCCGTACTCTTTCACGTTACGGAAGATTTTGAATGAAGGATCGCCATAGGCGGGTTTGCCATTTCGGGCGATGTTAGCGAGCCAGTACCCATCGGCAGCAGGGGCAGGAGCATCGCCTTGAGGTCTAGGCACGGCATCAACCAGAGATGCAGGCCAGAGAGTGACAAGTAGGATTCGTAGGATGAGGAAGAGTGACGTAGCGGAGAGCACAGCCATCACGAAGGCCTCTCGTCGACTACGCGTGCGTGGGTGATGATGCTGTTGAAGGGTGTCAGTGACCAGCACTGAGAGAGCAAAGATCGGTGAACAGTCTGAGCAGCGGGAGGGTCGCTACAGAGGATAGAGAGTGGTGATGTTGCAGGTGTTTGCAAAAAAGGCTCTGGCTGTAGAAAGGTGGGCTTTTGTAGTTGAAGGAGGCAAGCGGATAGCGGTGGTTGATCGAATGAGTGGAAGTGACGGTGGACAATCACAATCGATCACAACAATAACAAAGAAAGTGGCAAGGCGTGACAAGTGCCTGAGTGAAGGAAAGTGTATCCGTCTTGTATAAGTGAATGACAGAGGGTGAGGGCAAAAGCGGTGTTCAGCAATGTAGCTGAATGGCAAAAGGAGGGAGAGCGGGAGGTGGAACAGGCAACCTAATACTTATAAACAAACACACAGCAACGTACTTTAATCTGAGGCAAGGGCACTGAGTCGAGATAACAGGGTAGGATTGTTTCAGCGCCTCCAGGACAGAAGGAGGAAATGTGATGATCCTGGTGTTCAGGTTTGGTATCCTCGTAATGGTCTTCATCACTGTGACCGGCGGCGAGCCACCTTGGATAAATATGATTCTCTTGTTTCTCCCCGCCATCTTCTGATTTCCAGTCATTCTTTGCTGAGGAGATTTCTTCATCCTGCCTCTCACGGTCATTTCCCTGCCCCTGAAAATCACGAAGCAGAGGCTCGTGGTCGTCGCCAAAGGAGGTTGAACGGGGGCGGTGGAGACGCGCCATACCCAGGAATGTGCTTGGAACTAATACAGTACCCTAAGCCCTTGTTCACGCTCAACTGGTCACAGAACGAAGCGCACCGCTGATGGGGTCCCTTGTCAATCAATCTTAATATACAGGAGCAGATGAAACGCAGAGCTCCGGCCATCTTTGGATGAGGTTTGTCTATAAGTCTTCTGACTGTGGCGGCTCGTCACATTGGTAATCTGGTGGCCAGTCGAACTCAATTGAACCGGTGAAGACACAGAAAGAAACAGACCATAGTATGGGCTGATCCATACAAAGTCCTGCGTCATAGAGCCGCTTTTCTTCACCCTCGATCAGTCTCATCCAATCGTTCCGCACCCCACACGAGATCCTCGTACCGGGTAGCGCGCATCGTCAAACAAACTCCTGCTCCTCAACATGGAGAATGACCCCTTCTCCTCTGGAACGCATGGGTAATGCGACCATGTCGTATCCTACCCTGGAAGCGCTCCTTGATTTCGCTCGTGCGACTCCCCCCGGGATACCCCACGACAACCAGAAAAGGTCTATGAGAAACGATACCTACCTCCTATTCGGTGACAACAGCGGCCCTATCGGGCTGTCAGAACCAGCTTTGCTACACAATGATGATCTTGAAAAATTGTAGGTCGGTTCTAGACGAGGCGCCTGCTGACATACTGGCTGTATGCGGTAGCAAGGATGTCACTGGAGCTCCTAAATACCTTGTACTTATCCTGCGTCGACCTATTCACCTCATGCTGAATACCGCTCGAAAGCAATGGGCAATTTAAAGTTGATGAGCGGAGAATGGATTGGTACACAGCAACAGGCTACAGCTGCACATCATGTCATGTCACTAGACGTACCTCCACCATGTCTCTCTCTGACCTACCCACATTGTGGCACACTCTGCAGGATTTAAGCTTATTTATTTAACCTGTGGAGCTGATGCATGTACCACTATTACGCAATGAACACCATCGAGACCTCATCACCAGACCACCAATTAGCTCGTATTGCACTTGAATTCATGATTCGACACCAGCCCAAGATCAGTTGATATCTATCACACGAGAGCTCGGTTATGATTCTGATTACCAAGTCCATCGTTATTGTGTCAAGGTTCCACAACATGCAATTCTCAAGCTGGGCCTCATCAGCAAGCGAGCACGATGCAAACTCTACCAAGCATCTCACTTCAATGCTTCAGAAATACTGTCCGATGGAGCTGTATTCCAACAAAATATGAAGTCAAGTTACGGCCCTTTTGGCCACTGATGGCTTTACGTGACGTTTGAAGTATTTGTCAAAGAGAATTTAGAATTTACTAGCCCAAAAGTGCTGGTGTGAGGCAGAAGGGAGAGGGAAGGGAAACTGTACCTTGAGGAATAAATTCATTTGGAGGTCACGCAGCAAGAAAGAAAGGTGCTTACCTTAGCTCCATGCCCAGGGTCAAGCCCGTGACATTTGGCAACACTCACATATGCAGTACTACACACCTCTTTGTTCCTGCTCCTCGTGCTTCACTTTCCTACGTAGATCTTACCTTTTTGAAGGTTCAGTTGTTGAGGTACCGTCCGCTCGTATCGTCTGTGCTGCTTCCTCCTTCCAGAGCCCCAGGGAGCTACAGCGAGCGATTCTGTACTCTACTAACATCTATCGCTGGCGGCCTCGTGCTCGCAGGGCGCGCGAATCGAAGCTCACAACCTCAACAGGTCCCTCAAAAGGTTGCTGCCGTGGTCTAGTGCTTTGTGAGCTTGTCGTATAGAGCTTCGTCTTCCGTGGCGCATAGCCTGACTTACCAGCATTGACCCTGGAGGTTGCAGCAGCAGCCGCAAGCCTGTGTTGTTTGAGATCCTGCCCCCTAACAACGCTGGCCGTCCACGCTCGCTTATTGTGGCTACTGCTAACTTGTCCTTGGCTATCATCGACATCTCGATGCTTTCTCTTCTTGTTCGCTGGCCTCTTTGGCGCTGGTGTGAACTTGTAATGAGGATGAGCTTTCTGATGATTCTGCTTGTCTATCTCTGCATACGTTTGATAGAGCTCCTTGACCTCATGAGATTCCATTGACCAGCTCGCCCCAGTAACCTGCGAGATGATTTGACAGTTATCCTCTTTGGTGTACTCCTTTACGCGTTCTGTGTATGCGCACCGATATAGCATAAAGGCATTCAAGGGTCTGGGCACTTTGCCGTTATTTTTATTGTTGACTTCCGCCAGTCGTTGCTCCGCTGATCTGTGAACTTTAGCGTGACTGTCGCCCAACGGAACTGGCCAGTCTTTGGTCATCACGCTAAGCGGCTCATCCAGCGCTATCGTCCGAGTTGATTTGGGTTGCCCAATCTGCGTCAAGTCGCCTTTCACCAGCTGCTCCGAAGGTGTCTTCGAGATCTGTCCTACTTCCTCAGACTTCCGAGTATCAAGTTGGCTTTGAGATCCTGGGCGTGTAGCTGTTGCGTCATTGTACGGCTGCTCTTGTGGGTCCAAGGCAAGATGTTCCACGTCGTAAGCGGGTACGGAAAGAAGAGGCGGATGTGGGTAGCGAGCAACAAGGTGAGAAACCGGAGCATTGGCGGAGCGCAGAACGCCGGACATATATCTTTCAAAGCTATCTTGGACTGGGACAGGTGGGGTACTGGCGAAGAATGGGGTCAAGTGAGACCAAGCCAAGGTATTGTCGTTGTCCTTCGGTGGACCAGGTGGAGGATTACCACCAGAGAGCGGCAGAGGAGGCAAAGGCACCATTTCATCATGTCGACTGTCAGGAAGTAGCGTTCGCCCAACGTCAGGCACAGCGAATCGGTCTAAATAGTGCGTTGTAGTGCCGGACTGCTCAAGCAGCAAGGGCTCTATGCAGGTAGTCGAAGTAGTAGTGTCTTGCGTGCGTTTCTCTGAAAGGGTTAGCGAGGCCTCTAGTAGAAGGTCATTTTCAAACTTGCGTGCCTCAGATGAGGCGCCCAGCAGCAATTTTTCTTGCGCGGTAGGAACCGCTGGGGCTCCAAGCTCAATAGGCAGAAGGCCTGAGTTTTCTAGCTCTGCCAGCCAATCACCATCCATGACAGAAAGCTCCGGATCCTCTAGGAGGAAGTCATCGAACGTGAAAGTGCTGGACATATCAGGGAAATAACCGTATTCCATCCCTGTGTCTTGTAGATTGCCGATGCTGATGTTGCAGTATGTAAGGCGTGTATCTGAGATTTGGGACAACGACTGATGATTACAATTCGAGTGTTTGGAGAATGCCAGATTCTTGTTGTAATGGATATATATAAGATGCGAAGGATATTGTGGAATCCTCAAAAGCTGAAGTATTATATTCTCGGTCTTGAATTAGATGGCACTACAAATCGTAAGCAATGCCTCTTCATTCACATGGCCGCATTGTTCAGCCGGTACAAAGACGATATCAAAGGAAATATGGAAGTGCAACAATCGGTATGACATTCAAAGAAAGAGAGACCGCAAAGGACAAAGAATGAAGAGATAATGTGTACCGCCAATATTAGGGAAGAACGATAAAGAACCATGTTGGAGCATTGTTCAACTGAGTAGGACGAAGGAAATGCGTCTGGAAATTTGGTCGGCGGAAGCATTGCTGTTCTGCATCAACGTGAGCAAGGCAATTTTGCCATTGAACAGGTTTGCGGTTGATGTAGTCTGACCCTTCAACCAGAGATAAAATGCCTGTCGTTAATCGCAGAGGGGTAGGCTGGGCTGAAGAGGACTTTCTCGGTCTGTGCAAAGCGTTAGCCATTCCGCCTCATCACGCGTTCCATCGTGGTTGTATGAGCAGATCATGGGAAACGAGGTGCAGTATCCTTTCTTGCACAAGCGTGATAACTGCAATAGCATCAACAGATGAAGGTCTGTAAGCAATCTCGGAGACAGCTTCAACCATGTGCAATGCATATGCGCCCATCTCTCAGCTTAGTGAGATGGATTCCCGCCAGAGGATGTTTTTATTTTTGATGTCTGATGTTGCGGCTGGTCAGTGGTTGCAGGCAGTAGTGGTAAAGTTACATTCCGAAGAACTGAATGCCAAGCCTTGATGTCGGCTTGAAGTTCCACCATGCCGAGCTTGGCATCGAGTCCTCCACGCAGTGGGTGATGGGTCCAGATGCGCGGGGCACATCCACCGCATCGCATCTCATCTCGCTCGCCACCAAGGAATCAGGCTTCAGGAAAACGCGTCTCGCCACTCTCCAGGAAGATGTGCTATGCGTGTATTGAAACAGCAATGCAGCAGCCTAGACTTCAGCAATTCAGAGCGTGAGAGTCTTCTAGTGCCTTCTCGAATCGCTCTGTCATCCGATTCGTCATTACTAGGTAGGTGGATGGTATGACATGAGCGGGCCACGTACGAATCTTGTTTGCCTGTCACCCCTCACCTTGATCGTATAAGATTGCCTGGATTGTCTGTTTTGTCTGCATCCATCATCGTTATTAACTACACTCCACATATATAACCCTTTCAACAGCCAGCTGTGCATCATCGATCCATCATAGCCATGCCTTCGCTCTACAGCCTCAACAGTCAGCCTCATCCATTCTGGGACTTCGTCGCCAGCCTTGACGAAGGCGCCTCCCCCGATCAACCCCCGAACAGCGTCGAGAACAAGCAAAATGATGCTAAGCCAGCAAAAACACAATCAAAGGAGGATGTTTCCGGAAAGCAGCCCACCGTCGAAGACGAAGTGACTGCCGAATCCTCCTCTCAAGAGAAGGGCAAAGTCCCCGAGACTACCGGTCAGTCTTCTGCCCAGGATGAACAGATTCCATTCCGAGGTCGCGGCCGACGTGGCGGAGACGGACCGGCTCGTCATGGACAGCCCGAAGGTCGAACAGGCCCGTGTCATGGGCGGCGAGGAGGATGGGCCGGGTTTGGAGAGCCTCAACACCGTCACCCGCCAGGCGAAGGCTTCGACGGATTTGGAGACTTTAATCCGTTCGGTGTCCGTGGTCCTCCTTTTGGTGGCTTTGGCCTTTTTGGCCCGCCTCAGCGTGGTCACCCGGCCCAATGCGGACGGCCCGGCGCTCACCAGGGCCCACGCTCTCACCGTGGCCATCACCAACATCCACAGCACCAGTGCCATGGGCGGGGCGCTCATGCTAGCCCCAATGCTTTCAATTTAGGGGAATTCTTGTCCAAACTAGGCTCTCGATTAGGCTTCGATCTGACTGGGGCAGCTGAAGGCCTTGGCCTTGACCGCCTTGCAGCTGGAGACCACACGCTACCAGAAGGGGTTGACTTTGAGCCCAGATCGGATATTTTCGATACTCCCATGACATACATGATCCACCTCTCTCTCCCAGGTGCCAAAAAGGAAGATCTTGGCGTTGACTGGGACGGTGAGAACAGCACCCTTCGCATCGGCGGTGTCGTCCATCGTCCCGGCGTTGACGAAGAGACGCTCAAACTCCTCGCCGTGGATGGTCGAAAAAGCGAAGTCGGTGTCTTCGAGAAGAAGATCCATCTTGGAACAAAGAGAGACCTTGCCAAGATCGTCCTTTTTGGCACCTGGGAGAGAGAGGTGGATCATGTATGTC
>QQTW01000888.1_pt1 | contig 20022 bp, 18 predicted proteins | sample 1904831 | NCBI WGS metagenome assembly QQTW01 (sample SAMN09435610, study PRJNA476489) | Subsurface metagenome, whole genome shotgun sequencing project. | reverse complement strand
AGGTTTACTTCCCGAATATTATCGAGAATGTAAGTATTCTTAAAGTACGTTAAAACCGATTTGTAATTATTAGGAAGCGTCCAGCGTGAATTTTTATACAAAGTCGATATTTTGAGGACTGTTTCTGATTCGTCGTAGGAATCTAAATGACTGGTAACTAAATCGCGTTCAAAAATAACCGTTTTTTTATCGCGTTGATACTCCCGACAAGTTATTTTTTCCTCCAGAATACATGTATCGGGTTTAGTTTCCACCGTCACCCCATACAAATAATCAATTTGATTCCCTTCACCTTCAACAATTGCCTTGAGGGTAAATTCACGTTCGGGTTTAATTGCTGCCCATTCAACTCCTCCCCGAATCGATGCCAGCGTCTTATCACCTCCTAATGCAGTATCGATTGGATGGCTTTCAACAATACGTTTGAGTAATTCAAAAGCTTCCACAACATTCGATTTACCGCTGGCATTTGTGCCAATTACAACAGTTAATGGGTACAGCGGCAACTCTGCATAATGGAAACTTTTCCAGTCTTTGAGGATAAGTTGCTTTAGCATAACCCACTTCATTCATAGCGAATATTTCAATTGTCCTATTATCGTCCTATTGCCACATCTGGGTTTTCCTCAAGCTTGATTGTATTATCGTAATTATTGTCAATAGATTCTAACTTGAATGCGCCGATACGCCAGTTATCAGCAACATCTTTGATGAAACTGGCTATGGGTATAGCAACTAATAAACCGATTAACCCACCAAGTTTAGCTCCAATTAATAAAGAAATCACCACCCATACGGGGTTTAAACCAGTTAAATTACCGAGAATCCGAGGTGCCACGAAATTTGAATTGATTTGATCGATACCAACAGCAACTGCTAGTACTTCTACACCCAGCCAAAAATTTTGTAGCCCCACTAACAATGCAATAATAGTAATACCGATTCCCGTACCAAAAGGGAAGAGTGAAAAGAACCCGATGACTAATCCAAATAATAAAGCCAGGGGAACCTGGAGGAGGAGAAATACTAGAATCAGGGTGACTGCGAGAACTGCTGCTAATGTTACTTGTCCGATAAAATAATTGTGGAAATCTTCACGCAATAATTGGCGGACTTGGTTACTGATATGTGCCGGAAACCACAGAAATATTCCATCCCACAGTTTATCGCCATTTGAAACGAGATAGACGGTTAAAACTACTGTTAAGAGAACGTTCAATAAGGTGCCGATTGTATCAACAGCAAAGCCAAGAATTTTTCCAGTAAATGTTTGTAATTGGCTTGATAAACGGTCAAAAACCTGGCTAACTAAGTTACTTATATTGATGGGTAATTCTTGTTGATTAAGTGCCCAATCTTGGAAAGTTTGGAGTTGTTGCGAACCCGAATCAATCCAACTAGGTAAAATATTTGCTAGTTCGTACAGTTGTTGTAGAAGCAGAGGAACAAGGGTAATAGCGAGGGCAACAACTACAACAACGGTGAGTAACAATGCTGCCGAAATTGCTAGTTTGCGCTTGATTCCTTGCTGTTGGAAAAATTCGATGGGATAGTCGAGAACGAAAGCGAGTAAAATTGCAGCAACGAAAACATTAACTAATGGTTGAAAGTATTTAACGACTTGGAGCAATACCCAACCGTTAAGAATAATAAGGGGAAATGCCAAGCTAATACTTAGCCACCGGGGTAATTGGTTTGTGGTTCGCATAATTCGATTAGAAGTTAGGAGATGTAGAGACGCGAAATACGATAGTCTCTATTGAGTTAATAGTTGTCTAAGACTTTTAAATAATTGATTGCTAGTAACCTTTTACAGGCAGGTTTAAGTAATCAATGTAGAGTATTTTACTCATTTTTAAAAGGAATTTAAGTATTAGTACTTAGCTACTAAATTTTATTCATAAAGTCTTGTAAAATGCGTTGATGGACAGATCCGAGAGGACGAGTTTCTCTTGCAATTGGGGAATAGCAACTACCGAAGTGAATATCTTCAGGTGTTAGCAAACCCATGTCCCAACCTTCGTTAAGAGCTAGTTGGTTAAATTCTACTTCTAAAGGCGCGTGAAAGACGTGACGTACAACTCGTTCGTCGGGATAACAGCCAAAAAAGGTAAAACTAGAAGGTAATTTATAGCCTATTTCTTCTAATATTTCGCGTTGGACGGCTATTTCGGGAGTTTCATTACTTTCGATATGTCCCCCAAATAATGCCCAGTATCCAGGGTAGAGGATGGTGGGAATATTATCGCGCAACTGCATGAGAAACTGATTGTCACGATAGAGAATTGCGATCGCGCAGTGTACAGCAACTTGTACCTGTTGATTGTTCATAATTTTTTATAACTAGGTTGATGTTTCAAAAATTACTTTTCTTCAATGTAAACTTCTCCTAGCTCTTGACCCCCTAACGGTATGCTTTTGTAGCGGAGTTGACCTTTAATCACGATTTGCGAACCCACACGCAACCCGCTTTGATTCGTTAAAACTAGAATCTTACCTGTGGAATCATTGAGTTGATAAGCGTGTTTATTTAGCAAGGGTGCGTGCTTCTCTATTTTGCCTTGAATGTATACAGTGGAGTTATTTTGCTGCGGTGTTAGCTCCTTAATTGGAGTAATATTTGCACCGATTGCGTTCATACTCGAAAGGGTTGCATTACCACAGCTTGCCAAATTTGCTAGTATAAGCAACTCTAACCCCGTGCGAAGTACTGAGAATCGTCGGCCAAAAAAAAGTATTTTTTTCATCACACCTTGAGGTTGAGAAAATTTTTCCATTACTTACCTACCTTGTCGCCAATTTTATCAAGTCAGTTTCCATTAATACTATGCTTTTCAGTTTTGTAAATACACAATTTACTGAGACTAGGTATCTGAGAAAATATTTATGACTACTCCCCCTACTCCCCCAATTATGAATGTAGACTCAGCGAAAATTCTTGATGGAAAAGCAATCGCTGCAAAAATCCAGCAGGAATTATCTGAACAAGTTACACAAATCCAAGCTTTAATCAATCGACCACCTGGTTTAGCGGTGTTGATGGTTGGGGATAATCCGGCATCGGCAGCTTATGTACGCGGAAAAGAACGCGCTTGTACAAAAGTCGGGATTGACTCATTTGGCAAGCATTTTCCTACCCAAACAAGCTTTGCTGAACTCGAAGATACCATTGCTGCACTTAATCAAGATGAACGGGTTGACGGTATTCTCGTCCAATTACCCCTTCCCGACCATTTGGATGCTCAAGCGCTTTTACACAAAATCGACCCCGATAAAGACGTAGATGGACTGCATCCGGTAAATTTAGGTCGATTAGTACGCTCAGAACCAGGTTTACGCAGCTGTACGCCGGCGGGAGTTATGCGACTGTTGGAGGAATATAATATTTCGTTGCCAGGTAAACAAGCGGTAGTCATCGGACGCAGTATCTTGGTGGGCAAACCTCTAGCTTTGATGCTGTTGGACGCAAATGCCACCGTGACAATAGCGCATTCCAAATCCCACGATTTAGCGACTATAGCCAAAACCGCTGATATTTTAGTAACCGCTGTCGGTCGTTCGCAACTTATTAATGCTGAAATGGTGAAACCGGGCGCGGTTGTGGTAGATGTGGGAATAAATCGAATTGATGATGGAGATGGCAACAGCCGCTTAATCGGCGATGTCCATTTTGAGTCTGTGTCTCAGGTGGCAGAATACATCACCCCTGTTCCTGGGGGCGTTGGTCCGATGACGGTGGCAATTTTACTGCAAAATACTGTTTATAGCTGTTTAAAAAAGTTAGGAGTGAGAAGTTAGGAGTTAGAAGTTAGGAGTTAGAAGTTAGAAGTCATTTGTTCGGGCAATTTGTTCGGGCAATGAGTTGTAAATTGTATTTTGCGATCCCGATATTCATTTCCTAGCAGTTCCAATTCTTTTAACTGACTTGAACCGGAAATCGACCAACAGGCAGGATGCCTGTTTATCCTACGCGACTTTTTTTATTCGTTAACTCCCAACTCTCAACTCCTAACTCCTAACTCTCAACTCCGCGCCTCTGTACGGGCGGGTTCACTAATATACTCAACGGTAATGAGAAATCTTCGTAAACCCGCCCCTCCTAACTTTTAACTATCTTCTCCAAATTCCCTTAAACTTGTAACCTAGATGACAGAAACTCAAGGAAATTCAGCATGGTAGCAGCGGATAATATTCAAACGACTCAAACCGAAGCCAAATTCAACCTTGTGGCGTATTTAAAGGCGCGACGGCAGCTTTGCGAAGCAGCTTTGGATAAAGCTATCCCCATGCAATATCCAGACAAAATTTACGAATCAATGCGCTATTCGCTGCTAGCTGGGGGTAAGCGTTTGCGTCCAATGTTGTGCATTGCTACCTGTGAAATGATTGGTGGAACAATCGAAATGGCGATGCCAACGGCTTGCGCTATGGAAATGCTTCACACAATGTCGCTAATTCACGATGACCTTCCCGCGATGGATAATGACGATTATCGACGCGGCAAATTAACCAATCACAAGGTTTACGGCGATGATATAGCTATTTTGGCTGGTGATGGCTTGCTAGCTTACGCATTTGAATATGTTGTCGAAAACACCGAAAACGTTCCTCCCGAACGTATTTTACAAGTTGTCTCCCGAATGGGACGTGCGGTAGGTGCGGCAGGATTAGTTGGCGGACAGGTTGTTGATTTGGAATCGGAAGGTAAGAGCGATGTTTCTCTGGAAACGCTCAATTTCATCCACAATCACAAAACAGCAGCGCTTTTAGAAGCTTGCGTAGTTTGCGGTGGAATTTTGGCAGGTGCATCATCTGAGGATGTGCAGCGATTGTCGCGGTATTCGCAAAATATTGGGCTGGCATTTCAAATTATTGATGACATCCTAGATATAACTGCTACACAGGAGCAACTCGGTAAAACCGCAGGCAAAGACTTGAAAGCTAATAAAGTAACCTATCCGAGCTTGTGGGGATTGGAAGAGTCGCGTAAAAAAGCTGACCACTTAGTTGAAGCAGCATGTACGGAAATTGCGCCCTTTGGTGAAAAAGCTCAACCATTAATTGCGATCGCGCATTTTATCACCAATCGCAACCACTAATTGCACGATGAAGGATAAAGGATGAAGTCAAAATAATTCCATAAATCGGTTTTGATGAAATGTAATTCAGTTTTTTGGTTTGATAAGCTTTTTAAACTGATATTTCTTCATCCTCAAAACTTCTGCTTTCATCCTTCATTGTTTTTTGATTCGGTTGCATAGAGTACTATATTCATACAACCACGACAGAACCATTATTTATTCACTTATCAAAAATACTATGCAGGACATAGGCGACATCTTAAACAACCGGGTGCTGCTGGTTGCCCTAATAGCTTGTCTCATCGCTCAAGTTTTAAAGCTTGCGATCGAAATTATCAAAAATCGCAAGCTAAATATACAAGTTTTAGTCACAACTGGAGGAATGCCCAGCGCACATTCCGCGTTGGTTACAGCATTAGCAGCTGGAATTGGACAAACTATTGGTTGGCAAAGTTCTGAATTTGCCCTAGCAACGGTTTTTGCCATCATTGTCATGTACGATGCTGCTGGAGTTCGTCAAGCAGCTGGCAAGCAAGCACGCATTCTTAACCAGATGATAGATGAATTATTCCGCGAACATCCTGAGTTTCCCCAAGATAAATTGAAGGAATTACTCGGACATACACCTTTTCAAGTCATAGCTGGTTCGGTGTTAGGTGTCACTATTTCGTTGTTAGCTTCTTCAGCTTATTAAAAACCGAAACTGATTAACGTTCATCCACTTTGATTCGACTCACTCCGATCGTTTTTACATTACAGAGTTCTTAGGGTGCGGAGCGCGCAAGCGCGTAACGCACTAAAACTGATGGCTTAACTCACTATTAAGCAATTGAAGCAATAATCATATTTATATGCCGTTAAATATCATGTTGATATGATTACATTCCTTACAGACTCTACTGACATTAATAGAATTCATTTCTCCTCAAAACTCAACTTGAAGCAACGTAGCAAATTAGGTCAGTTTTTAACTCCTGCTCCAATTGCGCGTTTGATTGCAGGACAATTCAATAATATATCAGGTCACGTTAGTCTTTTAGACCCTGGAGCCGGAATAGGAACATTAACAGCCGCTTTTGTCGAGCAACTATTAGCTGATTCTAATAGGGTAGAAAGTGTTTCTATCACTGCGTATGAGATAGAATCTAGCTTTTTATTACCTCTGCAAAAATGCCTTTCTGAATGTTGTAAAGCTTTATCGAAAAAAGGAATTAAAGCAAGTTATTGTCTGCATCAAGAAAGCTTTATCGAAACTACAACTGAAATTAATCTGCCACTTTTCGCTGCATCTCGTCCAAAATTTACCCATGCAATTATAAATCCACCCTATAAGAAAATTAACTGTCTGTCAGCCGAAAGACAAAAACTCTCAACAATCGGAATCGAAACGGTTAATCTATACAGCGCATTTATTTGGCTTACAATGTTACAGCTTGCAAATGGTGGAGAAATAGCAGCAATTACTCCTCGAAGTTTCTGTAATGGTACTTATTTTAGACCTTTCCGCAAAGCATTATTAAAAGAAATGGTACTAAATAAGATTCATATTTTTGAAAGTCGTTCGTCAACTTTTTCAGATGATGAGGTGCTGCAAGAAAATATTATTTTTTCTGCTACTAAAAATTCTCAAAATGAATATATTCAAATTAGCAATCATGAAGAGATATTCGACAATTTTTCAGAAGTTAGATTTGTACCATATAACGAAGTAATTAGAGTTAGCGATCGCGAACAGTTTATTCATATTGTTACAAATAGTCTTGATGATTCTCTGAGAATACAAATAGAGGCATTCCCCTGTACATTAAATGACCTTGGTTTAGAAGTATCGACTGGCGCAGTTGTAGATTTTCGTCTGAAATCAGCTTTAAGTAACTGTATCGATAAACGTCATGTTCCATTACTGTATCCAGAATCTATAAAAGTAGGAAAATTTATATTTCCACCAATTAAACCGCGCAAACCTATTGCTATTGAGCAGAATAACGAGACTACTAAATGGTTAATTAAATCGGGCTGGTATGTCTTAGTAAAACGCTTCTCTGCTAAGGAAGAAAAACGTCGGATAGTTGCTGCTGTGTGTCCTCCTTTAAATACGTCAGCTTTTGGCATAGAGAATCATCTTAACTATTATCATGCTCGATGTGAGGGCATAAATCCTGACTTAGCAAGAGGTTTGACAGCTTTTTTAAATTCGACTTTACTAGATAGTTATTTTCGGCAGTTTAGCGGACATACACAGGTGAATGCTACAGATTTACGTAAGATTAAATACCCCGATCGAAAAGATTTAATTCAACTAGGGTATGAGGTTGGTGATTCTTGTTTAAACCAAGACCAACTTGATTCATTAATTAATCAGATTCTGCCAATCATGACCGAAGCAAAAAACGCGATCGCAGCTAATAAAAAAATCCAAGAAGCACTTGTAATTCTCAAAGAAATCTCTGCACCGAGAGAACAACAAAATGAACGTTCGGCACTTTGTTTATTAGCATTAGCTGATATCCAACCTGATACCCCCTGGAATCAAGCCACAGCACCAAGACGCGGAATAACTGAAATGATGGATTGGTTTCGGAATTTTTATGGTAAGCAATATGCCCCAAATACACGCGAAACTGTCAGGCGGCAAACAATGCATCAGTTTGTACAAATAGGATTAATTGTTGAAAATCCAGATCAACCAGACCGACCGATTAATAGTCCTAAATGGTGTTATCAATTACAGCAACAAACGTTGGAGCTTTTACGCGCTTACGGTTCTAATGAGTGGGAAAACTTTCTTCAAAAGTACAAAGCTTCAATTATTAATTTGCTGCAAGTTAAAAAGCGAAATTTACCTTTAATTCCGATTAGTTTACCCGATGGTCGAGCAATTCAGCTTTCCTCTGGCGGACAAAATGATTTAATTAAAAATATTATCGAAAACTTCTGTCCTAGATTTACACCTGGGGGAATTGTCCTTTATGTTGGTGATGCTGGAGAAAAGTTTATTGTTAATGAAACTCAAAAGCTGAGAGATATGGGTATTGAATTAGACCCTCATGGCAAAATGCCCGACATTGTAATTTACTACGAACACAAAAACTGGCTAGTTTTAATAGAAGCTGTAACCAGTCATGGTGCAGTAAACCTGAAACGTCGCAACGAGTTAAAACAACTTTTTCAAGCTAGAAGCAAAGATTTAGTATTTGTAACTGCATTTCCAAGTCGTAAAGAAATGACTCGTTACCTTGCAGAAATTTCTTGGGAAACAGAAGTTTGGGTTGCAGACCAACCCGAACACATGATTCATTTTAACGGAGAGAGATTTCTCGGTCCCTATGAAGATTAGATTAGGAGTCAGTAGGTAGTGGGTAGTAAGAAGTTACCACTACCTCCTAGACCTTATTGCAACTTGACAACTTGACGTAACAACACAACCCTGCGACTATCAACAACCATTGCAAAAAAACCGCGATCGCTTAACGATTGCAATGTATTTTGTGCTTCTCTAGAATTGGTTGTATAAACAGCCAGCAAGTATGGACGTTGTGCGTAGGAAACAAAGCCGATATCACCTCCGACAACTTGCTGCACCTGTTTTGCAATATCGGGATTGTTAAAATAATCGACTAAAACTACGTAACCCGAACCTAATTGTTGAGGTCGGTAAGTAGCTTGTCGCGGTGCTGGTACTGGTGCTAGTACTGGTGCTGATGCTGGTGCTGATGCTGGTGCTGGTGCTGGTTGTTTGGATGCGGTTGCTGCATAGGGTCGAGTCGTAATAATAGCAGAAAGTCCCGCAGAATCACGTACAAATTTCGCCCAACGATTCGCATCTTCAATCTTGGCAAACCCACCGATGCGCGTTACCGTATCATTGAGATATCTACAAACCGTAGTGGTTGTACTTGAAGGTAAAACGCGACGCAATTGATTTTGATTATCAGCCGAAGGGCTAATTATCAATAGAAGATATTCGCCGCCATTCGGAGGTTTGCAAGTAGGAATATTCTGTTGGGCTGTGACAGAATTTATACTACCCATCAAAGATGTCAAAGACGCGATCGCAATTGCCAAAACCCTTGGTACAGTCTGAATTTGCACAAAAGTTCGATACATAGATTGCTTCTCTAAAGAGATTCTATAAAATAGATTTTGTTCCCAGTTGGTGAGGGAGTAGGGAATGGGGAGATAGGGAGGTGGGGAGGTGGGGAGGTGGGGAGAACATTCTTTTTTCCCTTCCCCCCTTCTCCCCTCCTCCCTACTACACTCTCACTAGCGTTGCTATAGCATCAGGGATTGACTCGGAGGGTGCTTGAAATTCTCCGGTAATTACGTATTCCAAGCGTAACTTTAACCACGTAATAAACTGGGGATTGGTGGAAATAATCGCAGCAGCAGGACGCGGGCATTTACCTTTGATAACGCTCATTTGGGGTGCTTCTAAAAATGCAGGTTCCTTCACTAACCAAAAATCGATCTCTTTTTCTTGTTCGTGATAATAGCGAATCCGTTCTTTAAGAACTTCGTCGATGGGTTCTTCTTCAAGCAAAAAGCGTTGGCTTGCTAAAACGTAATAATATGTTTTCATTGTCATCGTCGCATGGTTATAGTTACTTAATTAATAATTAAAGGGCACAGTGTCACCCACCGTACCCTTAACTTACTAACTCTTTTTGAATCGCTTCAACAAACCTAAGGGATTAAACGGACAACTGCTTTCCGATTTTGTATCATCAGCTACTTTGCCCCCTGCTGTCAACTTTTTCAGGAACAAGCCATTATCAAAATAATGTTCCATCGAAATAATCTTCAAATCATCGCTAACTCGCGCTACGCTCATGCCAATGACTTCGATTGTCTCTCCTGTGGGTGCAAAGTCTTTATAAGCACCGCTAAAATGTCCCCAGTGCCGCCATTTGAAGGTGACATTTGGCGGTGCTGAATACACTTCTAATATTTCCCAAGGAAAACCGTTTGTAAAGCAAGTATGGAACAGTTTATGCGATGTTTCAAACGATTCTTCCGAAGCTTTGTAATGGTCGGAATCCGCCATAAACACGTTATAAGTTCCTTTGGCTCCAAGTTCAGCAGCATCAAATTCTCTACCACCGTTAGTAGAGACGCGAAACTTATTTTGAACTACTGATAACCACTGTTGAGGATTAGTTTTACAAGACACCTCCATTTCAAAGGTTCGTACTAAATTTTGTACGATTGCTTCGAGGGAACCTTCAACGTGCTTGCATACGCTCTCTTTCGCCAAATTTTCATTTGAGCGCGAATAGTCGGGTGCTGCACCAGTGCGCCACTCAATATCGGCACTTGCACTGTATTTAATGACTGTATCGCGGTTTTGTACCCAAAGCGGTAGGTTATTTGTGTCTGTTGCGCTCATAGTAGCTTTTGCCTATTTTTCTCATTTTTGTTGAGATTTCGCAGTGACATCCCCTTTACACTTAATGGTCAGTAGGCAGTAGGCAGTAGGCAGTAGGCAGTAGGCAGTAGTCAGGCTAAATAATAAAACTTTTGGCTTTATAGAACTAACCACTGACAACTGACAACTGACAACTAACTTCTAAAACATACCGCGCATCGCTTGTTTCATTTCGCGGACGGCGCGTTCCATGCCAACTAACGCTGCCCGACTGATGATAGTATGCCCGATATTTAATTCTTCCATACCTGGAAGACAAGCTAGAGGATACACATTCCAATAGGTTAGCCCATGCCCCGCATTAACTCGCAATCCTGCTTTTATAGCTTGTTCGCACCCTTTGGCTAAAAATGCCAATTCGTGCTGGCGACTAATTTCGTCTTTGGCATCCGCATATTTCCCCGTGTGCAGTTCAATAAACTGTGCTTGTGCCTTGACAGATGCCTCTATTTGTGCGGGTTCGGCATCGATAAATAGACTAACTGGAATGCCAGCGCTTTGCAATTTACCAACGACCTCTTCAATTCTACCAATTTGCCCTGCGATATCCAGACCACCTTCAGTTGTAACTTCTTCGCGGCGTTCGGGTACTAATGTTACATAGTCAGGTTTGATATCGAGTGCTAGAGCAACCATTTCTTCGGTTGCTGCCATTTCTAAATTTAAGTGCGTGCGTACCGTTTGCCGCAACAATCGCACATCCCTGTCTTGAATATGCCGTCTATCTTCCCGCAGGTGTGCTGTAATGCCGTCTGCACCTGCCAATTCTGCTAAAACCGCCGCCGCCACAGGGTCGGGTTCTACCGTCCGCCGTGCTTGCCGAATGGTGGCGATGTGGTCGATGTTCACCCCTAATGTAGGCAAAGCGTGATATCTCCTTATCTACAGTCCATAAGATTTGTATTTTACCGGAAAATGGGGGAGTTAGGAGTTAGGAGTTAGGAGTTAAGAAGAACATATAGATTAAATTGTAGGGGCGGGGTCTCCCCGCCCTTTCCGTATATTTATAATCAACATTAAGGTGAAAAAGTATTAGGAGTTGAGAGTTAATTAAGCGCGATCGCATCCCTACACCTTCTCCTGCCTTTAATTACTAAGTAAATGGATTAAACGTAGAAATACTACATCCTTCAAAGTTCTTTGTATTCCTAGTTACTAGTGTCAGATGATTAATTTCGGCTGTTGGAGCAATGAGCATATCTGCTTGAGTGCGGGGTTTACCCTGAGTTCTTAAATATCCCCTCAACTCACCTGAACGTTTGGCAATCTCTGTACTAACGGGAATTAACTGACAGTAATTTGACACAAAGTTTTCAAACCAAGTTTCGATTCTAGAGTTAGGTTTTGCTGACAACCCGTAGTAAATTTCTTCTAACGTGATAACACTAAGAAAAATCGATATTATCATCTGACATTGATTCCAATGCTGCCCAATTAGTACGAGAGGTATTTCTCAAATCTTTGTCGTTCAGTTTAATGATGTTAACTAGGGCTATCTGAAGATTTTACAGGCGCGATCGCACTTTCCCCTCAAGCAAAACTTCAATAAAGCGCAATTATCTTCGATTATGCTCGCATCCTTCACAAAATGACTCTCTTGGGAGCATCGCGCTTTATTCCCACTCCAATCCCTTCACCCTTATCTTGGACGACTCGGCGGAATTTGCTCGGTCGTAATCAACGCTTCCATCACCGTTTTCGCAATCGGTGCTGCCACAGTTCCCCCATAGGCATTTTCCCCCTTTGGTTCATCGACTAATGCCAAAACTACATAACGAGGTGACTCAACGGGTAAAATTCCAATAAAGCTGGTAATTCTCGCACCAACGATGTAACCACCCGAACTACTCGCTTTCTGCGCTGTACCCGTTTTCCCTGCAATGCGATAACCTGGAATTCGCGCTTCTTTACCCGTACCTTGGGCAGAAACAACGGTTTCCATCATTTCTACAACTCTTTGCGTGGTGATGGGCGAGAAAATTTGCCGGGGTTGGGAATGTGTCGGTGTATAATGCACCTGCCCTTTGCTGTCTAATAAACCTTTAACTACATGGGGGTTGACTAATTTACCACCATTTGCTAAAGATCCCATCATTTGGACTAGTTGTAAAGGTGTGAGTGAAAACCCTTGCCCGAAGGAAGTTGTCGCAGGTTCGACAGGTGTACCGACAAATTGCTCCTGGCTTTTGAGTTGACTTGCCACAGAAAAAGGTAAATCGGTTTCCATATTTTGCCCTAATCCCAACCTTTCCAACCAACCGTAATAGGTACTGGGACGCAATCGTTGGATAATTTGTACCATGCCGATATTGCTCGAAAATTTAAGGATTTGGGAAATATTGATGCGTCCGTAACGTTTATCTTCGGAGTTTTTAATCGTGCGATCGCTCACTTGAATCGTACCGGAATCGTTGAAGGTATCGTCGGGTTTTATTACACCCGCTTCGAGTGCTAGAGCCACATTCAACGGCTTAAATGTCGAACCCGGTTCGTATAAATCTGCAACTGTCCAATTCTTAAACAGCGAAATATCGGCTTTAGAATACTCATTGGGATTATAAGTTGGTTGCGTCACCATTGCTAATAACGAACCATCATAAGCATCCATAACTATCACCGCACCGCGTTTCGCATTATATCGCTTCATCTGATTTTTGAGCGCGAAACGTGCAGAACGTTGCAAACGACTGTCAATTGTCAATTGCAAGTGCATATCATCAAAATTTGGAAACCCGGACGGTGCATAATCAGGCATTAAAGCCCCATTTCCAGCCCGACTCAACCGCACTGTTTGCACCGAACGTTCTAACAATTTCTCTTGACTATATTCCACTCCCGCTTGACCGCGACGGTCAAGATTGACATACCCTACAACCTCAGAAACTAAATCCTGCTGCGGATAGAAACGCGCAAACTTTTGTCGCAGTTCCAAACCATTTAAACGCAATGCTGAAACCCTGTCGGCAGTCGCTTCTGGTAAAGCAGAATTTAGAATAATCCCGCTATTTTGACTTTCAAATTTTTTCTCTAATTCGCTCGCATCTTTTTCTAATATTGGTGCTAGTTGCTCTGCGACCTCATGACGCGCTTTCGTAAATTGTTTGGGATGGGCATATAAAGTAGACACTTGACGGTCAATTGCCAGTACATCCTGATTGCGATCTACCACCTGACGGCGAGGCACATAAGGTCGTAAATTGACCATTTGCTGGTTTCGCGCTTTCTCTGTCAACTTCGGACCGCGAACTATTTGCAAATTGTACAAGTTCGTGCCTAAGCCTATACCAGCTGCAACTAACACGCCCCAAACTGCAAGCAAGCGAACCTTAGTATTCGGCGCTTGTTGTGAGGTTTGCAAGTCAAAAGTAGATTGCGCTGATGCAACGGCCGTATCGGGGAATGGCATCCGCGCTGAATGACGCCTTTTTTGTCCGGTTTTAAATTCTGCCTTCGGGAGATTTCGGAATTTGATTTTGCCTGGAAACTTCTGCATTACCACTATAGGGAGTAGGGAGTAGGGAGTAGGGAGTTGGTAATAACTACTTACTATTACCAACTGACCGCTAACTTAATTAACCATTTACGAATTAACTTACTAATTAACCACTAACTACCAAAAAATTAATATCCTGGTGCTGGTGCGGTGTTTTGCTGTTGCACTGGCATTGTGAGCGTCTCCTCGGATACTGAGTTAGTACTTGCGGATGCAGGTACAAAAATAGTCCCTGCTGGACTGGGAGATACTAGTCCAGCATTGGGATTTTCTGCATCCGCAGCCATATTACTTTTGAGTACATTATTGGTTATTGTTACTTGGCGTTCGTGACGTTGCAAAGTAAGCAGCTTGCGATAGGCTTGACTCCAAATTTGCTGTGAATAAACAGTCCAACCATAGGCGACAAGTGTAGCTACCACAAGTAGAAATGTTATCGCTGAGGTATAACGCTGCAAAGAATGCAAACGCAGTAACCATATAGGCATTGCCTCCGTCGCCGATGACATCACGGGAATTGGAGTATTAACCTTTAAACGCAATTCCGAGCGTTTGGGGGTAAGATTATTTTTTGGATTAGCTTTTAGATTAGTCTTTGAGGTAGCTTGGACTCGAAGTTGTTTTTTATTTAACTCCGGCATCGAAGTGCTAGGAACATTGGCATTTTTAGAACTTGTCGTCGGTTCGCGATCAATTGCGCTCGGCGCATTTAGCGGCGAACGTTTTTGTAGTCCTAATGTATTAGTTCCCGCTCCCAACTGGGGATTTTTACGGCGTTGGGAACCTCTACGTCGTAACCAACCGCCTGTTGCGGTATCAGCGTCTGATTTGCGAGCAGCCATAAATTTTGATAAGCGTCGAGAATAAAGTATTGTAATTCAAGTATTCGTTTTAACTAGGGAAAATTCCTTTTTATGTAAGAGTTGCAAGTAACACTGTTAGTTAACCGTCCTTTGTCCGTTGTCATTAGTGATTGGTGAGGATTTTGGGCATTTTACATTCCTTAATCTAGTTGGTTTTATTTCCGTCAACCTACTTAGGAGCTTAAAGCTTCTAACGTATAACCATGTTTTTTCACTGCATTAAACCTATGGCAATACTATGCTTATGGTGCAAGTCTGTCTTCAGACATTGATAATACATTGGAATTCTTGGTATCATAGCGCAACTAGTTATAAAATCTTAATGTAATTAGCGCTTCGTGTGTAGCGACTCAAGAGTAAGTTTCGTTTCTCAACCCCTACTGAGTCTCGCATAGCGACTTTGGAGATGCCGAAGTGCTTATTTAATACAGCAAAAAACAAAGTTAATTTCTTTGAAAACTTTGAGTAAATAGCTGCTTAATGCTCAAAGTGTGACATGAGCATATAAAATTACATTTGAATCTGTACTCAAAAAAATTTAAAACAATCAACAAATGCGGTATCGTATTCAACAGGCTAAAATTAATATTTGCCGCAATTGGTGAAAGAGGAGTTGTTATGAAGACAAGAATCATTGGTATTGCTCTCGTTCTAGGTCTGGCTACAGCGCTTGGAGCTTGTGACGGTGGTGGTGGTGGTGGTGAACCTGCAAGTACAAGCACAACCAGTGCCACTACTACTCAAGCAGAACCCGTCGATACTGGCGCTGCTACCACAGCCCCTAGTACTACTACAACCACCGCTCCCGCGACCAGCACGACCAGTTCTCCTAAGGCTACTAAGTCTCCTTAGATTAGATTTTGAAATTAGCTGGCGTTGAGGCGTTTTCGCTATACTCCTCACTCCATTTAGTTGAGCTATATGGCTCAAATAAAGTGTGGAGTGAATAACTTAAGTCTTGACATTGTTCAGGTATAGATTAAATTCCCTGGCAATTGCTCTCGATCGTTGCCTGTAGTATCTCTAAATAAAAAATATTGACCTGGCAATGATTGTTGTCTTTGCCAGGTCTTTGTTTATATTTGGTAGTGCTTCGCTTTCTTTATTGCGTATGTGTTTCGTTCCCCAAATACCCAGCCGAATATCGTCATGTCACGAAAACGCTTTGGCTGATTGATTGGTGAAAACACGCTACATTACTTAACGGCAAACTTGCTTACTTTACTATGGCTCCAGCACAATATATAAAAAATTAATATAGCAAGACAGTTGATTGATTATTAATTATGATAACTTCGGAAGAATAGAATGATGGGGACTATAAAAATTAAAAAACGAATTATCTTAATAGTTATCGCTGCGATAACGAGTATTTTGACAGGAATAACCAGTGGCTGGGAAAAACCAGTATTATCCTTACCACCATCGGACGACATACCTGAAGAAATCTTGCGAACCGAAATTATTACAGCTGCGCGATCGCCTATCGATGGAAAACCTCTTACAGCTGCCCAATATGTCGAATTACAAGCCAAACTCCAACTAGTTCCACCACCCCAACTCGACTCCAAAATCCGAGAACAAGTTTTTCTCCTGCGCTTGCGAAGTGCCCTAAAGCAATTTTTCCCCTTCCTTCCTTTTTAGGGGAGAGGGGGAGAAGGGGAAAAGGGAAGGAGGGGAGAAGGGGAAAAGGGAAGAAGGGGAGAAGGGGAGAAAAAAATATTCTTTATTTACCCCACCGACCCACCGACCCCAATTTCCATAACTCTGACGACAAATTTACAAATAAATGTAAAGAATATATATAAGCAGTCATCAAAAACTTTGTACGCGACAACAGACATGAAAATAATTATTTTCCACTCTGCTTTAATTCCCACCCCTGCAACTATTGTTGACGTAAACTCGTAACTAGCCATTCGCGTCTAGTAGGCGTCTCTATTTTCAAGCCAGAGATAACAAAGCTTTCTTTACGCTCGTCACTTTAATCCACGCAGGTAGCTTCATGTCAATGACCACAATTGCCCCCGAACAGGTTAACCGCATCATTTGGAATCAGCATCACGACCCTTTTGAAATTCTTGGTTCCCACCTTATTGAACAAAACGGTAAAAATGTCTGGGCTGTGCGAGCATACCTACCAAATGCTAGTGCAGCATGGGTAGTCCTTCCTGAAGAACGGAAGGAGTATCAGATGGAAACAGCGCATGACCCGCATTTTTTTGAATGCACGATTGAAATACCGGAACTTGCAAACTACCAGCTCCGCATCAAAGAAGGCGATCGCGATCGCGTTACCTATGACCCTTACGCTTTCCGTTCTCCCCGCATTACTGACTTTGATTTGCACTTGTTCTCCGAAGGAAACCACCACCGAATCTACGAGAAACTAGGAGCGCACTTTACCGAAATTGACGGTGTAACAGGAGTTTATTTTGCAGTTTGGGCACCAAATGCCCGCAACGTTTCTATTCTTGGCGACTTCAATAGTTGGGACGGACGCAAACACCAAATGCGTAAAGGCTCGACTGGCGTTTGGGAATTGTTTATTCCCGAACTCCAAATCGGAGAACATTATAAATACGAAATAAAAAATAATGAAGGGCACATTTACGAAAAAAGTGACCCTTACGGCTTCCAGCAAGAACCACGCCCTAAAACTGCTTCCATCGTCACCGACCTCAATTCTTATCAGTGGAATGATGAAGACTGGATGTCCAAGCGCCGCCACTCCGAACCGCTCAACCAACCAGTGTCGGTCTATGAAGTACATTTAGGCTCGTGGTTACATGCAGCTAGCGCCGAACCCGCCAAACTTCCCAACGGTGATACTTCGCCGATTGTACCAGTTTCTGAACTCAATCCCGGCGCACGCTTCCTTACCTACCGTGAATTAGCCGAACGTTTGATTCCTTACGTTAAAGAGTTGGGATACACTCACATCGAAGTTTTACCGATTGCCGAACACCCCTTCGATGGTTCGTGGGGATATCAAGTTACTGGATACTATGCTCCGACATCGCGTTTTGGCACACCCGAAGACTTTATGTACTTCATCGACCAGTGCCATTTAAATGATATCGGCATAATTGTTGATTGGGTTCCCGGTCACTTTCCCAAAGATGGGCATGGTTTGGCATTTTTTGATGGTACGCACCTGTACGAACATGCCGACCCCCGTAAAGGCGAACATAAAGAATGGGGTACGTTGGTATTTAACTACTCGCGGAACGAAGTTCGTAATTTCTTGACATCAAATGCTTTGTTCTGGTTTGATAAATACCACATTGACGGGATTCGCGTTGATGCTGTAGCATCAATGCTCTACCTCGATTATTGCCGCGAACCAGGTGAGTGGTTGCCCAACCAGTATGGTGGTAGAGAAAACATTGAGGCTGCGGATTTTCTGCGTCAGACGAATCATTTAATTTTTAGTTATTTTCCTGGCGTACTTTCGATTGCTGAAGAATCTACCTCTTGGCCGATGGTATCTTGGCCCACCTATGTAGGCGGACTCGGCTTTAATTTGAAGTGGAATATGGGTTGGATGCACGACATGCTCGATTATTTCAGCATGGACCCTTGGTTTCGCCAGTTTCATCAAAACAATATTACTTTCAGCATGTGGTATCACCACAGCGAAAACTTCATGCTCGCGCTGTCCCACGATGAAGTAGTACATGGTAAGAGTAATATTATTGGCAAAGTGCCTGGGGATCGATGGCAGAAATTTGCTAACGTGCGGTGTTTGTTTAGCTTTATGTTCACCCATCCTGGTAAGAAAACCATGTTTATGAGCATGGAATTCGGACAGTGGAGCGAGTGGAATGTTTGGAGCGATTTAGAATGGAGTTTATTACAGCACGAATCGCACCAGCAGTTAAAGCTGTTTTTCCAAGATTTGAACAAGCTGTATTGCAGCGAACCTACACTATACAGTCAAGATTTTGCTGAAGAGGGGTTTGAGTGGATTGATTGTAGCGACAATCGGCATAGTGTCGCTGCGTTTATTCGTCGGGATAAAAATAGCGATGATTTTGCGATCGCAGTTTGCAATTTCACTCCACAACCTCATTCACACTATCGCATCGGCGTTCCCGAACCCGGTTTTTATACCGAGTTGTTCAATAGCGATGCTCGTAAGTATGGTGGTAGTAACATGGGTAACTTGGGCGGTAAGTGGACTGATAATTGGTCAATGCACAGCCGCGAGTATTCGCTCGATTTGTGTCTGCCTCCGTTAGGTGTACTGGTTTTGAAGCTGGATAAAGAGAAGACAGCAGCGGTGATGAATCAGGAAAGTTAATAAGTAGGGTGGGCTTCGGTCCACCTTGTTAATATTCAAACAACGGTAATTGAACTACTTGAGATTCCTTCGCACGATTGAGATTGGATAACGAAATCCCTAATAGTCGAATACTGCGATTCGATAGTTCTATTGTTGCGAATAGTGCCTTTGCAAGAGAAGCGTTCACGAAGTGACTCCGAAGGAGTATCGCATTTAAGTCTTTAATTGGAACGAGTAAAGTTTTGCTGCGGGTAATTTGCTGGTAGTCGGAGAATTTAACTTTTAATGTTAAAGTCCGACCAGAAGCTTGATGTTTATCGATACGCTGTTTGAGTATTTGGGCAATTTGTTCGAGTTCCAGTAATATCGATGCCATATCGCTCAAATCCTCAGCAAACGAAGTTTCAGCCCCAATCGATTTACGGATGCGGTTCGGTTCCACAACTCGGTCATCCTCTGCCCGCGCAATTTTGTAATAATAGTTACCTGCTTTCCCGAAATGCTGCGTTAACTCGATAAGCGATACTCCTCCGGAGTCACTTCGTGAACGCATCTTCAAATCTACCCCGGTGCGAATACCTAAAGAATGCATTTTCATCGCAGTCACCTCTCCAATGCCGTGAAACTTCTCGATGGGTAACGCTTCTACAAAGGTTTCCGCATCTTCTGGTAAAATTACCGTCATTCCATTCGGCTTGTTTTTGCCCGATGCCATTTTTGCCAAAAACTTATTGACAGAAACGCCAGCAGATGCAGTCAAATTGGTTTGTGCGAAAATCGCGGCTCGAATGTGTTTGGCAACGGTTGTAGCATAGGGCAATCCGGGTTTGTTCTCTGTGACATCCAAATAGGCTTCATCTAAAGCAACAGGT
>QQTW01000887.1_pt1 | contig 20025 bp, 20 predicted proteins | sample 1904831 | NCBI WGS metagenome assembly QQTW01 (sample SAMN09435610, study PRJNA476489) | Subsurface metagenome, whole genome shotgun sequencing project. | reverse complement strand
TGCTGTTTAGCGGCATCTAAGTTGGAAACTGAAAAAGCTATGTGGGGGTTGCGTCCCCATTTTTCGTGTTTGGGTTCATTAGAAACCGTTGACGCAACAATTAAATGAATTTGATACTCTCCAATTTGATACCACGCACCAGGAAATTTTGGCGATCGCTCGATTTTTACTAACCCCAATACCTCACCGTAGAAATGTTCCGCAGCTTCGAGGTCGGTAACGAGAATAGCTGTATGGAGTGACTTAGTTATCTGCATACAAGGTGTAACCATTTTGGAGTTTAGATTTTTTACTGCCTTATTCCTATTTTCAACTCACCCATTCGGAATAATTTTTTTGTAATATTTATATATTTTTTGTTTACTCGCTTGGAAGATAAAGTTTTGATGTATCTATAAATTTATGTTATGTTAAGTTATGTATATACATAGTTAATTTTTGTGAAAAGTAATGAAAGTAAATATTGGAATTTTAAGAAAAGCATTATTAAGTGCTGTGGCATTAACTAGTGTAGTTGCCTTATCTGCTTGCGGACAACCGACAACTGACAATACAACTACTCCTTCAGCTGCGGAAACACCAAGTGCAAACACCTCTCCGGTAGCAGATATTCCCAGTTCAACTACTTCAGCATCTGCAAGTCCAACTACTTCAGCATCTGCAAGTCCAAGTGGTGCGGCAACCTCAAATCAAAATTTAGGAGAATTGGCGCAAGCAGCATCGAGCCAAGGTTCGTTTACAATTTTAACGAAGGCAGTACAAGCGGCTGGCTTAACAAGCAATTTGACTTCCCAGGAACCGTATACTGTTTTTGCACCTACTGATGAAGCTTTTAATGCATTACCAACGGGTACTGTAGATAATTTGTTGAAGCCAGAAAACAAGCAAAAATTAGTCCAGCTTCTTTCTTACCACGTTGTCCCCGGACGCATTACTTCGAGTCAATTAAAATCAGGAAATGTTAAGACAGTAGCAGGTAATAATGTTACGGTGTCGGTAAGTGGCAGTGGAGTCACTGTTAATAAAGCCAAAGTTGTACAAGCTGATATTCCTGCAAGTAACGGTGTTGTTCACGTAGTTGATAAAGTAATTTTGCCGCCAAACTTCAAGTAATTTCATTTTTTAGCGCAATCGTAATGTAGAGACGCGAAATTAAGCCCTGCGGGCACACTGAGCCCCAAGGGGACACGCACTCGCGTTCGTGAACGCGTCTCTTTCTGCAATTAAGGGGAGTTTCTGTCATGTTTACTAGCTGGTTATTGTTTTGAATTAGGTATATACCACCACTCATAGTTTTTTTGCTATTGTAGATATGATTTAATATGCCCAATTTTTAGTTTGGAATTTACATAAAGCTGTAGCCAAAGCTGTTAGGACAAGGAACGTGATAGCCCGAGTATTGTGTGAGTTAATCAGTGTCCTAAGCTTGCTATAAATGACAAAAAACCCTCTCCAATGTTGGAGAAGGTTTTTAAAAATTATTTAAAATAACTTTAAAATTTGCCAGTAAATACTCGTTCGGCAGGTCCAGTCATGTAAACTCGCTGGTCGAGATTTGACCATTCGATTTCCAAGGAACCACCGGGGAGTTCAACAGTGGCAATGCGATCGCACTTTCCACTCAACACACCCGCTACCAACGCAGCACATGCACCCGTACCGCAGGCTAAAGTTATACCAGCACCGCGTTCCCATACCCGCATTTTCAAGTAGTCGCGTTGCACGATTTGAATAAACTCGGTATTTGTCTTTTTGGGGAATGCGGGATAATTTTCAAACTGGGGACCAATTTCTGCCAGGGATATTGCTGCTACATCGTCAACGAAGGTAATGCAGTGCGGATTACCCATGCTGACGCAAGTTACTTCCCAAGTTTTACCAGCAACTTCGATGGGATGTTCGACAATTTTTTGGTCGGGGGGACAAAGCGTAGTGGGAATTTCCCCTGCGAGTAATCGAGGTTCACCCATATCGACTTTGATTTGACCATCGGGGGTTAGCTGCGGTGTGATGACACCGGCGGGGGTGTGGATGCGATATCGATCGCCTGTACGGTTTGCACCTTCCAAATCGGCTAGAAATGCTGCCATACACCGAATTCCGTTCCCGCACATTTCCGGTTCCGAACCATCGGAGTTAAAAATTCGCATCGTGTAATCAGTATCGTCTTTGCCAGGGAGAGCAAATATTACACCATCAGCACCGATGCCAAAATGGCGATCGCACATCTCGATTGCTTGCTGTGGAGTAATTGCGGGTGTTGAGGTTGCGCGATTATCAACCAAAATAAAATCGTTGCCCAAACCATGATACTTAGTAAATTCGATTGCCATTTCTAATTTTGATGAATTATATTTGGGTGATTTGTCATTTGTCAGTTGTCCTTAGTGAGTTGTTATTTGTCAGTTGCCCTTAGTTATATATAAGGAACTATTGACCAATAACTGTTAACCAATGACCAATAACAAATGACGATTGACCATTGACCAATAATAAATGACTATGCTCACAGAATTTGATACCTCGTTACCAAGTATCCGACAAGTACAGAACCTGATTAAAGAGACTAACTCAGTTGAACTCAAGCTAACAACTGGGGATGTGATTGTTGGGAAAATTTTATGGCAAGACTTACAATGCATGATGTTAACCGATGACAGCAATCAAAAGTACACTGTTTGGAAACAAGCTATAGCTTACATGAAACCTCAAGGTTAGACTATAAGTATTAGAGTCTAGATTAGAAGTATTATTACTTTCATATACTCAGATTCTACTCTTATTTGATGTAGAGACCCTATATTTGAAAGTCTCTACAACCTTTATTTTATTATTAGCAATCGAGATTAAGAAAGAATTGAGTATAGCGATAACAGCTTATTAATTTGCTACTTAATAGCATCTGGATCGATACTAAGTTCCCGTAATTTTTGTTGAAGTTGTTCGACTTGCGATCGCGCAATTCTCGCTTCTTCCTCTGCTTGCTGTCTTGCTATTTTTTCCTGTTCGAGTGCTTCTCTTTCCTGCTGTCTTGCTATTTTTTCCTGTTGCAGCGCTTCTCTTTCCTGTTGCAGCGCTTCTTTCAACTCTTGGGGAATTAGCAACTTTTCCCCAGTATCCTCACGATAGAAGCTAATTAATTGCCCCTCGACCTCCAACCGTAACCCTAAAGCTTCGCTACGACTATCTCGAATTAACTCATATTCTTCCCCCTGCAACCGATAACCGCGCAATTTCCCTTCTATCCACTCCCCTTTCGGGTCAAATAACCAATATTCTTGAACACCAAGCTGTTCGTAAAGTGTTTTTTTATGTTCTGTATCTTGATTTTTTGTACCGGGGGAAGTTATTTCAAAAATTACTGATGGCACTTCTCCTTCTTCCCAAATTTTATAATTATCCCTGCCACCGGGAGTAACATTAAAAATCACCATCACATCAGGTGCAACCCGCAACCGAGGGAAATTCTCAGCATAATAGAGAAATTGGTCAGCCAGAACCGTTGCTTGAATACCCTGTAAATATTGTTTTAAAACTTCTAAAGTGATGAGTATGGCATATAGATGCACGTAACTTTCAGCCAAGGGTTCACCATCCGAACTTGGATAAAAAATCTCTGTTGATTGCGGTTTCGGTACGAGGCTAGTCATAACTCACGCTACTAGTTGAGATAGGAATAATTATACTATGTTAGCGTTTGGGTTGATGGCACACCAGAATCATGGAACTTTTGTGCTGTTTTTGTGACAGTTTTCAGACTTAACTGAGAAACGCTTCTTTGATGGTATGGTTCGCTTTATAGTATCTGTGTCACAATTAAGGAACAAGCGATTAATCCGACCAACGAACAAGCCCAAGCCTGCGTGCGAGTCTGCCAAATGCTATCTAATAGACTTATCCGCAAATCAGAAACGCTTACGGTGAATGGGTTACAGCGATAAAATTAGGTATGCGAACCGACAGGTCGGCGCTTCGCTATCGCAGGATCAAATGTACGAGAAAATAGGGCTTTGAACATATATTGTACCTAAACTATCACTTTAAAGCTAAAATATAGATGCGAGAGTATTTTATTTTATTCAAGCTAATTTAAACATTAGTCATTAGTAAAAATAACCGATTAAGTCGTAACCTTACTAGTCCGCAAACTGCCATAATTATTTGACTATATTTATGACGAGCCAGACGAAATTTATCACTGGCCACTCGGAAAATTTTTACCTTGCCGATTAAATGCTCAATACCTATTCTCCTAGATGATAACTGTCTATTCTCTTCTTTTTGTAATTCGGTAATTTCTTGATTTCTAGGTTTTTTAGATGGAGTCATAATTGTAGTTCCTCCTATATAAGCTTTCTCTCCAATAAATTTTTGTTCAAAATCAAATTTAACTTGTGTTTCTCGAAACAAATTAATGTCACTTGTTTTCCCTAATTGTCCAATATAAATATCAACAATATCTTCTCCGTGGGGCAATACAATGAACTGGTTTTTTAGCGTATGCATCTTTTTTTTGCCAGAGTAGTACTGTTTTTGTTCTTGATAGTCTACAGGTCTTTGTATTGCTTGCTCTGCACTATCTACAATCAATTCATATTTACTGCATAGTTTTACGTAATTCTTGATATTTCAGACTATCTCCTTCTACCTCTTCCATTTGAGAAGCTGGTAAGATATCTCTGAAAATTTCTACCCAATAATTAAATGCATCGTTAGCCTTAGTTTTTGAGATATCAAATAATAAACCTAATATCTCAAAAATTGGTTTTTGTCTTAAGTAAACTAGACATAGACAAACCCCAAGTTTCGGAGATATTTCTGGTTTACGTCCACCACCAGAAGCAATAATTCTGACTTTAATTTTTTCAATTTCTGCTTGTTTTTTCAGATGTCGTTGTTCTGCCAACGCAACTAATGCAATAAACTGGTCATAATTAATACCGATTAATCGCTTTGCTTCTTGAGGATACGATTCGATTCTAGCTAAAGGACTCGTCATTATTGATGCACCCAATTTTTTGTAATTATTTCATCTTCTCACAAACTTTGTTTTAAGGACATGTCTAATGGATTTATAGATATTCATGTGTTTCGATTTGATGCCTTAATAAGAGAAATATATATTTTGGCAGGCGAAGATATGGAAATTATCGTTCCCCCGAATGGACTTTGGAGGTTTTTGAATGAAACCGAACTTTGAAATAATGAGTACTTCAGAGTTAAAAGCTTATGTAATGTCACACCGAAATGATGACGAAGCTATTCGCGTATTGTTTAGTCGTCGTTATCCTCCTGATGAGGAAGCAACATGGTATGGACCATTCGTTACAAGTGACGGTGTACCAATAGAAGAAAATATTCGTATTGCTGAGGAAGCAATTAAGCAGCGAATTGAGCAAGAAAATAGAAGCTGAGAAATAACAGCAGATCCCTCTACCCGGTAATCAATATTATCAGCATAATAGCGCGATGAGGAGTTAAAAATTGGAATTGGAATTGGAATTTTTATTCCTAACTCCTAACTCCTAACTCCTAACTTTCTTCCCTACTCGCGCAAATTATCCAACGGTAAGTAATCCTTCAACTTTTCCACTTCCCCAGCTTTAACCACAGGTATCGATAATGGTGTCCGCATCGAAGGTGCAATTAACTGTTCGAGTTGCTGTAACGCGCTTAAACTACCGCATAATAATAATTGGTCGTGGACTTGTAAATTGATATTGCCTTCGGGAAGCTTAATAAACCTGCCATCGCGTCGTATTGCTTGGATTTGTACGCCAAAATCTTTTTGAAACCCTAAATTAGTTAGAGTTTTACCAAGCAATGGACAGTCGCTACCCACAGCTACCCACTGACAAGCACGATTTGACCCAGGAATTGCAGCTTGTCCCTTAGCAAATTCATCCAAAGCGGCAAATTCTCCATCCTCACCGACAATTAGTAATTTATCCCCTTCTTCTAATTGCCTTTTCCCACCAGGATAATCGATTTGTTTACCGTTTGTGCGTCGAATTGCCATCAAACTTACACCTGTGAGATAGCGCATATCAGCTTCTTCCAGCGTCATTCCGACTAAAGGAGAACCCGCAGGTAGTGTATACCAGCGATGGTTTAAATCGCGTGTTGCTTCTTCTAAGTTGCGCGAAACTTCCAACTCGGTTTGTTCGGGACGCAAATCGAGATAATGGCGATCGCGTATTTGTTGCATTTCGCGCTGAATCAACTGTTGTGCTAATCCTAAGTCGGTTAACAAATGTGCAGCCATTTCCAAACTGGCTTCAAATTCGGGTTGTACGACTTCTCTCGCTCCCAGTTGGTAAAATACCTCAATATTCTTATCGTTATTGGCACGTACCACAACATCCAACTCTGGCGATAATTCCAAAGCTCGCTTCAATGAAAGTCTACTACTCATTGGGTCGGGGAGCGCGATCGCCATTCCCCGTGCTTCATGAATACCCGCAGTTTCTAATACATGCGAACTTGCAGAACTACCGTATACATACGGTACATTTATCTCGCGTAATTGCTGAATTCGGCTCTCCGAAAGGTCAATCACCACTACTGGTAAATTATGTAATTGTAGCAGTTTAACTAAATTTTTGCCAACGCGCCCGTATCCGCAAACCACCACATGGTCTTTAAATGGTAAATCTTCCGAAACCTCCAATGCTTGACCTTCACCGCTAATATAAGGCTTCAGCCAAGGTATTGATTCGAGCCAGTCGAATACAATTGGCACTAACCGCAGCAAAAATGGCGTAATCACTAATGTTACTGCCGTTGTTCCCAAAATTAGTAAATATATGGCCCGCGAAACTAATCCCAAAGCTTGCCCCTCGCTGGCAAGTACAAACGAGAATTCTCCAATTTGCGCCAATCCCACCCCGGCAATAATCGCTGTCTTCAAAGGATAGCCAAACAACTTGACGATGGGCGTAATAATCAAAAACTTACCAACCAATACCAGCGCCACCAAACCGAGAATCAACTCTAAATTATTCCATAAAAACACTGGGTCGATTAACATCCCAATGGCAGCGAAAAACAAACTCGCAAAAATATCGCGCAACGGTTCGACATAAGCCAGGGTCTGGTCGGCATACTCAACCTCGGATATCATCAACCCCGCGACAAATGCCCCCATTTCAATCGACAAACCAAGATATTCCGTCAGCAGCGCAATCCCCAAACATAACGCGACTACACCCAACAAAAACAACTCGCGGCTTTCCGTCCGCGCTAGCAGTCGCAACAATCGCGGTATTACCCATTTGCCAGCGGCAACCGCACCTGCCGCAAACAAACTAATCCGCACCAGTGCCATAAACAGTGCGGCACCAATTTGTTCGATGGGTTTATCGAGGGCAGGTAACACTGCCAGCATTAACCCCAGTGCCAAATCCTGCACTACCAAGATTCCCAATAAAACCTGTCCGTGGGGGGTTTCCGTCTCATTGCGTTCCATCAAGCATTTGAGGACAACAGCCGTCGAAGATAAAGATAAAATCGACCCTAAAAACATACCCTTCGCAGGTAAACTTCCCCAAGCCCCCGTTACCCCGCAAACCAGAACTGTAATGGCAATTGTCAGGACAATCTGAGCCGTTCCTCCACCGAGTGCGATCGCTTGAACTTTCTTGAGTTCCGCAAACGAAAACTCAACACCCAACGCAAATAACAAAAACGCCACACCAAACTGCGCTAGCGTCTCGACTTGGATTAATTCTTTGATTAGTCCCAACCCAGTCGGACCAACAACCATCCCGCCGATGAGATACCCTAGTAAAACGGGTTGTCGTAATAACGCTGCCAACAAGCCACCACAAGCAGCTACAGCCAGCACGCATACTAAATCGATAATTAATCTAAAATCTTCCTGCACAGTTTTTATAAAGAACTATTAAGACTATTAATCTCAGCATACAAATTTTTATATATCTGTGGGAAGTCTCTAATAATCTAGATGCAAACAAGTCGGGGATCGATTAAGCTCAAGCTATTGAAACAAGGGCTTTGCGCTCGGATGCAGGTTTTTTTAAGATCCGCGATGATTGTTTGTTATGCATAAATTGCGAGAAAAAGCAACATTTATGCGATGCTACAATCGTGTAAAAATTCTATTATTAAAGTCTTCATGTTTACTATCCCCGACCTCGAACAACTCCAAGCCGAACACCCTGATTGGCAGATGGAACTAGTTGATGGGAAAATCATCGTTATGGGTCCATCAGATTACGAATCAGAAGAAATTATTGCCGAGTTAGTGCGACTTCTTGGTAACTGGGTACGTCCACGTAAATTAGGACGTGTCACAGGTTCGAGTGCAGGTTTTATCGTGCCCAGTCTCGACAGTGAAAACGTTAGTAATGGTAGCACTAATAGCCGCAACCTTCGCGCCCCCGATGTATCTTTTGTGAAGGCAGAGAAACTCAAGAAAACCAAGCGCGATTTTGTAGAATTAGTTCCCGATTTAATGGTAGAAGTCAAATCAAAATCTGACCGAGTTAAACCGTTAGAAGAAAAAATTAAATTATTTTTACTTTTGGGGTCTGTAGTTGGTATTTTAATCGACCCCGACCAGCGAACTTTAAAAGTTTACCGACTTAATCAAGACCCCATAACATTAAAAAATGACGATAAATTGACGCTACCAGAATTGTTACCGGGTTGGGAATTGATTGTTTCTGAATTATGGTGCCCCGAATTTGAATGATAAATTGTCCAAGTGTACTTAAATCACCCAACAGTAACAAAAGTCGCTATATCGCACAAAGCCTTCCAGGTTTGATTGCCAATAATCCCATCAACTGTTAAATTGCGGCTTTGCTGTACGTGCTTAATCGCATTTTCTGTACCTATACCAAAATCACCATCAACTACACCGCCATACAACCCATTATCTTTGAGAACTTCCTGAACCATCGCTACCAATTCACTTTTGACACCGCGACGCAACACTGGTTTACCAACAGGTGCTTTTGCTTGTAGCGATTTCCAAACCATCTCATCAGCAATACCCGTTTGCTTGAGGAAAAATTGATATTGAACCGTTTCTACAGCATGTTCGGTTTCAGAATCAAAAATGCCATCAATTGAAAAACGGTCGGGACCGGGAAGCCTGGGTATTAAGAGTTGTTGCAATTGCTTGACTTTTTCACCTTTGCAACCAATTTGTAAAGTTGGGTAGTTAGTAGTTCGTGCTTGCATGATTTTTATCTCCGTGCATAATTAATTACTAACCCAATATATTCTCAGGGTATTCCGGAAAGTTTTTAGCTTGAAATTGGTAGGGTGGGTGCTAAATTACTTTAAAACGCTATCGCCTCAACCTTAGTCGAAGCAGCATAGGACATTATGGTTGTACGGTTCAATTTTATTTGTATTACCGCGACCCTTTTTATACAACAAAGCCAGTTGGAAAAGGAACAGGACTAGGTTTGTCAATCAGTTACCAGATTATTACAGATAAACACAAAGGGCAATTACACTGCTTTTCACAACCCGGACAGGTAACTCAATTTACAATCGAGATTCCAATTAATTAACTTGTTTCATTTTATTTGTGTTGCCGATTTTCTGTTATTGCTGTGTTCGTAAATTCTTTATCAAAGATTCATCAAAAATTCAAATTATTAGCGTACACGTTACGATGCTTTATCGTTACTAGCACCTCCCAGAATATGATGCATTAAACCATCAACCATGCGCGATCGCTCCATTGGAATAATATCTTTGCCATACATCATTTCCTGGGTCATCATAAACTGAACCAACGACCCAATAATTATACGTACTGTCACTTCCGAATCGGGTATATTTAATTCGGGACAAGCATCCAAATATGTACCGAGAGTTACAATCGTCGGCTTCATAATATAGTTAACCCAAGCCTTTCCTAACTCTGGAAACCTCCCAGATTCACCAATCAATACCCGCACAAACGCGCAATGCTCGTCATCGGTCGTCATCCGCTCTAAAGCTTTGGTAATCAATTTTCTCAGTACAATTGCTGGTTCTCCTTGTAGCGGTTCCGAACCAAAGACATCTTGAAACTTTTTTCGCGCTAACTGCTCTATCAAGGCTTTAAATAGCCCTTCTTTATCACGAAAATGGCTGTAGACTGTTGCTTTCGATACGCCAGCCCGTCCTGCGACCCTGTCCATGCTCGTCCCAGCATAGCCATGTGCTAAAAATTGCTGCATTGCTCCTTGTAAAATCTTTTCTATTTTTTCTGTTGTACCTCCGCGTTCGGCTTCTCCCATTCGTATACGTGCCATTATTTCAAATAATCCTGTTTTATAAACACGTTATTAGACATTGCGCCTATCTTAATAGCCAGTTTTTATTGATTTATTTTTTGCAATTACAACCAGAATCCTAAAAAAAAGACTAATGGTAATAGGTTGTCGTTAAGATTTCCCATTTTTTTTTGACCGCAATATTTTGTCAGAATTCGGAGTTAACATCTGTAAAGCTATACCTAGAGCCATTACCTAACAACTTGAATGCGAAATTTACGCATAGACTTTTCCGCAAAAACAACAAGTGTTTTTTTTTGATGAAACTAAACTACTCAGTTCAGTTTGGTTATATTATAAAACGAAACCGTTTAGTCGTCGTAAAACCACAGGGCGGGGCAATGCTGCAAAAATCCAAGCTTGAAAGCTCATCAGCAACTGAGCGCCACCCTAAAGAGCGCCCACCTTTTTTAATAGCTATTCTTATTGCCTTAATTTTAGGTGGAATTGGTGTTTTCACTCTCAGCAGGCTGCGAGCTGCGAATACTCCGGTACCTGTACCAGTTGCAACACCAAAGATTACAACAGTCACAGCGCTGGGACGACTCGAACCCAATGGAGAGGTGATTAAATTATCTGCACCAACTTCAAACCAAGGCAGTCGCGTCGAACAAGTGTTAGTGAAAGAAGGGGATAGTGTCAAAGCAGGGCAAGTAATTGCGATTATGGAAAACCGCGATCGCTTACAAGCATCTTTACGCGAAGCCGATCGAAAAGTCGCAGTTGCGAAAGCACAATTAGCACAAGTTCAAGCAGGAGCAAAACGAGGTGAACTCACCGCACGAGAAGCGGATATCAAGCGCTTCCAAGCCGAATTGGCAGGTAATGACAAAACTCAACAAGCAACTATTGCCCGATTAGAAGCACAATTAAAAGGTGAAATAGCCGCGCAACAAGCCACAATCAACCGCTTGCAAGCTGAATTACAAGGGCAAAAACAAGCACTGACAGCTACAGTTGCACGGATAGCTGCCGAGCGTCGCAATGCCCAAGCTGACGTAAAACGTTATGAAAATCTTTACCAAGAAGGTGTGATATCAAGTCAAGAAGTTGACCGTCGCCGTTTGAATGCTGAAACTTCATCTCAGCAACTTATCGAAAGCCAAGCTACACAAACACGTACTATCGCCACATTAGAACAGCAAATCAGTGAAGCGAGAGCCAACCGCGATAAAGATATTGCCACTTTAGAACAGCAAATCAACGAAGCCAAAGCCACTCGCGATCAAACACTTGCGACTTTGCAACAACAAATTAATGAAGCCAAAGGTACTCTTAGCCAAACCGCCGAAGTTCGTCCCACCGATCTAGCCATAGCTCAAGCAGAAATCAATAGCGCGATCGCAAGCGTCGAACGCATCCGCGCCGAACTCGCACTTGCGTATATCCGCGCTCCCAAAGATGGACGGATTTTGAAGATTAATACTCGTGCAGGCGAAACTGTGGGGAATGAGGGAATTGTCGATTTTGGCGAAACAGGTCAAATGTACGCTGTTGCCGAGGTGTATCAGAGCGATATTAACAAAGTGCGTCAAGGTCAATTTGTGCGCGTAAAAAGCGATTCTTTACCAGGGGAATTACAGGGACAAGTTGAGAGAGTTGGGTATCAAGTGCAACGTCAAAATATCATCAACAGCGACCCATCGAGCAATATTGACTCACGCATTATCGAAGTCTATGTCCGTCTTAATAATGCCTCTACCGAAAGAGCAGCTAAGTTTACAAATCTGCAAGTTCAAACCATAATTCAACTTGAATAAGAAGGGAGTAGGGAGTAGGGAGTGGGAGGAGTAGAGGGAGATATTTAAACTCTTAACTCCGCGCCTCTGTACGGGCGGGTTCACTCTTGTTTTCTAATTTTCTAATAAAATACTGGTAAACCCGCCCCTCCTAACTCTTAATTCTTAACTCATAACTCCTAACTCTTAACTCCCCACTCCCCACTCCCTACCCCCTAATTTTATATGGTTGGTTTTATTCAACAATTACAGCGTCGCACCCCCTTAGGCTGGTTGCAATTAAGTCATGAAAAAGGTCGGTTTTTAGTGGCACTATCGGGTATTGCCTTTGCCGATGTTCTCATGTTCATGCAACTGGGATTTCAGACGGCATTATTTGATAGTAATACCCGATTGCACTACAGTATGCAAGGTGACATTTTCTTAGTTAGTCCGCAAGCGCGAAACCTGGCAAATATGAATTCATTTACCAGGAGAAGAATCTTTCAAGCAATCGATGTGCCTGGTGTAAAATCCGCAGAACCGATGTATGTAAACTTTCTCGATTGGAAGAATCCGCAAACGGGAAAGAAAACAACAGTATTAGTAATGGGTTTCAATCCCGATAAACCTGCACTTGACTTAGTTGAAGTCAATCAACAACTCAGTAAAATCAAGTTACCCGATACAGTTTTATTTGATAGCGCTTCACGCGGAGATTATCTCGAAGTTTTACCGAAACTCACAGCAGGTAACTCGGTAACTACCGAAATCAATCGCCGGACTATAACAATTGATGGTTTATTTAAAGTTGGAGCTTCATTTATTGCCGATGGTAGCTTGGTAACTAGCGACCAGAATTTTTTGCGACTTTTTCCCCAACGCGAACCGGGTAGCGTTAGTCTGGGGTTAGTGCAATTACAACCAGGATACGACCCTAAGTTAGTAGCAGACCAATTGCGATCGCATCTCGGTAACGATGTTCGCGTCCTTACCAAAGAAGAGTTTATCGCGTTTGAAAAAAAATATTGGCAAGAAAATACTGCCATCGGCTTTATTTTTAGCTTGGGTACGGCAATGGGGTTCATGGTGGGAGTAATTATCGTGTATCAAGTTCTCTCCACCGACGTTAATGCCCATATGAAAGAATATGCGACTTTCAAAGCAATGGGATATCGCAACTTTTATTTATTGAGTGTGGTGTTTGAAGAAGCAATTATTTTGGCAGTACTCGGTTTTATACCTGGTGTTTCCGTCTCGTTTGGGCTGTATGCAATGACGCGCAACGCTACAAACTTACCAGTTATCATGACCTTAGCGCGAGCAATTCAAGTACAAATTTTAACCCTAATTATGTGCATGATTTCGGGTATAGTCGCAACCCGAAAAGTCCAATCTGCCGACCCTGCGGATATGTTTTAACTAGGGAGTTAGGAGTTAGGAGTTAGGAGTTAGTCCATGTAGAGACGCGTTCGCTGAAAGCGTTCCCGTAGGGTAATTTCGCGTCTGTTATTGTGTTAAGAGTTGTTAATTAATATTATTATCTTTCTGTACTCCCTTCACTTCCCCCACTCTCTCTACTCCCCACTCCCTTTGATTTAAAATAAATCTACACCCACTATAATCGGCGATATGCTTTTAGAACTCCAACAAATTATCGTGAAACCGGGTCAGCAAATGTTGCTTCAAGATGTTAGTTGGCAGCAATTAGAAAATATTTTGTTAGAAATGGAAGAAAGGAGTGCTGTACGCATTTCTTACAGTTACGGCACGTTGGAAATTATGGTTCCTCTACCCGAACACGAAAAAGATAAAGAATTTATTGGTGATTTAGTAAAAATTTTATTAGACAAACTCCAAGTTGATTTTGAACCGTTCGGTTCTACAACACTGAAAAACCAGCAAATGCTTCAAGCAGTAGAAGCAGATACCTGTTTTTATATTCAAAATCAAGCAGCTGTGATTGGCAAAAATCGTCTTGATTTAACTATAGATCCGCCACCAGATTTAGTAATCGAAATTGATATTACTTCCCGAACTAGATTTAATAACTATGAGCTTTTAGGAGTTCCTGAACTTTGGCGGTATACACAAAAAGGTCTGGAGATTTCCTTGTTACAGCAGGGGAAATATATAAAATCTCAATGTAGTCCGAATTTTCCTAATATCCCAATTGTTGAATTAGTCAATGAGTATGTTCAGCAATGTTTGACTATTGGTAGGAGTCAGGCTATGCGTAATTTTAGAAATTGGGTAAAGGATAATTTATAATTTCTAGTTCAATACGGTTTAGTTAACCCTAAAAAACAGAATTATGTAGGTTGGGTGAAGCGTAGCGTAACCCAACGTTTCAAAAACCTTACTTTTACGACATTAAAACCCACATTCCGCACCCGCTATTGTAGCATTCGGCTATTACTGAACTACATTGAGTAACAAAGAAAAAATATTACTTTTATGTAGCTGACGAGCGAATCGCTTGGGCTTACCCAGTTGTGCAAATTCATATCTAGCAAGCTTTTTGCGTTTTTCTAACCGTCGAACTCACGTTAAAGCTGTGGGTGCTTACTCCTTCCACCCCTACCGCTTTGCACGCTTGGCGCAGTATCCTAGCTGCTGAGTCTTCACTGATATGCCCATCGGATCGACCTGGAAACAAGTATTCACTTCCCGCCAGTAGGTAGTAATTTGCTAGCAATTTTCTCAAGTCTTCAATCACTGGAATAGACCTGGTTGCCAGTTTACCTTTAGCGTTGCTTTTGCGGATAATCAACTGTGGTCTGACTTTTCCACTAGTGGTGTAGATGTCGCTGGTTAGCAACGTGCAAGCTTCTCAAATTCTGGTAGCGGTAAACAGGCAGACGCCAAACAAAGTCTTGTCACGCTCACTGGGTAGCCCGTGGGCAAAGATTAGCTGTATCTCTTCCTGCGTAAGAACCAATTCGCGTCCATGCCTGTTGACTTTCATAATACAAAAAACTGCTGCAACCTTTAATTTACAACAGTTTGAGACATATTATGATTGTTGCGGTGGACTTCCCCCGTTACGATTCTGCAAGTATTGCCAAATTTGCTGTATTTCTCTTTGGCGTTGCTCCATCTGGTTTCTGAACTCTTGTCGGTCGAGTGCAGCTTGCTGACGGTCTTGGGCTGCCTCCTCTGCTAATCTGTTGATGTTGCGGGTAGTTTGTTCAGTTAAATTTTGGACGGTTTCTTTTAGTTCCTGGATATTGGCTACTAACACATCAATGTTACCGTCATATTGTGCGATTGTTTCATCATGCTGAGCAACTTTTTCACCAACGCTGACAAATAAGGTTTCTAGCCTACTTAAGCGTTCTTCTATGGTTGGTTGATTTGTGGCCATTTATCAGTACCGATACTTTTTAGTTAACTATTGCCAAAGCTTGTTAACTAATACATAAGTCAAGATTTTCTCTCAACCAAGGCGTATCAACCAATGCACGGAGGAAAATCCCCCGCGCACCATTAAGATCCCTGTCCATTTTTAATCCTGTGGACGGGGATTTAATGATTCTAGATCCACCAAGATTTTTAACTATTTCGCCAGACCAACTAACTGTTTTTGACGTGTATGCTTCGTTAACGTCCAACACTACTTTGTTATACTCATAAGCTTTATGCTTTATGAATTCTTTGAATTTATAGTGAGATAAAGTTAACATTTGACGTACTGACTTTGACCTGATTCTACGCTTCCCTTTTTTAGCCATCTGCGAGGTTTCAAAAGTTGGAAGTAAAATTACGTCAAAGTTATCGACCAAAAACTTAGCTGTCTTTTTATGCAGTTCATCCACCAAATTTTTAATTTTGGCTCGAATTCGATTCGCTGCTTTTTTGAGTCGTCTTTTTAATGGAAGAGTGCTTTTTGATATAGCGCTGCACAAGTCATCCAGCTTAAAACAAAGTTTTTGGATTTTCTTGTTAGCCTTATCGCCTAACCAACCAAAAGAATTCTCGGAGAAAAATGTTAAAAATGTTCGGATGCCTGGATCTAAAGCTACAACACGTCCTTGTTTCTCGGTTTGGTGTTTTAGACTTTCGACTGGTAATGTTAGATAGTAATCACCGTAAGCATTTACCAACCTACAATCACCAAAGTTTTTAGGCAAAGATTCAGTAAATTTAACTTCACCTAAAATGGTCGGATAGATGCCCAAGTCTTTAACTGCTGACGACGGAATATAACAAGATTGTTTCGGATCTTTTCTAGATTTAAATGAGCATCGATTTAAGACTCCGGTATGAATGAATTTAATTTTAGCATTGCTAACAGCTTTACAAGCGTCTTTAATCGCTATTGATTTAATTTGGTATGGAGTCGCCTTACACCACAAAGGTAAATTATTAAGAATATCTCCTTTTATTGCTTTCCAGTTTGCCTTAACTGTTCCATCACTTAGTAATTCAATAGTTTGGTTATAAACAAATCTAGCTATTCCTAACCACTGCTTAATTATCACTTTCTGTTCCGGATTCAATCTTAGATAAATCTTCCTTGATTTTCTTGGAGTATTTTCTAAGTCCGTGCATTCGACATGAAAAGACGTGAAGGATTGAGAGTAAATCGGAGGATAGCTCTGATTCGGGGCAGTGTACAGTTTTGTCGAGAACCACGATTTGTCCACCGTTTTGCTCGACCATGAATTCAAAAAGCTCAAATCCAAACCTTGCGAGTCTGTCTCGACAGGCAACGATAAGCATGAACTTATCTCCGCGCATAAGGCGTTCCAGTAAGGACTGCAAACCCTTGCGCTTAAAGTTGATACCTGACCCAATGTCTCTGATAATTTCTGCTTCTGGGTAGAGGGATTGCATGTACACGACTTGTCGGTTGAGGTCGTCGCGTTGCTTTGAGGAACTGACTCGGCAGTAGCAAATAACGGTAGTTCGAGTTGTATCGCCACTGGTTGCGTAGGATTCAACGTCATAGAGCCTTTGCCCTGCTTCGTTCTTAATGCTTTTGATTTTCCCTTCATCCGCATATCGCCTCAAAGTATTAGGATGCAACCCCAGAAAATCGACCGCCTTCCTGAGTGGTATGTATGCCATATGCAAAGCATAGCATTAGTTAGCCAAAGTTACCAAATAGCTAACTAGTTATAATCCTTCTAATTCTTTGATTTTTTCTAAAGCTTTATCGAGCGCGTTTCGATGTATCAAATCTCCTTTCAAAATTTTGCCTACCATCTCATCAATCCTTCCGCTCAGATTACCTCCTTTCTCAAGCCATGCCTTTGATTCTGGCAGTAAGGTAACAGTGCATCGGATTTTACCTTGTCGCCTACTAGCTGCACCCATCTTTAGATTCTCTAGTGATGCTGGGTTCATGTTGCGTTTGCTCATATTTCCGTTTGTATGCATGATTGGACAGTTCTTAGTTTAGCATCTCACTTTTCCAAACGTGTGCATTACTACAACGATTTTTGGGGGTCGTCAAAAATTTCCTTTTTGCCCTGATATCGAGGTAAGAGAATTTTGGCTTGAGACGTGCGATATACGTCGATTAGAAAAAAGGCTTGTTTTGGGGGTAAAAAAGGTCTTTAGTGCAAGCCCTACTCCTATGGCACAAATCGCTGGAAATATTATCTAATAAGGTTTTGCACGTTTTTGCAATATGGCTTTTTGTCGTGAAAGGTTCACGACAGTTTTTCATTAAAATGCGTAAGTCCTATAATTTTTAGAATTTCTACTTCTTGTGGGAAACACTCGGAATAAACATCGAGTCTAGGTTTGTCAGAAGTTAGAAAATGTTGTGTAAATCTATGATGAGAATATTTAGCACCAATCACTTGCTTTCAAATTGGTTTAGTAATGCGATGTTGCAAAATCGCGCTGTAACTCCATTAAAAAACAATCTTCATGCAACTAGCATTCTTATGGGGATAGCAGCATTACCTCTTGTCGCTACCCCTGTTCGCGCATTAGAAGTACAGATAAATCCCCAAAAACCGCTGTTAGGCGATACTATCTCGGTAATCATGAACCTAGATAACTCCACTCGCAGCAGTAACGTCACAGTCACAAGCGGTAAAGATACATATCCAGCTTACGAAATCGCACCAAATAAATATCGGGCTTTTATCCCGACCACACCCTTAGAAAAACCAGGTGGTCGGACAATTAAAATTGATGCAGGTGGGGAAAGCAAAAATATACCCATTCAAGTAGGGAGTCGGAAATTTACCGTACAGCGTATCAATTTACCACCTGGTAAAGCTGGAGTATCAGCAACAAAATACGAACTCCAACGCGCAACCGAATTTCGGGCAGTACGCAGTCCAGAAAAACTCTGGAGTAGCACTTTTTTAAAACCCAGTCAAGCGCGTATGAGTACACCCTATGGTGTTCGTCGCTACTATAATGGTAAATTTGCAAATGACTATTACCATCGCGGTTTAGACTTTGCAGGCGGTAATGGTTCACCTGTCGTTGCACCAGCAGCCGGACGTGTCGTTTTGGTTGGAACAGTATCGCAAGGCTTTCGGGTTCATGGTAATGTTATCGGTGTCGATCACGGACAGGGAGTAGCAAGTATATTTATGCACCTGAGCAAAATTCTTGTTAAAGAAGGCGATATCGTCAAGCCCGGTCAATTAATTGGCAAAATTGGTGCTACAGGAGCTTCTACCGGACCGCACCTCCATTGGGGCTTGTATGTCAATGGTAAATCCATTAATCCAATGCCTTGGTTAAACGTTAGCGTAGAATAGTAAAAATACATACCAACATATTTGCTACATAATTTGTGTGTAAGTTGTTTACAATTATGAAAAATAAAGCAAATATTGATACTATCCCTACCTGAGGCATGGTGGCTGAAAAAAACATGAGTGTTATGAGTATTGAAAAAATTGTCGGACAAGCTATCCAAGATGGTTATTTAACACCAACAATGGAAGCAGAAGTCGCGCGAATCTGCGACCATGCGTCCGAACTCTCGGTCGAAGAGTATTTCGAGTTAGACCGCCTGATGGGTGCTATCTTAAATGGCGACGTAGTAGCGGTACCTCGCAAGCAGTTTATTAACGTTATGGAAGAATTAGTTTTGACCGAAGCGATCGCTCGCGTTGCCGAAATCGAAGCAATCAGCGACGAACGCTCGCTCGATGTTGGGGATATTGCTGCTTATGCCCTCAACCGTCTACCCCCCCTCTATGCTACTACCGAAGAAGGTGCTACTTGGCAGCGTCAACGTGCTAAAGCTCAACTACAAGAATTGATTTGTCAGCAAGTCAACGAAGCGATCGCTCGCAACCTTGACCGACCTAACGACGATAAAACCCCTGTGTTAGCTAAAAACACTGGTAATGAAGTACTGCGTCAAGTCAGCATCTTACTGAAAACTTGTGCACCAAACTTCGAGCAAGAATAACAGTTTTAATAACAAGCGTTAGCGTTCATTGTCTGTTGTCATTTGTCGTTAGTTATTGGTTAGGGTTCTCTATGACAGCAGGTAGTTGAAAGCATTTCGCGAATTCTACCTAACACCTACCAACAACTAATAACAAAACTTAACTAATTTCTGACTTCAACTGGTGTCCCGATTTTGACCTGTTTATATAGCATCCGCACATCAGGATTTCGCATTCGCAAACAACCGTGCGACACCGCAGTACCAACTAAACTATCATCGGGTGTACCGTGAAAACCGATTTCATTATGTCCATCCGACCAAAAGCCAATCCATCGATCGCCCAACGGACTATTGGGACCAGCTTCAAACACCTTCCCAGTGATCGGATGCTTCCATACTGGATGAAGTTGCATGTGAATAACTGGAAACGTACCTAGTGGAGTTTCCCAGCCTTTTTTACCAACTCCAAGCGGAAAGCTAGCGGTTACCTGACCAGTTTGGTAAACATAAACTCGGCGATCGCTCAAGTCTATAACCAATCGACGCTCGTTCGACATATTCGGCTGCGGCTTCAAAGATGAATTTTGAGGTGACATTGCTCTTGCCGAAGTATCATAAACTACATTTT
>QQTW01000886.1_pt1 | contig 20036 bp, 22 predicted proteins | sample 1904831 | NCBI WGS metagenome assembly QQTW01 (sample SAMN09435610, study PRJNA476489) | Subsurface metagenome, whole genome shotgun sequencing project. | reverse complement strand
GCACACGCACACGCCCGCGCAGCGACACCCTTGAGGGCGAGGTCCCAATGGCAAAACAATCTCGATCAATGGCGGACGAAAGCAAGCTCCGCGTGGTGGACCCGGAGCCCTACCGCGGGCGTACCGAGAGGGAATTCACGGAGTTCATCCGGCAGTGCGAGAGAGTCTTCGCGATCCGGGAGACGTCCTACGCAGAGGACCGACAAAAGATTCTGCTCGCCACATCCTACCTCCGAGGCGACCCCCAAGACGCGTGGTACCGGAAGGAACGCGAGGACGGAGCGGACAGGACGTCCTGGGAGGAATTCAAGACCTTCCTCCGAAACGCCCTACAGCCGGAATCCCTCCGTCGTACCGACGTCCACCACCGGTATCGTATCGCGAAGCAAGGGGTGGAACAGACGGTTCAGGCCTTCGTTGCCTATCTGGACGAGCTTGAGCAATATATGGAACCATATACTGAGCGGCAGAGGGCTTTCACCCTGCTGGACGGCCTGCGCCCGGAGATCAGCCGCCGTATCCGCAAACGCGTGGATATGCCCGAAACGCGCAGCGGAATGGCCTCCCTCGCCATCAATATCGAGGAGGCCCTGAGGCAAAAACAGGTACGACCAACACGCGAGGTCCGCACGGAGCGCCCCCAGGCGGGGCGCGGACTTCTCCACCGAGGCAAGCCGGTGTGGATGACTGGCAACGCTCGCGAGGTTTTGGCAAGACGGGTGAGGGGCCTTCGCGGACAACTCCCAGACGGGAGCCCCGACCGCAAGGGAACTTTGGCGGGAAGGCGGGCCACCGGCAGCAGAGTAATAGATGCTGGCGATGCAGCGACCCCGGCTACATCAAGAAAAACTGCCTGAAGGGCATCGGGCGCCCAGCGGAAGGCCTCCCAAAAGAGAAGGCCCAGTAGACGTCGTCGCCGTCGTGCTGGGCCGGACCACGCAACAACACGTGGCGACGACGGTGACCATACGAGGCCGCAACGGGTGGGTCCCACTACGGGGGATCCTGGATACCGGCGCCACGCGCACGTTCATTTTGCAGCTCCGGGTCAAGGAGCTCGGGCTGGCCGCGGACAAAGAACGGCCGCCGGGCGTTGCGACCCTCGGCCGAGACGCCCTGGCAACCTACGCCTGCCACGTCACTCCTATGAGACTCAAGGATAGTAGTGGGCGGGCACAAACGGTCACCGGCAGCATGATAGCCGCGAACATTACGGGCTACGACATCATTCTCGGGAACGACTGGCTGAAGCGGTTCTGCAAGGCCATATACCCGCCAACTGAGAAGTGGGCGTGGGAACGACAGCCCGGTAACGGAATGGCCCCGGCAGTAGGGCTGGTGGAAGCAACGTCGTTCGCGGCAATCCTCAAGAAGGAGGACGCCCAACCGTACGCGTGGTACGGGCAACGGTTTCCGGAACCCGGGGAGGCCACGGAGAGCCTGTGGGGTACCGGCGCGGTCCGCGTGCCCCCCGAGTACTTGAATTACGTCTATTTCTTCTCAGAGCGGGCCGCCAACGAGCTTCCGAAGCATGGACCTCAGGACCACGCCATCGACCTCGTAGACGGCGGCACTGTCCCGTTCGGCCCCCTCTATAACCTCTCGGCATCGGAGCTTAAGGTGCTCCGGGACTATATCAATGAAAACCTCGCCAAGGGGTTCATCCGGGCGTCCACCTCGCCGGCCGGGGCGCCTATCCTCTTCGTCAAAAAGAAAGACGGGACGCTAAGGCTCTGCGTCGACTATAGGGGGCTAAATAGGGTGACAATCAAGAACCGTTATCCCCTCCCCCTAATCAGCGAGGCGCTGGACCGGCTAGTGAGCGCGAAGGTCTACACCAAGCTCGATATACGCTCCGCTTACAACCTGGTACGCATCCGGGAGGGCGACGAGTGGAAGACGGCCTTCCGGACGCGGTACGGCCACTTTGAGTACCGGGTTATGCCCTTTGGCCTCGCGAATGCCCTGGGGACCTTCCAAGGATATATCAACACCGTACTCCGCGACTACCTCGATATCTTCTGTATTGCCTACCTCGACGATATCCTAATCTACTCGGACAGCGACGAGGAACACGCGGAGCATGTGCGGAGGGTCCTCGGGCGGCTAGCGAAGCACGGGCTGTACGCTAAGCTGGAGAAATGCGAGTTCAGCACGAAGCAGGTAGGCTTCGTGGGGTATATCGTTACACCTAACGATGTATCAATGGAGGAGGACCGGGTGGCAACCATCCGGGACTGGCCCGCGCCCTCCTCGCGACGAGATATCCAGGTCTTCCTAGGATTCGCAAATTTCTATCGCCGATTCATACAATGTTTCTTCAAGATCACCAAGCCGTTGACACGGCTGCTATCCGACAACGGCCCGCAGGACGGCCGGGGCAGGAACCAGCCCAAGGACAGTTTCGTCCTAACCGACAAAGCTAGGGGAGCGTTTGACAATCTCAAGGAGGCCTTCACCAGCGCTCCAGTACTGGTCCACTACGACCTCGGGCTTTGCTGCAGGCTTGAGACGGACGCCTCCGGATATGCCATCGCCGGGATCCTCTCGCAACTCTGACCCCAGGGACCTGGGACCGAGGATGAACACTCGGGAGATGGCGGAAAGGGCATGGAGGGACCGCGTGAGGTGGTCCCCGGGGACATGCCCAAGTTCAGGAACTCCAACTGGCATCCAGTGGCGTACTGGTCCAGGCAGATGACGCCAGCAGAGCGGAACTACGCCGCTAACAAGCAGGAACTGCTCGCGATCGTCATGGCCTGCAAGCACTGGAGACATTACCTGGAAGGAGCAACCTTTCCAGTGCTCGTCCTAACGGACCACGCGAACCTGATACGGTTCTTCACGATGACCCCACTGACGGGACGGAAGGTACGCTGGTGGGAGGCCCGGTCGGGGTACCAGTTAGACCTTGTACACCAAGCAGGGAAAAATAACCCTGCGGACGCTCCGAGCAGACGCCCCGACTACCATCCGGGCGAGGCGCCGCAACCGTCGCAGCTGCCGCTGCTGTCCCCGCAAGGACAGTCCCCAACCGGACAAGGCTCAGAGGGATCTAGGAAACAGCGCAAGAAGCGCGCTGGGGATTGGCGCGGGGACGTTAGCAAGGACTTGCTAACGCTCCTTGCTGGCACTGAGATCTGCAGACCTCTCGTGCCACGCCATATCGTAGCTGCAGCTATGATCGGCGAAACGGCTTACGCGGAGGGCTCGCGAGGCGTCCGGGAACTAGTCGCGGAGATGCTGCCGCACGACCCCTTGGCCAGGGACGTGCGGAAGGTGCTCTCCTGCAACCCTCTTGGCACCAAGCTGAGCCCGCGCGAGACCGGCGCGGACACCGCGAAATCGCCACGGGAGAGACACTTCCGTGAGAAATGGGAAATAGACGGCGAGGGTCTGCTATTCTATCAAGGGAAGTTGTACATTCCCCCTGGTGGCGAGGCTCGGGCGGAGCTACTTCGGCGGCACCACGATGACCCACTGGCAGGCCACTTCGCCGCCAAGAAGACGATTAACCTCGTCGGACGGAAGTACTACTGGCCAGGAATGGGCAAGACGGTCCGAGACTACGTCGCAGGGTGTACGACGTGCCACCGCGTCAAGGCCATCCGGCACAAGCCCCCGGGGAACTGCAATCGCTGCCACCGGCAGACGGACCGTATACGGACATCACGATGGACTTCATCACGGATCTACCGCCGTCAAGCAAGGGCGGCAAGGTGTACGACTCGATCCTCGTCGTTGTCGATCAGTTCACAAAGATGGCGCGGTACATACCTGTGCGCAAGACAATCAACGCCGCGGGGCTAGCGCAAGTCATCGTGAGCAAGCACGTCTTGACGGCAGCGGGGGTCCCGCGGAGGATTATCAGCGACCGGGGCACGGTGTTCACGTCAAGCTTCTGGTCGGCGCTCTGCTACCACCTACGGGCGGACCACCGCTACTCTACCGCGTTCCACCCGCAGACCGATGGGCAGACCGAGTGTCAGAACCAGACGCTGGAGCAGTACCTTCGTGCCTTCGTCAACTATCAACAGGACGATTGGGTACGATGGCTCCGGATGGCAGAATTCACGTATAACAACGCCTGCCACAGCTCCCTTGAAGTGTCCCCACACTACGCCCTAACCGGCAGGGATGCGGAGCTAGATGTCGAGCTGGCACCTATGGTGCCCGAAGTGCCAGCGGCCAGGGACCGGGCTGAGGCCCTGGCGGACATGAGGAAGAGTCTCGCAACGAGACTGCAGGAGGCGGCCAAAACCCAGGCCCGTTACGCGGATAGGAAGACTCAGCCGCGGAGCTACCGCGTGGGAGACAAGGTCTACCTATCCGGTAGAAATATCAAGACAACCAGACCGAGCGGGAAGCTCGACTTCAAATACCACGGACCGTTCGCGATCACCGCGGCGGTGGGCCGGCAGACGTACCGGCTGGACCTCAAGGAAGCACATAAGGGGATACATCCGGTATTCCACGTATCGCTCTTAGAGCCGTATGTCAGACGGCCTGGCGAGGAGCACCCGGAGCCTCCCCTCTTGGTTGTCAAGGGGGAACCGGAGTATGAGGTAGAGGAGATCCTCGACAGCAAGTGGAGAGGTAGGAGGCTCGTCTACAAGGTGCGTTGGAAGGAGTACTCCGACGTGTATGACGAGTGGGTGCCGGTGGATAACCTGAGCTGCGACGAGCTCGTGGCGGAGTTCCACCAAAGGAACTCCGGCAAGGCACCGCACGGTGATCGGGGGGTGACCGAGGGGAAACCTCAAAGGAAATTGCGGAGGCGAAGACGATGAACACCTCTTCCACACGCCCTTGGGGGAGTGCGCAAGGCCGGCGGGAGGTGCATGGCGGGCGCGGCTCAGGAGCACGGAGCTGGTCAGTAGACAGTCGTGTATACTACAATCAATCAATCTACGATGTCTACACAGCACCAAGCGCGCGGATGGCCCCCGGACAACAAGCAGAAGGGGAACGATGTCAATTTGATTAAAGAAATTACAAAGGAAAGACAAAGGAAAGGCGATATCACGCCGCTATTCGGCAGCATCACCACCAAAACCACCAGCACCAGCAGCCGGACCGGGAGTGCCGGCCCGAGGGGGAGGGCCCGAAGCAGGGGCGTCCTCGACGTCGAGGTCAGCGTCCTCGGGCAAGTCCGCCACTGGCTCCCACACCAACGCAGGCCAATGAACCTACACACGGTCAGAAAGGATCCCGCGGACGGGGAACGAGGGGCAAGAGAGGTACCAACGAACGTTGGTGGTCAACCAACGCCCGAGTGGCGGCGACCTGCTGGGCGCGCAGGCGAATCTAGTACACTGCCCGTTAGCCGCTTGTACATCCTCCGGACGCCCAGGACCCAGTATCCTACTTACAGCAAGGCCGCAAGAACGGGCATCGAGACAAATCCGGTGGAAGTAGGCGTCCACCGACGCGCAGAACTCCCCAACCCGGAAACGAAATTGAGGCAGCAGGGCCTCGCGGGTCGCCTCAGCGGCGCCAGCCAACGCGTCCTGGTCGGTTTGGAGCCGACCGAGCTCCGCCAAAAACGCCACAGGAATCTACACACACTCAATCGTTAGTCACAGCGGGAGCAAAAGCAGAACGAAGTGGTGCCGAAGACCCACCAAGGAGGTAGTCCCAAGACCGCACCGGGAACGGCGAACACCCTCCCGACCCAACCCCGCGATCGAACAAAGACTCGAGACAAGGGGACCTTGCAGCGGGGTTTCGGCCAGCCTCCGCTCCGCTATGGGGGTCAGACAAGGTCCATTGAAGATAGTCCGTAGAGGGAAAAGTGCCACCAGGTACAAGGGAATAGCGACCCTCAAATGAGGCCCGGGAGGCAGGCGACTAGATGGCGTGGAGATGCCACGGGCCATGTCGCCTGAGGGGTTCGTTTGCGGGCAGCGGGCGTACAGTGGCCGGCATGGCTGCGGATGCTACGGGGACGTCAGTAGGACGTTGGTCTACGGCCCCGAAATGGACGTCAAGGGATCAGATGTTTAAAAGCCTGGGTGCCAGGCGAAGGGGAGCTCGCCGGATCCGGAACCAGACCGGCGAGCAACCAAGCTGAAGGTGTGACGAGCACGTTGGAATCGCAACCCCGGAATTGGGAGAACGTAGTCAAAGCCTACCGGGTAACGCCGGTCGGGCTACGAAGCCATAACGGCTTGACAGCGACTGGCGCGCGCGGACGCGGCCACGAGAGGGGAGATACCGTCAGGACCTGACGTCTGCCCTAACCGGCGACTGCCCGGATAATAGTCGCTCCGGACCCGCGATCGCCACGAGGGCGGTCGCGGAAGCGATTCAACCGCAGCAGAGCCGCAGCGGTCACGTGACCCCCCTGGGATCTATATAGGGGAGTCAAGGCAACACCTGACTCGACTCCCTAGTAGTCAACTTGGTCTCAAAGCGCCCTATTGCTAAGGGGACACGCGTATATTAGCGACCGTCAGTCAGTCACACTGCCTAGCGAACCTGCAAGGCTAGCGAACCTCACATAACTATTAGTTAAAAACAAGAGTCTGGAATAAAGCTTCCATGTCATGGACTAGCTTAGTCTTGTCAGACAAAGCGAACAAAGTAGATGTTCTTAGCTGATTGACAGACTCAACCAAGGCACACCATATCAATGGGGCAAACCATGACTCCTGCCAAGAAAGAGCAACGTTTCAGGACGTCTAGAATGTTAGTCCTTTTATCCTGACCATAGCTCTGGCCAAGGGGATGTGTAACGAAGTTGACGAAGCAGCTAGCTAAGGTGTGATTAGCTAGCTGACCTAGCTCTTGATTGCTAGGCAACAAGTGACAAGTTGACGGATGGGGATTCTAATCCAACCAAAGGTTTCCAGGCACTAGAACTAGTAGATCCTAGCATAGAAAGTCTCTGCTGAGTAGGTTTGGTCTGAACAAAGGCAAACAAAATAGCGTTCAAGCTTTGTTTGCTAACCAGCTCATGACACAAAGCCTTTAAAGAAACCTGGCAATTCTGCTGCTATTCTAGCGACCGACGTCTTGTACAAGTGTTCATCCCGGGCGAAGTCAATTTAATTGTAAATTTGCGTACTTGTCAATGCACTTGTACGTTCTTTCAGAAATATGGCATTTGTTGCAAGCACGCTGTTGTAGCTGCTTTACATTAAGCTGAAGACCCATACAAGTTTGTTTTGCCGCAATAGTCTCTTGATTTTTACAAATGTGTAAGGCGTTGACGGAGTTGTCACTGCTTAGCGGACCGGTGGACGGCGAGTTCTCTTCAAGCAAGTTCAAAAGATCAAGGATTAAAAACAAAGTTAACAAAATAGAGCTAGCAGCAGTGCACAAAGCAAAACAAATTGTTAACTTTACTGTCCAGTATTTAAAAGTAGGCTTTGGTTACTGAATGAATTCAAAGTTGGGTTCTTTGAACGGCGTCAGAGCAGTTTTTATATACACATCTGAGGCTTAAGCCATGCTATGCTTCTTTACCATTTTGACGAAGTAAACAAAGCAACTTTACCACTCATGACATATAGGAATCACCTGCTCTATTCTCTTGCCTTGGTCTTTGGCTTTCTCATGACCTTGATATTGTTTTTGAAGAGCCTTCCTTCAAAATCAAAAGCTTTTTGACTAGCATCTAAAGACTTTAAGCTCAAACAAACTAACAAAGTAGACAAAGTAGGAGTAGAACATCCTTTTACTGGCTAAAAGCCAGAAATGCCTCAAAGCTTGGCAGTTATTCGGCTGACTGATACCGATCTTGTGATAACCTTTAGTTAAAGACAAGAATTCAGAACAAAGTTCCCATGTCAAAGGATAGCTTAATCTTGTCAGACGAAACAAACAAAGTAGGTGTTCTTAGCTGATTGGCAGACTTAACCAAGGCATATCATGCCAATGGGGCAAACCATGACTTCTGCCAAGAAAAAGCAACGTTTTAGAACATTTAGAATGTTGGTCCTTTCATCCTGATTATAGTTCTGATCAGGGGGATGTGTAACTAAGTTAACAAAATAGCTAGCCATAATCTTATTGGCTAATTGGTCTAGCTCTTGGCTGCTAGGTAGCAAGTGATGAGTTGCTAGACAAGAATGCTGACCTGGTCGAGGGTTTCCAGGCACTAGAACCGGTAGATCTTAACATAAAGAGCCTTTGCTGAGTGGGTTTGGCCTAAACAAAGGCAAACAAAGTAGCATTCAAGTTTTGTTCGCTAACCAGCTTATGACAAAATGGATCTATATCAGGCTCATGCTTCCATTAAAAGATCAAAGTCTTGCTAGCCACAAAGATTGTTAGGCACCACATCTAGCAAAGGAACGGGGTGGATCTAAAAGGCGTCCTTATAATAGTGCAGCAGAAAGAGCTGGAAAACGGTCTTTGATATGCTCTTATTGTCATCAACAAAGTCACAATCGTCGATCTTGTCAAGGTGCAGCAGCATAACTTTAGAACGGGGGGCATGGGAGTCTTTAGTTTGGAATAAAGGCATCGCTGTATTTAATTTTGAATCGGGGGGCATAGGAGTATTTATTCCTTTATATTTTCATTAAGGTCTATGGATATCCTGTTTGGGAAGCTTATCAGACGGAATGGCTTGGGAGCAACTCATCTGAAACCAACGATCACTTCACCAAATGTTCAAGGACATTGCTAAGGGTCCAAATCTGCATTTAATAGCTGAGAACAAGTTCATTGAACACCATCGCATATACTGGCGTGTAGCAATTTAATCACAAAATGACCTTTTGCCCTTTTTATTAAAAGTGTGACTTATATTTGGTGGTTAAGATCTAACAATGGCCTCATTTATTGCAGATTAAGCTGCTATCTCACACAAAAACCTGACCATGAGCATGTTTCCATCTCAACATGAAGTGGTAAATCTCAAAGGGGGCCTATGTCTGAGGGATTGACTTGGAAGTCTAAGACTAACTTGTCATCTCCAGAACCAGAGTCCTCATCCAGCACTAGCACCTTGTCATGAATGTTCCTTTATCACCTCGAGGCTCTAAACACCAAATATTAAGGCTGGCAACCTGAGAATTGAGCTTAAAGAGCTCCGCACTTTTCCGGACCGTCTGGCAGTTATGGAAAGCTGTGGGCTAAAGTAAGAAAAGGTGGGGGGAGGGATTGCCCCACCATCCCCACCTCCGTCCATCTCCGGCTCTTCCCCAACTACAGCCATTGAGGACTTGAACGCGGAACGTAGTCTGTGTTCAGTGAGTGCTTCGAGGGAGATCTACAGCGGTTGTTGATAGCTCCAGCATATCAATTGACCTTGGATCAATCTCATTCACCTATCCATTTGACTGGTTCATTTCACCATGGCGGGCTTTTCTCAGACCACGGAGCTCAATGCGTGGCAGAAGCTGCAAGATCACCACAGCCAGTTGGGCAAGAACATGGTGATCAAGGATCACTTCAACCAGGATCTGGACCGCTTCAAAAAGTTTAGCCGGACCTTTCAGAATGAAGCGGACAACTCCGAGACTCTGTTTGACTTCTCCAAAAACTTCCTGACCGACGAAACGCTGGGATTATTGATTCAACTGGCACGCGAGGCCGGCGTGGAGAAGCTCCGAGATGACATGTTTGCCGGTGAGAAGATCAATTTCACCGAGAAGCGCGCCGTCTATCATGTGGCGCTGCGGAACGTGAGCAACCAGCCCATGCAGGTGGACGGCAAGAGCGTGGTGGAAGATGTGAATAGCGTGCTCGACCATATGAAGGAATTCTCGAATCAGGTCCGCAGTGGCGAGTGGAAAGGCTACACCGGCAAGAAGATTGCGACCATCGTAAACATCGGGATCGGCGGGTCGGATCTGTATGTTGTTGCCATTCATTGATGCGCCGTGATGAATGCCGTTGTTTTGTCGGATCGTCGCTAATGCATCGAGACAGTGGCCCTGTGATGGTGTCGGAGGCGCTGAAGCCCTATGGTGACCGAAGTTTGAAGCTGCACTTTGTCTCCAACATCGACGGCACCCACATTGCCGAGGCGTTGCGGGAGGCCGATCCCGAAACGACCCTGTTTCTGGTGGCCTCCAAGACCTTCACCACAGCCGAGACGACGACCAATGCCAATACCGCGAAAAGCTGGTTTCTGAAGACCGCCAAGGATGAGGCGCATATCGCCAAGCACTTTGTCGCGCTGTCGACCAACGAGGCCGAGGTGACCAAGTTCGGCATCGACAAGAAGAACATGTTTGGTTTCGAGAGCTGGGTCGGCGGTCGGTACAGCGTCTGGAGCGCCATCGGCCTGAGCGTGTGCTTGTATATCGGCTTCGACCGCTTCCGCGAGTTCCTCGCCGGTGCCCATGCCATGGACAAGCACTTCAAGGAGACGCCGTTGGAGCAGAACATCCCCGTCATTGGCGGATTGCTGAGTGTGTGGTACTCGGACTTCTTTGGTGCGCAGACGCATCTGGTGTCGCCGTATGAAACATCCCGAGCCTGATGATGGAGTAGGACATGGCTGAAATGCAGGACAGCTTCGATCAGTATCTTCACCGCTTCCCGGCCTACCTGCAGCAGCTCTCCATGGAGTCCAACGGCAAGGGTGTCACCCGCTCGGGCAAGTATGTCAACTATACCACCGGCGCCATCCTCTTCGGTGAGCCGGCGACGAATGCCCAGCATTCGTTCTATCAGCTCCTGCATCAAGGGACGAAGATGATTCCGACGGACTTTATCATGGCTGCTGAAAGTCACAATCCGGTGGAAAACAACAAGCACCAAAAGTGGGTACTTGCATGTTGTTCTTGGACATCCTGTTGAACATCTTTCAGAATGCTGGCGTCGAATTTCTTCGCCCAGGCGGAAGCTCTGATGGTGGGCAAATCGGCCGACGAAGTCAAGGCCGAGGGTGCTCCCGACGAGTTGATTCCGCACAAAACCTTCCTGGGTAACCGGCCAACGACTTCGATCCTGGCTCAAAAGATCACGCCAGCAACGCTGGGCGCCTTGATCGCGTACTATGAGCATGTTACCTTTACCGAAGGCGCGGTGTGGAATATCAACAGCTTCGACCAATGGGGTGTCGAGCTCGGCAAGGTTTTGGCCAGTGAGTAATCCTGCATTCGCACGAACCGATATGCCGGAGACATGCTGATACGTTCTGAACGATGTAGAGAAAATCCAGGCTGAGCTGGATCAGCCTGGCGAGTCCACGGCACATGATGCAAGTACCAGTGGTCTGATCAACGCCTTCAAAAAGAAGGCCGGGATCTAGTTGAAATGATGAAAAAGATGATGAATGAGAGAAGAACTCTCATTCCGTTGAGAATAGCTGAATGGAACAAAAAGGAAAACCAGACTGGGATGAAGGCTTATTCCTTCCACTCGTACAATGTGATGATAGCCATTGAATGGATTTCGGACAATCGTTCTCCTTGTAATTGAATTGGCCGTCTTTCCAATATAAACATAGTGACGCTGGTTGAAACAGGGCTGTGGTTGGTGAAGTCGTGATAGCCGTACGAGGCTCAGCTGTTTATAGACACGTCAACCAACACGGCGCGAACTTTCTTTCTCTGGGAACCGATCGACCCAACGGCACTCGCTCCTTTCGTGCTCGCCGTCTGACCGGATGTAGAATCGGAGTTTGGGTGTCTTGTGTACCAATTCCTCCTCGTCCATGATGCGTGGAAGTCTGCTGCACAGCTGGCTGCTCAGCTGCTTCCTCGTCCTGTTGTCGTCGACCAGCACATTCGCCGGCTCGGAGCAGCAACCGCTGCAGTCGGTGGAGCCCCCAAAACCAAGATATAAGGCTGGCCAGGCAATCCCCGTGTCATGCCTGAATCGAACAATGTGAGTATCTTATTCATCAATATTAATATCATGCCAATGCTGACGCGCTTGGGCTGTTGATAGCGCTAGTGGAGAGCATGTACGTCTGCCCGCTTCCAAAGGGACAACATCAGATGGGATTGCCCGTTTCACAACACTAGGATGGAACAGTAATAGCTTGAGCTGATCACGGTTGTGGATGGTCAGGTGTCGGATGAAAAGGGCCAGTTGCAATACATTCCCTTTCCAACATGCAACGAGACGGGCAAACCGCTGGAGCTGCAGTTTGGTATTGAAGGAGGTCAGATCGATATCCTTATTTGGAGGGTTTATGGGCCAGTCTGAAATGGCATCGCTGACTGGATCTGAACAGATACAAACTGTACCATCCCTTTCATCTCGGATGAATTCTTCCACCTGTTGGAATTCTACATCCACAATGATGCGCCCATGACCTGTCGCATCCCCGCCCGGCCCTTGGCCAGCGGGGAGGGCGACGGTAAGGCTGCGACGGGGGACTACATTCCACTGAGTATGCTGATATCTTTTTATGTCGTTGATTTCCGAAGCAGATAGTTAACAAAGTCCAGTTTTCGCTCTGTCCGGCACACTTCAACTCTCCCATCTTCACGTCTCCAACAATCTCAACATCCTTCTCCACGCCACTCCTCGCTCGATATCCCCCGGTGTGATTGATTCAGCGACAGCCTACTCCATCTCTCCCTTGACACGCAACACTCGCATCGTCATCGGATCGGCGCTACCTCTCCGCCTTTCCGTGCGATGGTATCCCAACACCATTCTCCCCAGCGGCTGGACAGGCGTCGGTGGTCATCTGTTCCTGAGCACCCTCGTCTACTGTCTTCTCTGCGTCGGTGCTACGGCCGCTGCATCAGTGGCGTATTTCCGCGGGGTCGAATTTCCTCGGAAACTGAGGCGGTACGGAGCTGATAGACTGGGTGGTGACAGTGGAAGATCGACGATGGGTGGATATGCTTATTCGGCTGGGAATGGCATGGGGCATGGTTGGAGAGGGACAGGTAAGATGGATTGAATTGTATAGATCATCAAGCCTAGTTCATTCATCCCATCCTTGTCAATTCACGTGTCATTACTTGAAACCTACGAAAGTAGGAATTGGCCAGATATGGTTCCATGTCTAATGCGGGAGATCGACCTATCGCACGTGTCAGATGCTTGAACATGCACGGTAACAGCTGCAGATCTTCCGCGAGCATTGTCCTGGCTCTCCTCGTGCTCGCGCTTCGCGACAACCTTACACATTTGAGCATCCTCAAAAACAGCGCATTCCTGTTCCTTTATTGGCCGTTTCCTATTTTCACCACCATCCTTTCCCAGACTCGTACTGGTGGTGCCTGTCAAATGACTCCGCGTTTCACTCAACTATAGTTTCCCTGCGTCATACGAATGCTGCGTTGGCGAATCCTTCCATACGAGTTGCTGCCCTGCGTCGGGCCACGCGATTGTCGACGTCGAGGATGACATTCCCAGGAATGGCATATCATCAATCCGCGCAATCCGCGCTCCTCCGGGGGAGATCTTTTGGAAGGGGCCGAAAGAAAAAGAGAGCCCTGAGGAGGGCCTGCTACGCTACTCTCTCGATCCCGAGGTCGTTGCTTCTTCAACAATTCGTTGGACTCTATCAGTCCTAACTACCCTCACCGACAAGTGCTGTTGAATGCAACCATGGCTGCTGGCTGAAGGAGCTTCCATGAAGCTCCTCCTCTCACCTTGTGGCATCAATTGGTTCTCTTACACAATGCATTTCCCTCTTTCTCTTTATTCTTTCCTGGCCATGACCTTCTTCATGGTCCGGATCACGCTATCCCTTCCACTTGATCCACCTGATATCGGGCCCGAAGTTCCGCCGGAAGAGATTCTGGCCGAATTTGATGATTATAAGGTCCGAAGGAGGTTGACCCGGGTGTGGATTCGTCAACGACAACTTCATGTATGCGATTTTCCTTCCTTCACCTTTATTTCATTTCCCCCATCTACTTACCTACGTACGTGCATTGCCGTCATTTTCTCCCACTGCCCATACGTTCGACCCGCTTTTCAGATCGATGTGGCCCAGCAGTCCGATGGCCCGAAACTAGAACACAGATTACTGATAAAGGCACGATGGGAATAAGGCGAAACCCCTTAGGTATAAGCCCAAAACCAGTCCCGAGCGCGAGTACGCCCTCAATGAAGCCACCCAGTCCTTAAACTCCATCTTCGAGGTCCACCTGAACAATCAACGTGTTCGACAAGGAAAACAGCGGGCTCTGCAAGCCAAGCGGGATGCCCGCAGAGCGGCACAAGACGCCAAGAGAGATGAGGAGCGGGTTCATCGGGAGGGTGTCGAGGCACGGAAAAAAGAACGTGTCGATCGCGTCAAAAAGGAACGTGAGCAGATACAACTAGCCGAGAAACAACGACAGCGTGCAATAGATCAGGAAAAGATCAATAAAGTGCGAGAGAAAGTTGAAAAGGAGGTCCAGGCGGAATGGTGGAACGGGGATCTGTTTAGGTTGTATGGGAATAAGGTGAATAGAGAGGGAAGACCGAGGAAGACACGGGCGAGTGAGAAGCAGCGAATACAGCAGGAGCAGCGAGAGGGTAACGGGCAGGTTATTGAGGAGGGTAATAGTTCTGGAGGTATGGAACTCTTCTCATTTGTGTCTTTAAATTCCATCCTGAGCATGCAAATCAATCACACCAGCCCGTCATGCTAACCAACCGTTTCCTCAAAGTTGAAATCGGACCGAAACAAGAACCCTCCAATCCACCTCCTCCGAGTCCAAACTTAGGAAACGAAGCCAAGAAATTCGTGTCCGAAGTCATAGTAAGCCTAATCAACTGCTGCGTTATCCCCACGTTCCTTTTCTCCTCATTCATTTTTTCCAACGAAAGCAAGTCATCGATCTAAACAATTCAACTGACGATACTTATTCTATGTCTAGGCAACTGGGCGAGACAAGGGTATGAACTTGGTTAATCAGATGACACATTCCGGCGTACCGATATCTTATCGGCAGGGAGGATTAAAGATGCCTGTTCGGCTGCCACATGTTCGGTTTCCTACTCGTCCTATGCTTCGTATTCCGAAGTAAGAATATATCGTTCTGTTGAACTTAACTTAGATTTAACTGTAAGAAAGCTCGATATATGATTGTCCATCTGTTCATACATCTGGACATGTGAATGCGGTGTATCACGTACGATATGCCCATCTGGCAATCATACACGTACGAAGTTACTAACAGTTGGCCCTCTCACCATGTGAGAGAGCTCCTTCCTATTTACGTTTCTTTCTCTTTCTTTTCCTCTTCCTCTTCCCCTCTTCCCCAGCATCATCGTACTTCGTGGAGGAAAGGCCGGACGGCCACAACCGCCCCTCCACCACCACCACTTCCTTCTCCTCCTCTAACTTACCAGCCCCTTTCGGCCGCCTCGTCCCTCTGCCTCTCTCCCTGCCGCCACCAATCTTCTCGTGGAGTCCCACCAGCCCTTCCATCCCCTCCTGACCCTCCCCGATCTCCTTGTCATTGGAGAGGATGATGAAATCGATCCAGCGGCCGCAACGGTTGTCGTGAGCTGGACCGACAAGGTTGATGCGACTATTGGCACCGGGGGCACGCCAGCAAAGAGGCAGGCCTACTTGGCCCTGGCGCACCATTTTCACGCCCGCCTCCCGCCCGATGTAGATACATTCCTGTAGACGTCAGTACAGATAGATAAATCGATAGAAAAACGAAATGCTTACCTTTGCATCCTTCAATGCTCGAGCACAGGCTTTATATTCAGGAGCCTGTATCTTTCCATCGCTGTTAATTCTCTGGAAATCGGCTTTCCAAGGTCTTTGGGGCTGATATGTTGACTTTTTCTCATACAGAGTTACCAAAATCGGCCTCAGCGGCGCTCAGAAACAGATCAAGAATGCTTGAATTATGAACATCAGCCTTACAAACGGAATCTGTAAGGCTGATCACCTATCTTATCCCTCCATTGAGTATGCACTTGTTCTATACAACTGTCTCTACCTCGTAGCCGCCAGACAATGTAGATGAACGATATGACGGTACCCGTTCAAGAACAGCGAAGTGAAAATCATATCCAGATCTAAACTTCACCACCCTTGAGCTCTCATATGTCTCACCAACCCCACCATGCTCTTGAACCCCTTCATGAACCTCTTGCGCCACCGTACACTTTTCAATCTCTTCCTCTTCAGTCCAGGGCGTTCATGGAATCTCTGTCTGATATGTTCACCCCTGACATCATTCTCCTTAAGTTTCATTCCGAGAAACGCAATGCCGCGAGCGAGATCGATGCCTTTTTCGGGCTTGATATCAACGGTGCGACCCAGCGAGGGCTTGAGTCGCATGGGGCGTTCGATGACTTCTTTGCCTGAGCCGGGGAAGGGTGGGAGCTGAGGAACGGCGGGGATGACGTTGCTGATGGCGTTGCTGGTGGTAGTAGTAGTACCTGGCGAGGCCCGGAACGGGGGGTTGGAGGGCGTGACCATGTTGCCGAATTGACCGAGTGGATTGCTGCTCCGGGGTACTTGCATCTGGTCGGTGGGGACTTTGCGTCGAGTGTCGCCGTTCAACTGGGCTGTGAATTTGTTTTGGAGATCGGATGCGGAGTCGCCTGCTTGGGTAGCGGCGGGAGCGGGTTGAGCGGTGCGTTGATGGAGACGAGTGAACACGGATGGGGCATTGGATGAGGGTTGGACAGTTTTAAGGGTAGACCAGGGGTCGGCAGAGGTTGTTGTTGTCTTTTCTGAGGCGGCCTTTGTTGCTGTTGGCGATGTTGCGCCATTGACTGCTAGAGGAGAATTGGGGCGTTCATCACGTAGCCGGCTGGTAAAACGAAACGATCGAGTTTGAGCGATTGGTTTAATGGACACTGGTGAACATCTCCTGCATTGCCGTTTTGATAAATGTATAGGTGACTGAGAGAATGGCCAGCCTTGTAATCGTGATGCTGATGCCAAGTGAGGCCGTAGTGCTTTCAGTGAAGCATCGAGAGGTTTAGCCATTGCCGCGGTCACGTCCCTTCTCTGCCCCTATTATGTCATGTCAGCTGCAACCGTGCTTGTAACGTATTTCATGTATCGGCTCACTTACCTGAACGTGAGTAGCCGTGGTTAATTGGAGCTGTAAGACGGACAAACACGTGAAAAAGGTGGCGCGCGGTAAAACAAATTTAGGCAAGAGCCGCCGTTAGACGCAACAGCCGCGCAAGCAACGTCTATTTTGTTGATCACTCCTCCCCAGTTACTCTTCACCACAACCAAACTCAATTTAGCTCGGGAATCTGAAACTATTCATCTGTGTAGTACTGAGAGCACGGTATAGTTTTCACATCTTCAAGATCACTGGCGGAGTGACGCTCGCGCACCATGTATAACCCATATCAAGGTCTGTCTTCGCTATGTCCTACTTCCACCGTTAGGAGGACGACGGTTTTTAACATCTATTCACGATGATATTTATTGAGTCACAACTTGAGAACGCTCGCTAACTGTTGATGTTCTCACAGCACCGCCATATGGCCGCCCACCGGGCTTCGGAGGGTTTCCCGGAGCACAATCAGGTGGACCGCCGGGCATCAGTGGTGCACCTGGGATGGGTATGTCATTATCAGACTGTATGAAATGCTACGATGAGCACTAACTGACTGTCACAAGGACCACCGCCGGGTATGCCAGCTCCACCTGGAGTCGCCGCTCCCCCAGCCATGCAGCAATCGCAAGGACCACAAGCCGGTCGTGGTGGTTTTCAGCCTCCTCCAAACATGCCCAACATCAATTTCTCCGCTCCGGTCATTCGACTTGGGACCACTGGCCCCTCGAAACCTGGACCGCCTATCGCTGGAGCTGCGGGAGGTAGACGTGAAGGTGGGGAAGGTGGTTCAGGACATGGCCGCCCTGGCGTAGGCGCTGGTCACGGTGGGCAGGATCAGCAGCGACAGCACATGAGAGAGAATATGATCTCGCTGGTTCCTCCGACGAGAGAAGAGATTGCACGAACAATCTTCATCGGCAAAATCACAGACGAAATTATTGACGATGAGGGAATCGAGAACATTTTACGCACGGCGGGGAGTTTGCGTCGATGGTATCGCGCTACGGATGCGGACGGGAAGAAATGCACTTTTGGTTTCGCCGAGTATGACGATGCACTGAGTCTGGAGACGGCCGTGGAGATTCTCAAGGATGTGCGTATCCCCGAGAAGAAGAAGAGCAAGCAGGAGGGGGAGACCAATGGCGGTCAAGAAGATCACGACATGGACTCTGAGGAGAGGAAGCTGATGGTGAGTCACTTACTGCGCACATACATGAACATCTAACTTATGTCATCAGGTGGTGGTGGACGAGAACTCGTTAAGCTATCTGGAACAGTACCATGCATCCCGCGGTGAAGATCCAGCAACAGCGCAAGCGCGCCTCGACACTGCTCGTCAAGCACTCTCCAACGTTCTCTCTGAGATGGCCAATCCTTCCCCAACAACCGAAGCACCTACCGAGTCCGCTGCGACCGATCGAGAAGGCGACACAACCATGACGGACGGCGAGCAGAAAGTCGAAGTCCAAGGCGAAGTTGTCACGATCCCTCTCACCGCCGACGACGAGTTGTCAGATATCCCAGCTGAGATGCGCGAGACGGTCGCAAAAGAGATTGCTGCGTTTCGAGACCGGAGCAATAGGCGAGACATGGAGCGACTGAAGCGTGAAGAGGAACTCGAATCGCTTGAGAAAGCACGGAACATGGCAACTAATACCGCAGCCCGCCATAGCCGACTGGCATCCCCTCCTCCACCACAAGCACCGAGCGGTCCCGCTGGTGGCGCCAACGGCATCCCTCTAGGGCCTCGAGACCGAGGTCTACACGGTGCGCCGTCCGGTCCAAAGGGGTTCCAAGCCCAGCAAAGTGCACAACAACACAAGGTTGTATCCTTCGTCAACGGCACGGGAATCAACGGGGCCTCTTCCTCAAAGACATACATCCCCCGCGAGGATGAAGACGACTCTGCAAGCGACGAAGAGCTCGAGCGACGCAAACGATCAAAGCGCGAAGCCGAGCTCGAAAAGCTCTATCTCGACCAAGAGCGACGATGGCTGAACCGTGAACGAAGCCGAACAGCGGCAGTGGAGCGTGAGAAGGTACGGGATAAAGACGACGAAGGACGTCGCGAGCGAGAGAAAGAGGCCGTCGCGAAACGTCTCCGGGAATGGGATGACGACGTGGAAGCTTCACGCCGTGTCGAGGAATACTACGTCGATCGAAGCATGTGGATCCGTAACCGGGCTTCGTTCCGTCAACGCGAACAGGCTCTTGACGAACAGGACCGTGCCGCAGAAGACCGCGAACGCGATCGTGCTCGAGATCGGGATCAGACAGCCAAGGGAATGGCGGAGCAGTTCCTCGCGCGACAAGCAGATGAGATGATGCTGGATCGAACCTCGCCTGCTTCCCGCCAACCAGCGTCTCGAATCGGTGAGCCACAGCAACAACCCCAGAAGTTCAAACTCTCTCTCGGCGCCGCCGCCGCGCAGAAAGCCCAAGCGCAAGCCGCGGCCAACAACGCCCGTCGCGGTGCTCGAACGGTTGCCGAAGTCGAAGGTCTTCTGGAAGACGAAGAAGAATCCAGCACGACGACCAAACGCACCCTAATCCCCATCCAATTCGACCCTGCTTCGACGACGGCAGAGGGTATTCAACAAGATCTCACTCCCGAAGAACGCGACGAGGCCATCCGACGACTCGCCCAGGAGATTCCCTCGGATCGTGAGGGTCTCTGGAAATGGCCTGTACGATGGGACTTTGTGGATGAAAATACGGTTATCGTCGACAAGTTGAGACCGTTCGTGGAGAAGAAGATTGTGGAATACCTTGGTGTGCAGGAACAGATGCTTGTCGAGGTCGTCGAGGAACATCTCAAGAAGAAGGGTGGGGCGCAGGAATTGGTGGAACAGCTGGAGGGTGTAAGTTTTTTTCTCGAATGTTCGTTTCCTTATCCATATACACGTCCGTTTTGCACATCTCATATCCCCAACTCCCCATCTCTTCTTTTGTTGCTTTCTCAGAACCAGCATCAAATGGATGCTCGATGAGGACGAAGACTACCAGGGGCATATAAGGAGAGTAACGCTGCTTCTAAGAATGATGTGCTAATGATTCATGTGGAAATAGGCATTAGACGAAGAAGCCGAAGCGCTGGTCAAGAAACTATGGCGGATGATGATTTTC
>QQTW01000885.1_pt1 | contig 20045 bp, 23 predicted proteins | sample 1904831 | NCBI WGS metagenome assembly QQTW01 (sample SAMN09435610, study PRJNA476489) | Subsurface metagenome, whole genome shotgun sequencing project. | reverse complement strand
AAGGAATACGAAGCGGGCCGTGTCATACTGGTAAAGTCAGCACATGGGTTCATTAGGCTGAGGCAATTGAAGAATCAGAGCACCGTGTCGAAACCTGCAATTGCACGCCATGCCACTCCTTTCTCGCACCATCCGTCCCATAGCATTTAGGAACCTGGGCCAGAGAACTACCTTCAGTTGCCCAAGCACAGTTTCACGCTTGGCAGCTTTTCCAAGGAATTCGCCTCGACCGCAACTACAATCTCAAAGAGCTCCGGCAATGGCGGACTTCTCAACGATGCCGGCATTAAACTACTCCGCCCCTCCACCACCAATACCTAGAGAGTACGACCCGGAGATTAAGGACATGGCGAGCTACATTCACAACTACACCATCGACTCGGATATAGCTGTAAGATGTTCAGTTCCTTGAGAGCTTCTGTCACCCAAATGAACCCATGTGCTGACTTTACCAGTATGACACGGCCCGCTTCGTATTCCTTGACACCATCGGTTGCGGTCTGGAGGCCCTTCGCTTCAAAGAGTGCACTAAGCTCCTAGGTCCTATTGTTGAGGGTACTAAGGTCCCTAATGGCACCAGAGTGCCCGGCACCCCATACGTACTTGACCCTGTCAACGGTGCTTTCAACATCGGTGCCATGATCCGTTGGCTGGATTATAATGACTGCTGGCTTGCCGCTGAGTGGGGTCACCCATCTGATAACCTTGGTGGTATACTCGCGGTCGCGGACTGGGTATCTCGAACGAACCGCGCCGGTGGGAAATTGGGCAATGGAAAGGTGCTTAAAATAAAAAATGTTCTGGAGGGCATGATCAAAGCACACGAGATTCAGGGCTGCCTGGCTTTGTTGAACTCGTACAACAAAGTCGGGCTAGATCATGTCGTGCTGGTTAAGGTTGCAACCGCTGCGGTAGTCTCTAAGATGTTGGACCTATCGGAAAAGCAGACTGCAGATGCCATCAGCCAAGCATGGGTGGACGGCCAAAGCTTGAGGACCTACAGACACTCGCCAAACACTATGTCTAGAAAGTCTTGGGCTGCTGGAGATGCGTGCCAGAGGGCAGTCAACCTAGTACTTAAAGTCCAGCGGGGCGAGCCAGGTGTTCCAACAGTACTATCGGCGCCCACCTGGGGCTTTTATGATGTGCTATTCAAGGGAAAGAAGTTTGAGTTCCAAAGACCGTACGGAAGTTATGTGATGGAGAACGTTCTATTCAAGGTGTCGTATCCTGGTAAGTGCGGATTACACAACACCTTGATATGACCGCTAAGATATACCAAAGCCGAATTCCATTCGCAAACCGCCATCGAAGCTGCCAAGCACATTCATGCGCAGTTGAAAGAGCAAGGCAAAACCGCAGAAGACATCAAAGATATCACTATCCGAACACATGAAGCCTGTGTCCGCATCATCGACAAGCAATTCAAGCCCATGGACAACTTCGCCGATAGAGATCACTGCATCCAGGTCAGCAATTCCCCCTACCCTGCCCATGCATCTTTATCCGGCTAACGTGCCCTGAAATAGTACATGGTTGCCACAATGCTCGTGTTCAATCGCCTCGAGGCGACCGACTACACGGACGGTGGTGAAGCGGCTACCTCTCCTCTTGTAGAATCTCTCCGCAAACGCATCAAGTGCGTCGAGGATCCCAAATTCACGGAAGACTACCACAAGAAAACTCTACGGTCAATCCCGAACGCGCTCGAAGTTACGCTGAATGACGGACAAGTGCTGGAGGAGGTTGTCGTCGAGGCGCCACTAGGGCATCGCTTGAGGCGGGACGAGGCCAAGCCAGAGATACTGGCGAAGTACAAGCGGCATCTGGGGCCGCATTTCCCTGCCAGTAGAGTTGATGAGTTGGTCAACTTAGGGAACGATGCAAAGAAGATCGAGGATATGGATGTGGATAAATACGTCGACTTATATGTAAAGGACACGATGGACTGGTAATGCTATCAAGACAGTCGAACTGGAGGAGTGTACTCAGTTCTAATTTTCCGGTTAATTGGATGCATCTATTTGGATGGTCGAACCTTGTACGTGATCCAAACGACCGAGGTGTCCACTCCAGACGGGGTGTCTTTACAGTAAAGAACCAAGGTACCTGGTTGATGAGGATTAAGTCTTACGCCATCAGAAGGTGTCTTTCTGGCGGATCATGGCCTGGAAAAGCAATAACACTGCGATGGATAGTCCGGCAGTATGCAACGATCGGCCGACATTGAGATTTCAAGATGGGTGATTCAGCTTGTGTAAATACTGAATCTTTGATGAAAGAGCAGTACATGGAAGGGTGCCTTATACTTTTCGGCATAGGACAGGGCTAAAAGTGGTCCACATGTTGGATTCTCACTTCATCGTACATAGCAACATGAACCCAGCCCGGAACCCCATGCTGCGAAGTCATGTAGGTGTCCTTAATCAATACAGAGAGATTTTGCTTCGAGTATACGACAGGCGTCCTATTAAGATCTTTCCCAAGACTTCAGTTCCAAGTTAACTGAGCATCTTCCCACGAGATAGTACCTTAGTTCTCAAAGATGTAAAGCGGCCTTCTCGCTACTTGTATTGATAATCGGGATCTCGGGGGATCTCACCGCGAGGTGCGAATCCCAGATCGCCGCCCACGTTGCCGTGACACTGTACTCCACTTTCGACGGACAATGGTTGACTTGAACTTAGGCATTGATTTGATCTGGCTTCACCTCGAGGTCCAAAAGCTGTCACTCCGACTGTAACGTCACCCTTGTCACTCCTGTGGAGAATTCAATTAGGTTAAGATAGGCCTTCCTCTGATTTTACCACCAAGCCCTAGGGCCCAGGAAATGGCAGGATCCCAACGACCACTCACTTGTGCACAGATATCAACACACAACACACCAGAAGACTGTTGGATCGTAGTCGACGATCGAGTCTGGGACATGACCGGGTTCGCGCCCGAGCACCCAGGCGGCGCGGACAGTAAGGACCAAAGCGATTCTTCTCTTCCATGAGCCTAGGAGCTGATTTTCTTTCCCAAGTCATCTACAAGCATGCAGGCCGCGACGCCACAGCCTCATACAACAGCATTCACGCCCCGTCCCTCCTTCCAACCAACCTCCCTCCGTCCGCGTACAAAGGTCAGCTGGACCGATCAACCATCGACAGCTCATGGTCCAGCAATGACAACGATCAGACAAAGCCGGAACCAGAAACCAATGCAACTTTAGTCGTTGATAAGAAGAGACCCGCACTCCACACGTTGCTCTCGCTGCATGATTTCGAGACAGTGGCTTCGATGACACTTGCGGCCAAGACGTGGGCATTTTACTCGTCCGCCGCGACGGATGTGATAACGAGGGACGCAAACAAATCCATGTTTGATCGGATATGGTTCCGGCCCAGGGTGCTGCGGAATGTTAGGGATGTGGATTCGAGGACAAAAGTATTGGGTGTGGGGTGTCAGCTGCCGGTGTTTGTGAGTCCGGCTGCGTTGGCGAGACTGGCGCATCCGGATGGGGAGATGGGAATTGCCAGGGGTTGTCAAGAGAAGGGAATTGTTCAATGCGTAAGTGACCCTGCTCAGGTGCTGGTTAGGCGAAGTTGGGCTTTCTGCCGGGCTGATGGCTGAGTGGAGTGCAGGTGTCGACAAACGCAAGCTATCCGATCGAGGAGATTCTCGCCTCCGCACCCTCACATCCTTTCTTCTTTCAATTATATGTGAACAAAGAGCGTTCAAAAACAGAAGCATTGCTAGCACAGCTCCGCTCCATGAATAGAATACGAGCCATCTTCGTCACAGTGGACGCCCCAGTAGCCGGCAAACGCGAAGCTGACGAGCGAGTTCGCGCCGATGAATCAATCAGCACACCAATTAGCGGCGCCAAAGCCGGCAACGACAAGCGCGGAGGAGGGCTCGGCAGGATCATGGGAAGCTACGTCGACCCCACGCTCACTTGGGACGACCTAGCGTGGTTACGACGACATTGGAACGGTCCGATTGTACTAAAAGGTGTGCAAGGCGCTCTGGACGCCAAACGGGCGATGCACGAGGGCGTGCAAGGTATAGTCCTGAGCAATCACGGAGGTCGAAGTTTGGATACGAGCCCACCCGCGATCTTGATACTCTTGGAGTTGCAGCGATGTTGTCCCGAAATCTTCGAGCATATGGAAGTGTACGTAGATGGAGGAGTGAGGCGTGGAACGGATGTGCTGAAGGCCTTGTGTCTTGGTGCCACAGCCGTGGGGCTTGGAAGGTCGTTCTTGTACGCGCTGAATTATGGACAGGAAGGTGTGGAGCACATGATCGACCGTGAGTACTTAGTGGCCGTTGAACTAATGTTGGATGGAGCTGGGATCTGCTGTGCTTGATGTGCTAACGGCAACCTGCATGCAGTGTTGAAAGACGAGCTCGAAACGGGTATGCGAATGGTTGGGATCACGGATCTCTCCCAGGTGCATCCGGGGCTGGTCAATACCTTGGATGTAGACCATTTGGTCCCCACGACCAGCGAACACCCCTATGCGAAGTGGAGACCCAAGCCTAGGTTGTAAGACGTTCAATGAACCTGTTCATATCATCTCAGAGCATTCTCTGTAAGATAGACTAGAATTTGCAGCGGGATAAGTCATCACCTGGTATCTCCCGAACTCGATCGCAGCCAAAGGTGCATACTCTGTACAAGTGCAAAAAAGAACCTCATGATCCAACAGCTTTTCAAGTTGTACCGAAACCCATTATAAAAAACTCGTACGCTTATTTGAAAGCTTGGCATACATAGACGCTACAGGACTGCCCTCAGGCTCGAACTGCAGCCTCGTCGGTCTGGAGATGTTCTCTCTCCAATCTCTTCCAGTCGGTCCCTTTCGATTCTCAAAGAAGACATGATCCTGATCGACGTTAATAGACCAATTTACGTTGAACTGGTCGCCTTCTGGTCCGGCGCCGCAACTCCCAGCCAAGTGCTCGCTCGGAGGTGAATTGATGGAGAGTGCGAACAGATTCTGAGGCTCGATGAAATCTGTCACCAGTCCACCTCGGATGAAAAAGTAGACAAGACAGAAGACGTTCATGATGAAGACGAGTAAAAGAACTAGGTAGAATAAGTTCTGCCATCGCTGTGTACCGCCAGAGGCGAAGTCTTGGGTACGGAGGGTGGCATTGAAACCCTGGTATTGCGGTTGGGCTAGGGTCGGTACGGTGGTAGAGTAGTTCCCTATGTTTAGTTAGAAATACCTCCATTAGAAAAGCCGATATCAAGAACATGAAGTTTCTGAACACGGGAAGGGACAAGGGTATCGTACAGTGGTGAATGAATGGTGCATCCTGGTTGCTGATAAGAAGCGTGCATCCTGCCAAGACGGCTAAGGCTTCGGCTATTGATGGAAGGGAGGGATCCAAGGCAGGTGTTGTTGGGATGAGGTGGGTCAGTAGCCTAGCATTGGATGCCGCTCCGTCCGTGATACCAGCATTCAAGGCAAGAGCGGTGGCCCATTCGGATGCAATGTTCATCCAATCTCGCTCGACCCAGCCGACTGGGGCGTCTGGGAATGAATCGCTATAGGGCTTGAGCTTCTTTCCATCGGCATTGTGCGATCTGTCGTCACAATAGCTCCTCAATGAGCCTCCCCGCAGACTGGCCTGGTACGTAGTCGAGCAATTCGGATGCTGTGCCGCTCTGAGAGAACACAGCATATACTCCGAGGTTGCGGATGTCCCAAGGAGATAAATTGAGTCGCCGAACCACGACGTTGTATTGAGGATTGTATTATAAGGCAGTGGCAGTTTTGGGAATACAGGATGACGACGGTTGTACTTCTCCCCGAACCCAAAGAGGTCATCCACTTCTGTTTTGTTCAGCCATTCCTTTGGACCATACGACGGAATATTGTTCGGAGGCGCAGGAGGATACAGTGATGCATTGAATATTTCTGGTGCCGAGGGCCAGGAGTTGTAAACCATGGGGGACAATTCCTTTGCTGTCATCGTAGCACAAAGAACATTGACGGCTGGTGACGGAACGGACGCTGTAATCTGGTATTCACCTAGGCCCTATGATAGACGTTAGTAATTTGTCATCCTCGAAACTAACGGCTGGATGAGTAGGACGAACGTCAATGGTCTCCGGCTGCATGATTCCGTTAAGCGGATCTCTAGCTGCTGTGAAAATGCCGACGTGAGGCATAGCCATTGAAATGTTGTTGACAATCCTCTGACCATATCTTGCTGAAACCTCAGTCATATTTTGCACATTAACCCAGCTGCCCTGCACCGTTGTATTGTCGTGAAGCAGCGCCACAGGGGCGGGTCGAAGGAGCAGGTCTGTGAAACTGCTACCGTTGGCAACCAACTCTGTCCAAGTCGCCAGATACTGTTGATAATTGTGGTATCTGCGCTCGCACGTCAGCACAGCAGTTGGACATTGGCATATGAGTGCGACAAACCCTTGACCAGCGTGTTCGATGGATAAGCAAGTTGTTCCTGCGATAGGATCGGCGTTCATTTGAATGGGTGTTTGGCACTTAGAAGCCACATACTGTGGGTTCGCAAACTTGGTTGCTACACGTCCGTACAGCGTCGTTTCGACCGACTTCCCGAGCTTCAGCTTTGGAGAGACTGAGCGCTGCATTAGCGTATACATCATATTCGAGACGCTCAACCTTGCAGAAAGGGTCCAAGTGCGTCAAAGAGAGAACCACCCGTGGGGGGCCTCCATATATAAAGACATTACAATACACGTACCTAATGCATCAGAAGCCGTCGTATATAGCATCGCAAGGATAGTCACCGTAAGAGTGACCGCGCCAAGAAAGGTACACGCAGCGTAGGTTACGCTGTGGTAATGTGTGATCAAGGAGCCCGGTTGCATGATCCAGGACCTTAGATTCATCTCAGCAATCGTGATACCCCTGGAATTCTTGACGAAAGCCCGTCGACTCAATACCTGACCCAAGAAGGTCACAAAGACAGTAACGAACGACAGTTCGATGGTCTTGGCGAAGAGCGCACACAAGAGTGACGCAGTCGAAGGAGTTATGGCTCCCCCCGGTTTAATCTTCTGCCCATACCGGGGCTTAACGAGCGCGATCCCTAGCCACAGACCTGATACAATCGTCGAGTACACGGCTAGTACCATTATCGTCATGGACAACCAGTTTCCTCTACCCTCATAGATATTCCTCTTCGACGGGCAGCGGATACTGGGGAATTCTGCGGTAGTAAAGAGCGCATTAGCGTAGTGTCCACCACTGCTTGAAAACCACATTACCTACCATTATTTGACATCTCGACGGACGTTGGGAAGCTCTTGCCTAGTAAGTTAGTGTTGTCATTATTGATGGAATGAAGTTGATGTGTTGAGGACAACTTCGAGCCGGAAGTATTTCGGTCTTCGGAAGGCACCCCCCATAACTGAGCAGCATCGATGTCTTGGGGCGAAAATCCTCCTTTGATGTTACGCGTATATGTTGGTGAACTCCGCCTGATGTCGGGATCGGGTGTAGACTTAGTTTGCTTGGTCCCTACAGGCACTCTGGGGATCGACGTTCGTCGATGAGCTGCTCGGCCGGTTGCTATGCCCAGTCCCTGGCTAGCCAGATCTTCCTCTATCGTATCCTCAAAGGCAGCTCCATCGTAGGATGGAGTCCCATGATATTGCACATCAGCGCTAGCTGAAGAGGCCACACGTCGATATCCTGGCCGTTGCTGTACAGCTGGGGAAGGTGATCCAAACAGAGTGGGACTCGAACCAATGCTGATATCGGATAATCCAGAAGGTTCCTTTCTCAGAAGCCCTTGGCGAGCCTCAGGGTTTGGATTAGAATCCATACAGAAACTTGATTACTGCTAGCGATCTCGCGCAACGTATATTTGTGAATTTAACAGATCAATTTCATCAGTCAATAGCGAGGAGCAGATCCTTGGTGTTTCGTCACAATAGAAAGGTTTATTAGTTTGTAAGATACGAACGCTTTGCGATGTGCAGAAAGGCAATGCCCAGTAAATATGGCACGGAACGAAGATGAAGTCGAAAGCAATAGAGTAAGCTATCGGCTTACAGTCCGTCATGGTCGCACGAAGGAATGATCTCCTCTTCATCGATGCTTCCGACTGATGGTGCAGAATTAGCGCAATTCTCTACGGCACAGCCAAATTGGGAGCATAGACCAGTGTTTCTCAGCCTTGAATGGCTTCCCCAAGGGTGCTGGGAAGGTTGGCATGTTGGTTTGCAGGAGAGCTGCGGCTGTCCGCATTGGGGAGGATCTCCAGGCAGAGACGCAGCCCACTTATCGCCGAGTGGATTCGTGGCTTACAGCCCATAATTGCCGGGGCGGTAAGATCAGTGTCTTATTGGTGCAGCTCCCGACTTATCAAGATTGGTGATTATCATAATCCGCAGAACACTGAAGTTGTTTTGAGCCTCAGTTCTTTTTTAGGAAACTTCCCTGTGACTAGTGTATGGTTCATGAGCAGTTGTTATTTTACCTTGCTGACTGCGAGATCGTGTACAGAGTTGTGTGATTATGCCAGTAGTGTTTTATATGACATGGATGACTTCTCACAACCAAGCACATTGAGATTAAGGTATGTATGGAGGCCGTTAGGCCTCCTCAAGAGTACAAGGTCAGTAAGGTACTTCGCAGGAATCTGACCAATTCTTGTGAAAATTACCGCATTACTAAAGAGTTTGATGGAGATCATCCAGTCCGCCATATCATGGACATGGTGACAGCTAAAAATAGTATTGAAATATGGTTCCAGGTTGTAAATGAATACCGGTATCTGAAGTCATTACATGTGATTGATGCTTAAAGGCCCTCCTCATGCATGAAGGCCTCCTCAACCACATAAATTAGTACTCAAGTATTCTATGACCTCTTTAGAAACTCTACATGACAAAAAGAAAAGACATGAATGCCCTTCTGTATCATGCACATAAGTATTGATGTCATATGGAGCGACCCTGTTATGAATGAACATTGGCATCGCCTATCCATTGGCCTGCGTAACTGCTTAGTGTCTCGCTTAAGGCCTATAGATAGTGGCCACAGCTGTAGCTTAGAAACATTAAAGATAGGTACCTTATCATTGACTGGAAATGCTTCGCCCACCATATGATTTACTATGAAGCATTGAGCTTGCGTAGTCACTGAAGACCTCACATCTTTGTTAGAGTGATGCACCCTAACAGACCCAAGAAATTAATGATGGCATTTACGACCGAGGTCAGCGGAAGGAGAAGATTACCAGTCAACCACCAAAATAGTCGCGCACGTCTGATAGATTTCTAATAAATGCCACCGAAAAAAAAAAAACAAGCAAGGTAATTTAATCAATGCTTAAATTCTTAAGACTTCATGCTAGATTTGTATATAATTATCAGTGCAGAGTAGTTGTTGTTGTGTCAAGTTCTGTTGCAAGCACATTTCGTATGTGCCATCTTCTTCGACCTCGGACCTAAATTATAACACCGCATCTGCTCATTAAGGTAGCACACTTTAACGTTGCTCTTTCTGACAATGGAATATATTATTATTTAGGAAGGAACGCTTAACGCCTAATTCTTAACGCCTGCTGGTTCGGTGGTGAAAAGGTATGTTCGGAAACTGCCGTTGCTTCAAAATATCCACTCAGAAATTAACTCTTGTTCAGGTATCACGCCTCGTTGTGGTTACTCATTCCGATGCATTCTGGGTTCGATTCCCAGCCGAGCCACTGTAATTCTTTTTGCTTCTTTTTCGAATCACCATCTCCTTGGCCGGGGCGGAAAGTTGTAAAATCTAGTTTGTAAGATAATTTTGAAGCAACGGCAGTTTCCGAACATACCTTTTCACCACCGAACCAGCAGGCGTTAAGTATTCCTTGCTGTAACATTGAACATACCACTTAGTTCCAGGTCATTAGATGAATGCCATGCCTGAAATGAAGTACATGAGACTCTATATATGGAGGCCTCCTAAGAGCACAAGTTTGCCAAGAATCTGGTCTCTTCATAGAACTACCGCATAACTCAAATTTGTGTTGGAGGTCCTCCAATATTTTTATGCTATGTACGCGTATCCAATGTCATATGGAGCACGTTGGGTAAGTCAGTGAGACCATTCATTAACGACCTAGCACTATACCTAGGGTGCTCCATATGACATCAGATACATAGCTGACCAATAGGAAGATCTTCGACACACTGTTTAGCAATGCTGCAGTTCTATGCGTAAGAGAAAGGTCAGATTCCTACCGACCTTATGCTCTTGAGAAGTCCTCCATATATAAATCAGAATCCGCTGTGCCAGAACTCAATTTCTACAACGAGCAGATGCTTATAGTGGCTCTCTGACAATGTCCATATAGATACCGGGCTTTGTGGCTGTCGTGTCCCCTCCAATTGATAGAAGACTGTGTGAAATCAGAGGTGAGATAAAAGAAAAGGAAAAGAACCCTACTTACTCGTTGATAGTTAGTGGTTCGCCTTCGCACAACAGCGCTTGCATTTCCGGGCAAAGGCTACTCAAAAGGCGCTGAACGAGGACCTCAATTCGTGTGACAAGCAAAGGTTTATAGTTGTCTCCGAGTTGTTCCAGCAAATGCTCCATGATCTCTGTTGGATTGTGCCTCCTTGTCGATGACTCAATCCTACAAGAGCGTCCAGTTCTCGGCCTCTCCAAGTTTACTGTGTCTGGTACTTGACCATCCCAGGATTCTAGCTTGTCAAGCTGCCTGTTGAGTCGGAGAAAAAGTAAGCCTTTCAGGATAACAAGAGCGTCCAAGCCTTGGAAATTACATTGCTTCGGCTCGAAAGCGCACTCGTGGATTCGACGCTCTCGATTCATTAACTGAGCTGCCATATCTCCATTGTGGTCTATCGGTCTAGCTATCAAATCATGATAGTATACTGATTCTTGATTCAACTCCTCTGATTGAGTTCTGCAGAATGAATGCCATCACTGACTTGGGGTGCTCCCTATGACATTGAATACATGTGTGAATGATATCGGAGGACCTCATGATTTTCATTTTTTCATGTAGTGTGTTCAAAGAGGTCATAGAATTACCAACACTGTGCTGTTGAGGAGGCCTCTAAGCATCCATCATCTGTAACTAGCCAATTCAGACACCGGCTTTCATTTACGACTTGAAACCATATGACCCCATTGTTGGGGGTTGCTTTTCCCTGACAACGTGCATTGAGACTCTACGTTCTCTGGCCATTATGTGTTCCCTTCAATACTACAAACAACTACGTCACATAAACTTGAGGATTGGAGACAGAAGAGACAAGTTCACCTGTTTATCAATGCTCAGGGATAGGCCAGAGTCATGCATTTCTCAGTCTTTCCGATTCCATGTGACCATGTCTCCAAATATTAACTGTAGCAGAAGAGAGCAAGACGGGGAAGCTATGTAGTCAGGACATGCCTCGATCTCGCTCGAAGATGACAAGGGCACAGATGTAAACCGGTAACGTTAAGAATTAGAGCTTCATCTCCTCCGCGACACTAAGCCCCAAAACGACTAGCTCCAGAGACTCATCCCTCAACCGCGAAAGCCCGAGTTCTGACGCAGTAACAAGTCCATCAGCTCAGCATTCCATACAATCATCCATCATGGCCGTCGGAGTAAGTCAATTATATTCCCTAATTCCCTAACCCCTGCCGCACTAACCCACAACTCCTCCCAGCGAAGCGCCGCCCTCAAACTCGACTGGACCAAAATCAGCAGCTCCCTCGGACTGAAAGGCCAAACCGCCGCCTCACTCCAAGCCTTTAAGAAGCGCAATGACGACGCACGACGCAGAGTACAAGTGCTCTCGGATCAACCGCAAGAGCTTGACTTCGCACACTACCGCAGCATCCTGAAGAACCAGAGCGTCGTCGACGAAATCGAGAACCACTTCAGGCAGTTCAAGCCGGTGACGTACGATGTCGGACGGCAGATCAAGGCTATCGAGGCGTTTGAGGGGCAGGCTATCAAAAATGCAGAGGAGACGAAGGGGGCGGTTGATATGGAGTTGAGGGATTTGGAGAAGACGTTGAAGAATATTGAGGAGGCTAGGCCATTCGAGGACCTTACTGTGGTATGTACTGGTCTATGCCAGTTGCGATATGGTCCCGTTCAGAAATGGTTGGGGTATTGACCATAGTTCTAGGACGAGGTCGTTGCTGCTCGTCCGGATATCGATGAGCGCACTTCGCAACTCGTGTCAAAGGGTCGCTGGCAAGTACCAGGTTACAAGGCACGTCTATTCTCTACACATTGCCACTGGTCGCAAGTACTGACTATCGTATAGGAGAAATTTGGTGATCTTTCACTTTTGTAAATGCTACTCTATGCCCGAGTACGGCCTACGTCAGTCTATCGCCAATGTGCAATTGTGCCCTTTGTAGAATCAAATCTGCTTTCCAAAGCATCTATCTAACGTGAACATATTGTTTCTCACATTCACAGCTTCGCTCGATGACTCATTCACAAGACAGCTTCATTCACGGCCAAAGGCTTCATTACCAATTCGACGTGAACATCTGCTCAAGCACATTCCCTGCAAAAGAATACGAGTACGAGACCTCAGATGACGGTGAATACCTCAATTTCTTCACTAACACGGCTTCGTCCACTTCCTCCTCTCTCCCCTTACCCAGATCCAGATCCATCATCCTTAACCACAACCATTGCCCAAACAATCACAGCCCAATCAAATCCCCACTACTCTTCCTTGAATGCTCAAGCACCGTTCCGAAGATATGCCGAACTCCAAAGAAAACAAAGCACCGGGCAGCAGCGACACGAGCGCCTCGAAGAACAAGACACAAAACCGCGCAGGAATCACCAACAGTGCTTCTCATGACAATAAGCAACCGCGGAGCGCTGCAGCAGCATCTGGTGGCGCTGGCAAGGGCAGAGGCAATAGCAAACTGACGGACGAAGAGCGCTTCCGTGCCTTGGATGGTGTTCAAGGGTTTGGTGCATGAATCCAGACGTTTAAGACTTGTTTTGGTTGTGTCTTGATATGGAGGAACCTTGGTTCTTTGGGTCTGTCTTTGTTTCGATGATGGTGATACAAGTTCTTCGGATGTGTCTATGGCTATTGATTGGGTATTCAGGGCTTTTCGTAGTGGAACATGGTATTTCCTGACGGACTCCCGAGCATAAATTTACCTTAGATCTTCACTTCTCAAAACTTGATACCTTCGGAATGCGGTATGGAGACTCATAGATTGTATGGTATCAACTACTGTAGGCTTGGTCTCAACCGCCTTACAATCCATTCCGCGGCGCCGACAGAGCAGAAACAAGGTAGTGGGTGTATTAGAATTATTAAAGTCGACTGGCTACCCTCCCACAGCTACCCAATATCAACGCTTGGATGCACTACATGGATTTCATGATCATAGGCAACATGTTGACATAGGCGACACCAAGTGGCGGTTCCATGGAGAACATGTAATCGCCCCACCACGGCCCACCACCCCACCAAAGCGCCCCGGTCCATACATCGGTATTCTGGACCATGCTATCAAGCATACCCTGAATGGCAGACTGACACGTCGGATCGTTGGCGCCTGCGTACTCGCCCAAAATACCCTTCTTGCCATGATCTCTGAGCCACTTCGTAGCGGCTGCGATGCGCTCGGCGCCGATGGTCGGGCTGACGCAGTCTGGCGTGGTTCCAGAGCCATCTGAATCTAGGTACTGGTGCATCTGGTAGATGATGTTGTTGGAGGGGTCTTCGAGGGCCAGCATAGTCTCGCTGTTGCCGCTGGTTGTCCATGTCCAAGCCCCAGTCCACGCGTTTCCTTCGACCAGGATCGGCTGGGTGGTGGCGCCTGCGGCACGGATGCCGTTGATACCGGCTTGGTTGAGGGCGATGACGAGTTGTTGGTCCATGTCATGAAACTCGTTGTTGGTGTCGAAAATAACCTTTGGATTTGTGGCAAAGTTGCGGGCCAGATTTTGCCAGAATGTCTGGAAGCCAGCAACGTCGGTAATGATTGCACTCATATAACGACCGTAGTTGTGAGGATCAATGATGGCGTAGGCGCCCTTCGCTTTGGTGATATAATCGACGGTCTGATTGAGGTACTGTCAGCACAGAGAAGATGGCCATGAGGGGAGCCATGAGTACAGTACCTGTACAAGACCTTCGAGATATGCCGGATCGGTAGGTCCGACCATGGATCCTGGGTTCATCCGCTCCATCAAGAACGGCACTCGGAACGTATTCATACCATGGCCAGCCAAGACCTAGAATCTGTCAGTGAGAGTGTTTCGACGTGTGGGTATCTGACTTTACATCAAATCCTTCGGCAGTTGGCCATATGTAGTCCTTGTTAAGTAAACCAGGCAGCTTTGTCTGACCGAACTCTGCCCCAGCTTGGTTTGTACCAAAGTACTGAAAAGCTCTCGTAGCGTTGCGTATAGCTAGATAGTGAGGGAATGTTTTTGTTCCGGGCTTCATTACCGGGCCAGCAAGAGCAAGCGCTGCCGTACCAGCGGCGAGCAACACATAACCAAGCAGCATGACAGCAACAGCGAGAGCACAGAGACCAGAAAATGAAATCTATAAACAGACGATATTCAAGGAAAGGGAAGTGCTTCGTAGAATGGGGAACTTGATGAAGGTTAAGCACCTCCATCTGAAGAGCAAGTGACCTAGAGTGCGACATTGTAAGGAACATCGATATGAAACGGAAAGCTGTGTTATTGCCAAGCTCGGGGGAGCCTCATAAAACGCTGATCACTAAGGCGTAGTGTATCAGTGGGCCGATATCCCGGACTGCGTGGCTGTTTCATGCAGCTGATCCAGAAGGAGAGAAATATATTTCTCAACGGCAAGTTGTGCTACTTACATGAAGTATCGTAGTCAAGACCGGGAATGTCCCATGAGGCGATGACGCGCGGAAAGATTGCTCAAGCCTGGTAGCTTTCAAGTCGTAAATCCTGGTTCATGATTGAGTCGCATCTCAACTGGTCGACGCCGAAGCAAGACATAGGGGTTTATTGTTGCCGGAATGTAGCTTTTCTCAAAGTGGTTCCATCTGATTCAAAATACGTGAGAATCCTTGATCAATATGCAGATCTCATGGGAAATTGCAGGGATGATGCGGAGAACACAGAGAGCTGCTGTGGTGACTTGGAGCACTCCGTCAGTCGGGTCAAGCTCCTCTCTATTGTTTCCAGAGCTAATCAGGAGGCTTTCCAAAGCTAATCAGGAGGCTCTCCAGAGCTAATCAGGAGGCTCTCCAGAGCTAATCAGGAGGCGCTCCGTCGTTGTGGGCAGAAAGCGGGCTGATGAAAACAACTGGAGATATGTTGATTCTGTTCCTGCGGAAGACTCTTCTTGTAGCAAATCTCCGTAAAGGCCTGCATTAATTTCCCAATCCAATAGCCATCAGTACGAGTGAGGCACGCTCAGGGTTGCAGGCAACATCCAATGGATGTGACACCGTCGGCTGCGAGTTGTCTTAGGGAAGTATCGCCTTGTTGGCTGAGCAATTTCTCTGGTGTCCATGGCTGGGAAGTGGATCCGTGATCAAGATGGTATCTACAGTAAGACGATATCTCCCTCGCAACGTAATCTAGTCTGATTATCGTAGTGAGGTCTGGGTTGTGAACTGCCGTCGAATGTCGATGCCTTGGTAAGTATCTACAAGGTAGCTAATCCAGTTTCAGGTTTCCCTACATGGTCATCGAACATCTCGTAAATCCATCACACTCCGATGATGAGTTTTAGACCACAGCTAACCATATCCGGGTTTACTGCATGACCGTCGAACGTCTCAGTGAGCTGAAGATGCACGGTTTCCTGCTAATAATTACGGTTTCCCGCTAACAATTGTCGAAGATCCAGCAATAAGCGAGCGCTATTAACACTCAATCTGTGAATCTTACTCAATGACTACTTACTGAACTTCTACAAATTCGCGGAAACTCGATCTCCAGCGGAGTGATAACCTGACCACACCTTATTATTGGTTGTGTAGAGTACGATAAATCTAATAGGGTCATACTTGGGTATTCTGCGTCGATCATCGAACGTTTCATCGATCTCGTGTTACGGGGGAGGTCCAAGATACGCTGAGGAGGTGGAATACATTAAGTGAATCGGTCTGCTATCAGATTCAATCGTTATATCACCAGCACTGTGCCCATGAGTTATGGGGTGCGCTGTGACCACGGCATATCCTAATTCTAGATACTACAAATACTCTCACCGCAACCATCACTATTCAAGTCGTACAAACCTAAAAATCCACCCCTTACTTCGAAGGCGCCTCGTCATGACCGACAGCCCTCAGCCACTCAGGATCGATATTCTCCACGCTCAAATATGGACTGATGTCTGCTCCCTTTGTCCTGTTTCCAATCGTGAAACCCAAACCTAGATGCGCCCAAGGATTCTTGTTCCGATACTTAATGTCAAAATCCTCGTACCGCGGTGTCTTGATAACCTCCTGATAATGTAGAGATGAACCTGGCCAGATAGCATTGACCCTCCCGGACTCATTGTTGCGATACCAACTGCGGCAACCCTCTTTCCAGACAGTGTGGGTGATAAACTCTTGACAGTGCTCGTTGAAGAGGTCGGTGATACCCTGCTTCGGAACAAAACTTTTAATGTCTTCGCCTTGCATCTTCTTGATGATCTGGATCGTGTACTCGGCGACCGTGCCGAGCGGCCCCATGACGGAGCCGTTTTCCACGGGCCAGGTGGGGCCGATGAAGGTGATGAAGTTAGGGAACTCAGGGATTGCGAGGCCTAGGTAGGATTCCGGGCAGACTTTCCACTTCTCGGCGAGGTCTTTGCCGCCTTCTCCGACGATGGGGAAGCGGGGACGATACGAGACGTCGAAGCCTGATGCATATGTGTCAGTGCGGGTTGTGAAACGGTTTGCTTGGGTGGCAGCAATACCAGTAGCACAAACTACGGTGTCGACCTTTCGTTCAAGGTCGTCTTCCCCCACAACTCCATCTTCGGTGATCTTCTTGACTGCAGTAAAGTGCACGTCTACGTTCTCCTTTTGAATTGCTTCCATGTAGGGGTCTCCGGGGGTGATCCGTCGGCAACCAACTCCCCATGTTGGTGTGAACCCTACAGATTTCTGATTAGCGCTCCACCTTCCAGTAGTACTCTTGTTGAAGAACAGTCACCATACCGTCTAGTAGTCGTTTGTCCTTGATGAACTCTGCCATTCTATTCCGGAACAGTTCCTGAGCTCCTTTCTGCGCTTCACTGTCGGAGAAAAACATGTCCCAAAGTCCATTGACCTGGTCTTCAATATCTTTTGCATGTGCCACGAGCGCTTTCTTATCATGTCGGAAGATGTCGCGCTCTTCCTGGGAGTACTCTTTATTTTGGCCGAAATTGGAGGCAATCTGCACGAACCAGACCCCCTGTCACATCGTTAGATGCAGGAATTGTCTAGATAGGAAGTTATTACTTACAGTGCGGACAAAGACGTCCAGATGCTTCACGTACGGCTGCATATTCGGCACTGTTTGGATCGAAGACGCCCCGGAGCCAATTACCGCTACTCTGTCGTTCTTCCACTGCTCTTTCTGGTAATTATCCGGCCAACGTGCTGTGTGTATCATCTACCTTGAAGTCAGTTGATGAGGGCGCCATACTCCTTGGAAAGCCTACCTTCCCCTTGAATTTTTCAATACCCTCGATATCTGGCCATTTGAAATTATTTAAAATGCCGGTAGCGTGCAGGAGTAGATCGCAGCAGTCCTCGAATTCTCTCGATTGGCCTGAGGGTTGAGTCTGCCGTAGCTTGACTTTCCACTGTCCCTGGTCTTCCTGCCAATAGCAACCAACGACCTCCGTATTGAAGGTCATGTACTTGCGCAATTTGAAAGTGTTGCAGACCTTGTCGAGATACTTCCAGATATCTTGAGAGTAAGAAAAGAAACGGGGCCAGTCAGGCTATTCGAGTGTCAGCTTGTTGCCTACTATCGACCTCCTTCAGTTCACCTACGTTCAGGGCAAAGTTGTAAGTATACGCGTGGGATGGGATATCTTAGGAGCCTCATCAGCGACGCTCCGAAAACAGAATAGATTCCTGAGCTCCTACCGCATGCACACCCTGGATATTTGTTAAGATGCCATGTGCTGGTTTGAGGTTGAAGAGCTGTTAGCCCTGAGTGGCCCTCCAAGTCAAGAAGCTATGCAAAGCATGGAAGACTTACCCTCCAATATCCTCATGCTGCTCGTAAATGGCATGCTCGACGTTCTCGCAGTACTTCTGAATATTATAGGCCATCAGAATGCCAGAGACCCCAGCACCAATGGTTATGACTTTGAGCTTCCGGTTCTGCGGGCTGTAGTAAGTTATGTCGGGGATCGAATAGGCCTCACTATCATGGGATTGGTGCCCTCCATTCCGGGCAATGGCCATACCGTTGGTATCACTGGATAGATTGGAGTTGCCTCCATTGGCAAGAAATTCTATGTCGGGAGCCATTTCTTGCTATGTAACTCTAGGGCAGTAAGCAAAGGAAAAGACCGAGATCTTGGTATATAGATCTTCTCAAGGGAAATGAACAACGAAAGAACAAGGAAAGAGACAAAGATGAAGATGAAGATGAAGATACCCCGCCTACAGCGGAACGCGGCAACACGACTCGGGAGGCAGCCAGTAGTCGGTCCTTGCCAGTTACCTACCCCATACTCGTAGGTACGGGCAATTCCCAGGAAGGACAAGTATCTTTGTGATATTCGCCCTGCAAGACATCACCCAATGTGGGGTAAAAACGCCGTTGACCGAGGATATCTCCCAAGAAGAAAACCCCTAAGATATCAAATGTGGGGTACTCGTAGGTACTAAGGTTGTCACTCGGGGTTAACCCTCGGCAGGAAAGCGGATAACGTTGTTCAGCCTCTCACAGTTGATGAGTAAGGTAAGGTAAGATACTAAACTTATGACCTTACCTGTACCAGGTTAGACTTGGCTTCTGGTCCTTTTAATTCTAGACTCGCCGAAAGGGTTGACACGCAGCTTTAACAGACCAATCACTCGATTTTCGGCAAAGTGGCGTGACCGAGCGATAGGCAATCGTGCGAGGACGAAGAGTACGGTATCAGGCGAGAGTTCCATGTTGTGCTAGATGGGAAGGGGTTCTTCCTCCACATGATCCCCAGATACGGAAGTAGGACCAAAAGAGGTTAGAGGTTCTATGAATATAGCACACAGTGCTGTCTTGACTCGACAAATCCCATATCAGAAAACGCTATGTGTCTTACGGTCCCATGGTGATACCTCTCAATTATTGACGCATACTTTGTCTTCGCCCTGCTGTATCAAATGCGTTGACTGATACACGAATGAGGAAGCAAAACCACGGCCTTGCCGTCGAGAAATGCTATGAGCCAAAATGCTGCAGCGGAACGCTAAGGGCTGACGAGTGACGCGGCTACCTACCCTATGAATTATGAGGTATGTCAGCGTGCACGCTGGCTGGAGCGCATGTTGATGTGTGTCCGTACAATCCAATGTCTGCACCCGTGCATCCATCTGGTGACTCGTTGAGGACATGATATGAGGTGGGAATTTCTCCGAATGTAATGGCCAGGGTTGTATGTTCCCTTGACGATCCGAGAGTAGCCCATGCACAGGTACCTTAAAGTTCAGACATATATCTACAATCCAAAAGCCGACGTCCCAAACTCCACGAACATGTCAAAGGACGGACAATTACAGAAAACCATTTACAAAACCATCCCACTATGCCACCATCCACCATGCACCTCCGAGGATACCGACCAAAACGAGTGTCGTAAGAAAGCCAGCACCTACCCTATCACCAGTAGTGATGTCAGGGGTGTTGCCAATAGGCGAAATATCTCCACCAGTCCCAGCTGCTGGATCACCCTGACTCGTCCCACCAGTCTTATTTGTGACCGGTCCGTCAACCTTTGATATCAGGTTTGACTGGAAAACCTCCAGGGCACTCATTTGCTCGCCAAGACCATAGCTACCGTCCCACTGCGGTCCGTTGGTCCAGCGGAGACCACATGTGACCCCATCGGGACCTCCAGAGCATTGCTGCGCAGCAGCTGCCGCTGA
>QQTW01000884.1_pt1 | contig 20056 bp, 33 predicted proteins | sample 1904831 | NCBI WGS metagenome assembly QQTW01 (sample SAMN09435610, study PRJNA476489) | Subsurface metagenome, whole genome shotgun sequencing project. | reverse complement strand
CAAGAAGTTCAAAGTTCCGGTAGAGCAGTTGCGGATTAAAGAATAGTGAGTATGAGCAAGCCCCGGCATCCGGGGCTTTTCTATACGATCTTGTCGATATGGTCCGCTGCGCCGCTGCCAAGTTCAAACAACTTCACTCCGGCTGAAAGATACTTTTCTGCTTTCATGCCGTAGCTTGCTACGTTCTTCACTTTGTTCCAAGCCCTACCGAGCAGGCTGAACTCTTCTTTCTCCGTGTGTTCAGAGACTTCTTCCTCATGCTCCATGTAGTGGATCGCACCTTCGTAAACAGCGGACTTGAACGCCTTAGCTCCGACAATCTTGTACTCCCGTATGGCTTTCTCGATGATAGCTACTTGCTGGACGACAAAGGCGCGCACGTAGTCGGGTAACTCGGTGCTTTTCAGCTTCTCGTTCAGTTCATTTAAGAGCTGTCCAAGCTGGTCAAGAGTTTCCGAATCCACCAACTGCTCTTCGTTCGGAAGAACTTCCGAACAGAACTTCAGTAAATGTATAACGTTGCAGATTTGATGTCTCTGACCCTCCCAAGGATTAAAGATGAGAGTGATTGCCATGTATGAGTTGATGGCTTGGAAAGCATTGTCGTATAAGTCTTCGCTGAAATCGGTTGCTTTCATCCTTTTATGAGCATCTTCAACTTCGGCATAGAACAGCCCCATAAGGCGTGTCGCTTCCAAAATCCTCGCCCTAGCGTCATCTGTAGGAATGCCAAACACATCTGCAAACACTGAGCAGATCGGTTGATTACCGGTGATGTTGCACGCCACCTTCAAAATCTCATACACCCGATATGCGGAGTTAATGTGTTTAGGCATAGGGCTTCCTGCTAGATGATTGCGTAGTTACTTGGAACCGTTTATGTATTGCAGTCAGATTAGACGTAGAGCCAGGGTTGATGGTGGGATTATAAGCTCACCATCTTATTTCGTGGTAAATAAAAAACAGTTTGTCGGCTTGCGCCCCAGTGGTATAAACATCCTTTGTATTTAGCTCCTAAAGGGATGGTTTCATCGTTTTATGCCGCTACTCAGGACGATGCCTGCGGTGCAGATTTCGCAAACGGAACTGGCTTTATTCGGAACGATGTGGCAAGAGCGCAAGGGTAGGTTGAGCAGAACCAAACCGCAATCATCCGGCGAACTCGGGGGATTGATAGATGGCACTGTTGGACACGCTTTAGCTGAAATGCTCGGCGGTGTCCCCGTGGTCAAACCTAATTCACGGGCGATGACACCTTCTCTGCCCAACTGTGTGGAGGTTGGTCCTATGCGCGTCGAGGGCGGCATACGCCCGCAGAACTTTGACGTAGGCTACCGCCCGACGGGGGTATTTGGTTCAGGTGTCCGCTTCGCCTTTGACAGCAAGACGCTTAACGACACAACAAGCGTAGGTAAGAACTGGCAAAACATGGTGAACGACATCGCCACCGAAGCCGCCACCGTTCACAGTGTCTACCCGGAAGCAGTGGTTGGTTTTATGATCGCCGTACCGATACCGTGTCTGCAACACGACCTGCGCCGCCGCACGCAGATGATTCAGGTGTTCGAGCGACTAGCCAGGCGTCGAAGCTCGGCAGACCAGCACTATTTGGCGGAAGCCATTTCTTTCGTGTTATGGAATCCCGTTGACGGAACGGTAGATCAGCAGCATCCGCCACCGGATTCGATACTTCGCATCGAGAAGTTCTCATCCCTGGTTGAGCACGCCTACCGAGACCGCTTCGACAACCGGCCGCCCCACGACACGCCGTAGCCGCCTGGCTTCTTAAAGTGCAGCACCTTGTATTAGAATAGCCGACCCCAACAGGTTGTTAGGTAGGCTCCGTTCAGTACAAGAGGTAGCATCAGTTGAAACCGGCGTTGTCATATCAGAAGCTTCGGGGCGGTTACTATACCCAGAAGCCTATAGCTAAGTTCCTCTCCCGGTGGGCGATTGTGTCGCCCAAGTCCGAGGTGCTTGAGCCGAGTTGCGGCGACGGGGCGATCCTCGAAGCGATTCTTGAAACTCTCGTAGAGGGCGGCTGCTCGAAGAAGCGCGCGGTCAAATTAGTCTATGGTGTCGAGCTGGATGCAGAGGAACGCGCGAAAGCCATAGACCGCGTGCGGCAAGCAGGTTTTCCGCTCGAAGATGCACAAGTTCACCGTGGCGACTTCTTCGCTTATGCGAAAGAGAACGTCAGCCGTCACGGACTGCTCGCGCTATGCCATGAAGTGGGGCGCAGGTTCGATGCCATCGTCGGCAACCCGCCCTTCGTTCGATACCAGCACTTCCCGGAGGATCAGCGCGCCGTAGCGTTCGAGCTTATGCGACGCACGGGGCTAAACCCGTCAAAGCTAACGAACACCTGGGTTCCTTTTATCGTCGCGTCATCATTCCTGCTGAAAGACACAGGGCGTTTGGCAATGGTGATCCCCGCCGAACTTCTACAGGTCAACTACTCGGCGGAACTCCGAAAGTTCCTTAGCGACTTCTACAAGCGCATTACGCTGATTACATTTAAGCGGTTGGTGTTTGAGGGCATCCAGCAAGAGGTTGTGCTACTGCTCGCCGAACGCGGCGGTGAAGGACAAGAAGGCATACGCACGATTGAACTGGAAGACGCTTCCGCGCTCGACAACTATGAGCATACGGACTTCAACGCAGCCGAACTGAAGCCGATGGACCACACGACCGAGAAGTGGACGCAGTATTTCCTGAGCGAGAAAGAGATACACCTGCTCCGCGCGCTGAAAGAAGATAAGCGCATACAACTCTCGGGCAAATACATCGACGTTGATGTGGGAGTGGTTACGGGTCTCAACGAGTTCTTCGTGCTGAATGATGGTCAGCTAGCACAGCATAATTTGAACGGTCACACGTCGCGCATCGTCGGGCGCTCGAACCATCTTAAGGGCGTGCTCTTCTCACTCTCCGATTGGCAGAACAATGCGGAAATCAATCTGCCCGCCCACTTACTCCAACTGCCGAGTGTACCGCTTGAGACGTTACCAAAGTCCGCGCAGGAGTACGTCAAAGCAGGCGAGGCGCAGGGCTACCACACTGGTTATAAGTGCCGTATCCGCAAGTCGTGGTACACCGTGCCGTCCGTTTGGACGCCGGATGCTTTCATGCTGCGGCAAGTTCACGGCTACCCGAAGTTGATCGTCAACAAGTCCGGCGCAACCTGCACCGACACCATTCATCGCGTGAAGCTCCGCAACGGCACGCTGGTCGAGAAGATCGCGGCGGCGTTTCTCAACTCGATGACGTTCGCTTTCTCGGAAGTAATGGGACGTAGTTACGGTGGGGGCGTTCTTGAACTCGAACCCAATGAAGCGGAGAAATTGCCGCTGCCAATAAACGGTGCTGACGACCTTGACTTAGATCACATTCACAAGCTCCTGCTTAAAGATGACATCAGCGCCGTTCTTGACATAACCGATCGCACGTTACTGATTGATGGTTTGGGAATGAGTGCCGGAGAAGCACAGGCGATACGTGGCATTTGGCAGAAGCTCCGCGACCGGCGCATCTACCGCAAACACACCGCCAAAGTAGGAGCAAACGGACGCTCCGCATAAGCATCTGTGGTGGGTAGTACAATGAAGATGTACTTACCCACCACCCGCTTTGAACAAGCTTATCAAACCCCAGCAGTACAAGCTCTACGCCGACGTTATAGAACTTGCCGCCTACGACGGTAAGCCTGCCTGCTATTACCACGATCTACTTAAATATGAACTGGGGCGCTGCAAGGATACGAGCGTAGCCGTTGACCGCGTAGTGGCGCAGATAAAGCAGCGCCACGGCTACGAAGATTTGGCTATGCCAAAGATGATCGTGGCTGAAGTGGCGGCGTTCAAGCGTCGCCTTTCGGGGCAGCTTTCTTTGCCGCCTGTTTAGCCGGGCTGAATCCGGGTTTTCTGCCCGGAGGATTACTCTCTTTGTGTCCGAGCATGGAAAGACCTTTGTTCACCTCATCAAGTGCGTCCTGGAGCGATTTACGGTGATCTAAAAGAACCTTGATGTCCGCCTGTCTGCGCTCATCTGCCGCCTTCACATCTTTGAGTATCTGCTCCGATAACGACATTAAAAAGACCGCCTTTCAACGTGGGTTGATTGGCGGTGAATATACAACACTGACTGCGACTGTTAGAAGGCGGAAGTGTGGGGCGCGAGGAACCGTGCGAGCTTCGTTGTCGCCTCATATTGCGACACGGGTTTGAGTGTCTTGAAGGCGCTGGTGAACGCGTTTTCGAGACTCCACACCGAACGAGACTTGAACTCGTCATAACTCGGCTTGAAGTATTCGTCGTGGGTACGCTTCATCAGCGACACGGGCAAGCCTTCCTGAAGATACGCCCGGTAGATGAGGAGCTTGGCGAAATCGTCATCGAGAACGGCGTCGCGTTTGAAGTCCAGGGCATCACGAAGCGGCTGCCAAGAACGCTGTATGCGGTCTACGCCAAGTGCCAAAGCTTCGATCAAATCGAAGTTCTTGGTGTGCTTGGCGTGGAGCGGCTTGAAGTCCCCGGCGAGCGAAAGATTGTCGCAGCAGAAGACCCGGTAGCCCGCGACCATGCCGAGACGCATCGACTTGTCATTGGAGTTACGCAAGCCGATGGCGAAGCGAACGCCCTCGTAGATGGCGTTGACCTCCATCAGCCCGAACAGCTTCATACCGTCTGGCGATGCGGCGTACTCTTCGCGCACGACCTTGATATGCCGGAAGTCTAAAGCCTCCTGCAAAGAGTCGATCATGCGCGCGTGACCGATAGGCTGAAACGTGTCGGTGGCTTCGGGTACGGGCAGGTTTGCCAACTCCCGACGCGCAAGTTTCTGTGAGCCGCAATGTGCTAGTAGCGTCGCCTTAATCGGCGGCTGGGGCTGGAATAGCAGATGTGCGTTTTGCATTTGCGTTGACATGCGTGACCTCCTGCGCTTTCTTGATTGCCTTGTACAGCACGATGGCTGCATGAAGACATTCGGGGTGGATGCGGTAGAGCGTTTGTAGCTCAGTTGATAGCGGTTGATTGCACCAGCGGCATTTCATCCTCGGTCTCCTTCTCACATGCCTGAACGAGCCGGAGCAGCGGCGTGCCGCGTCCGAGCTTCGCCAGCAGATGATTGACGACGTGGGCGTAGCAGGTGGGGCAGAAATAGATGCGCGTGGGATCGGGGTTATGCACCGCGATCTTCGCTTCGCACTGCGGGCAAGTAGTAACCCCAACCATTACTTCTCTCCCTTCTCAAGGATGTTCTCCACGAGCTTGCGGCACTCGTTACACCCTTCTACTTCTCCTTCGTGCGGAGTCGGTTGGTCGAGCGTAAAGGCGGGCAAACTTTGCTTGCGGAGACTGTTGATTTGGGTGCTGGCTTCACGCTCGGATAGGTTGTGGTCGATGAGCGTGTAGTTCCGGTTTCTGGTGTTGAAGAGCAAGACCAGCTTCACGGCTTACCTCCATTTCCGGCTTCGTAAGTGGAACAGACGAACACGACGGCGCAGCGGACTAAACCTCAAGATGGATCACCCCCTTCTCCGCGTAATTTGCGCGCGTGTTCTTCGAGGTCGTCTAAACCGAATAGTTCTTCGGCTTCGGCTGCCTGAGTGATGAGCAGATTACGGGCGGCTATGTAGGCGGGCGTCGGGCAGGTGTGCGGCTCCTCCAGAATGAGGTGCTGGCACTTGGCGCAGACCTTGTTCATGGGAGCCTCCTAGACGTGGATGATGTTTTTGGCGTGAGTCAAGCAGCCGTCGCAGGCGCTCCGCTCCTGTTCGTGCTTGTAGTAAAGCTCGCAACAGTCGCACGAGAAGTAGCTGTTATCCGCACATGATTCGCAGACAGCACCGCCGCCTTTAACCATGCGTGCCTCTTCCAAGTCTTTGACTTGGTGGCATTCCTCGCACGAAAAAGTTCCTTCCGGCTCGTCTTCTTGAGCCATAGTTTTCCTCCTTCATGTAGTTGGAAAAGAGAAACCCCGAACGGAGCAATTAGCTCCCTCCGGGGCGTGGTAATTAGCCTATTGGCTAAGGCTTCGTCCGCCCCGTAGGACGAACAAACCTCAGCCCGTAAACACGCAAGCTATAGATCAAGCACGTTTACGAGAGGCTTTCCGAACGTACAGTTTCCTGAGTTGCTGCCAGGTCAGTTTCTTCGGCGGCTGGTAGTCAGAGCGGGAGCAGACGAAGCAGGTTCCATACTCCATGAGCGTAGCACACAGGGAACAGCGTTTCTTGTGGATAACCGCATGTTCGGAGAAGTGCGCGCGGTATATCCCGGAGGAATGGAAACGTCTGCCGCAGGTCTTACACTTAAACGGTCTGGTCTTCACCCGGCAAAGGCATGGGGCGCTCCGGCTCCGTCCAGCGCAGCGCCTTTTCGAGGGCGAGGATGCCGCCGGAGAGGAACGCAATGCCAAGCGAGATGCCAAGCTTGTCCAGCCCTTCTACGCCGCTGATGTTCGCAGGGATGAGCACGACCATCGCGGAAAGTCCGCCCGCTACAAAGGCACGCCCGTAGCGTTTGAAGATGGTCCAAAACTTAGACTGGTTCATTAGTAAGGGTTAATTGTCTTCATCATACCAAGCGCCCCATGGTGATAATGATGCTCGCGGTTGTCAGCATCGGCAGACCCAGCATGTAGGTCTTCAGCTCAAAGATTTCAGCCACGTCTCCGAACGCTCCGATCATCGTCCGTTCGCTGTACACGGGAAAGGGTCGATAGAAGGTTTTCGGTATTCGTCGGGATGGTTCCCTAACCGCTACAGCTTCGGACAACGATGCCGCACCTCCCACGGCTGCGTGCTGCGCCTGCTCGCCATGTACTTAATTGCGGCTTTCACGTTGGCGTCCGCGTCCATGACTGAGTAGCCCGCTTTGGCTTCGTCCGTTCCCTTCCAAGTCCCGCTCAAATACTGAAACACGCCGGACGCTGACGAGCGTTTGTTCTTACTCGTTTGGTTGTAGCCGGACTCATAATAGGCGATACATAGGGGCACTTCAGGATTGATGCCGTAGGCGCGGCTGTGCTTTACGATCAAGGCTTTCACCTCGTCTTTGGTGTAAGTCTTGCCGGTGTATGCCGGTGAGTACGGAGCGGTTTTGAGCGCAGAAACACGCTTCGGTTTAACCGACTTCGGGGCGGATTTTGGTGTAACAGAAACCGGCTTTTCTGATGCAGGGATAGCGTCTGGCATCACTGCTGATACAGGTTCTACGACCCGCGCTAAGACTTCGGGCTGACTATCCGGGGCGGGTGCTTTGGTGTGAATTATTGGACTAAGAACTAAGGACGGAACGAGAGCGAGGACACCGATGAGAGCTAGGATATAAGGCTCATAGTACCGCTGTAGGCGCTGCCTTTGAGATCACAAACTGGCATCTCAAACCTTCCGGCAACACGTTTCCACGGCTTAATTGCACACGCTTCTATTCTATCAACCTCATCCCCTCCCCCGGTGTGGATAGGTCGTTTTCCGCCCAGAGAGTTACCAAGTGGGTACATAACTTAACAACAAAACTCCCCCGCTACGGTGGGGGAGTAATGCGAACGAAATCGAGAGGGGAGTGGATAACTAGCGAAGGGCGAGGACAATAACGACGATGCCAAAGATCAACCCGAGAGTGCGGCTGATACTGGTCAGTCCGACGCCGATACCGATGAGTAGCGGAAGATTGCTGAACAGACCGGAAGTGTCAATCAGCATTACCGCTGGCGGAAGAACAGGTCAATAGCCTTCTGGATGCCGCCCGTAACGACGAAGCCGATGAGTCCGGCAATGAAGAACAGGACGAATAGCCGGCCGGTCAAAAGACCTATCACCGCACCGCCGACGAGGAACGAAAGGCTGAACAGAAACGAGGAGAATGTAGGGGTCATGTAATTAACGGTTATTTCTTAGTAAGCTAAATATACGCAGGTAGGTATATTTACTTAGCGAGGTCAATCGCACGCTCTATCCAAAGCTCTCCGGCAGCCGGACCGCCGTTGCAAGTCCCATCAGATTCGCCGGGAGACTTCAGCCACAGGAACGCATCGCATAGCGGCTCGCCGGTCTTGAACGTCGGAAGCTGTCCCAGCTTCTCGCCTTGAGGGTTGCACCAATCATCCTTAGCAACCCCGTTCCTGGAAGTGTCGAGGATGAAGTGCTTGCCGCCGATCTGCGCGGACACGCGCTTGGCGTGCGCCATAAGCTCATGTGTCGGGCGGCGATTCGAGACATTCTCCGCGAATCCATCAAACAACTCTACACCGATGATCTTCAGCATCCGGGCGGTCTCGTCGGCGGACAGCCAGTTGGAATGTCCGGCGTCGAGGTAGACGCGGGCGTTGCGGTTCTTGCGGAGCCGCTTTAAGCCTTCTTGGAGCATGGTGGTGCGGAGCTTGATGTCGTCCACGTTCATATGCGGCATATGCGGCAGCGCATCCGGCTCCATGACCACAATGCAGGACAGATCACCGATGCGTGAAACGAAGCGGTCGATCCACTGAAGATACTTGTCGAGGTTCGCCGCGCCGCCTGCGCTGTAGCTTCCCAGGTCGCGCTTGATGGCGTTGTAGAGGATGAACACGGCGGTCTCTCCGCGCTCGCGCGCTTCTCTTACCTGCCTATCCAAATCATCCGCCCAATCTCCAAGCCAAATAGCTTTCGGAACATCGGCAATCTTGGTCTTCAGCAGGCTTGCTTGCGGATGGTTAGGGTTTACCCGAAGCCAATTATGAAGCTGGCTCCGCGTGTCGTTGTAGAGGCGCGTATTTGCCCCAGGAACGGCGGGAATAAGCACGGGGCTAGGCTGGGTAGGTTGCGGCGTCTGCGGAGGTGTAGCGGGGCTTACAGGCGGCTTAGGTGCAGGCGCGGGAGCTGGGGTCGGCGCTGGTGAGGACGGCTGTGCGCTGTCCACAGGCTTACCTGCGCGGCGATCTTGCCCTCCAGCTCTAAAGCCAGCTTGGAGATTTCTTTCAGGTCAACACGCATCGCTTCAAGCTCCGCTTTGGGAGTGCTTGCGCTGACGTGAGTGATCGGACTTTCGAGCTTGATTACACGGTCTTTGATCGGGTTGATCGAATACATTTAGGGCGGACTTAATGACAGGCTTAGTCTAGCACCCTACGGACTAGCTGTTGTTGATAACTAAGCCGCGCGTGATGATGCTCCCTGACTGGATGCTGCTTGTATCCATCTCTTCTATCGGCTCGTCACCGAACAGTGCGAAAGCTTCCATGTTGGCAAGTCCAATCTTCCGCTTCTCATTCACGCCGGAGATGATGAAGACCGTACCCCTGTCTTTGACCAATTTCATGGTGTCGTTGTCTTTAATGATTGAATCTACCCAGCCCTCGGGTATGAGCCTGCCGGGACAAGATTTGTGCGGGTTGTAGTGCCGGTGATACCTGATAGGCAGAGCGCCGTACTGCCTTCTAAGCGTCTGCACAAGGCTCCTCAGCGCCTTCGTTTGCGCACCGCTGGGCTGCTCGGCATCGAAGTTTCCGGTGAGGCAAACGGCGATGCCTCGGCTGTTGGCTTCGGTATCGGAAGAATGCCAACCGACTTCACCGACCTTTCTATACTGGCGCACTTCGCCACTTCCGAATATCAAATACTGATACTGCACATACCAGCCAAGGGAGCTTTTCTGTGCATAGATCGGGCGAAGCGTACTGCCCCAGTTGCGCGCTTTGTGCGAATTGTTAATGCCGAGTTCCGCCCTATCCGGTGCTTGGTCGCGGGGGGTTACGGTGTGATGAATGATGATTTGATTCGGGGTCATGGTCTGCCTGCGTAGGTCTTGCCGTTAATGGTGAACTGACCGTTGATGATGGAAACGACTTGATAGGTGAAATCACCGGACGGGCGGAACTCGAACAGGCCGAAGCCGTGTATCCAGTTGTGCGGCTTGCCGCCCATGTAGTTCATGTCGAGGCGGCACAGGCAGCCCATCGACTGCCCGATGATCTGCTTTGTCTTCTCACCCTGCCAGACAAGCGTGAAGCTCTGGATGTCGTGGAGGTGTCCGTAGAAGACGCTTCTGCCGTAACGCGAGACGTGCTTTTGGGCGTGGTACTGGTTCGTGTAGTTGCCGTGGATAAATGAGGCGTTACCGACCGTATAGACCTCGCCCTTGGAGAAGTACGGCACGAACTTGATGCCGCGTTCATACAGCCGAAGGTTGCGGTGGAACTCGATCAGCCCCTCGAAGCGCGGGTCTTTCTCGATGACCTTGGCGGGGCGTACATCGTGGTTGCCTTCGATGAGCGTGAACTTAGCCTGCGGGTTCCGCTTACGAATGATTTTCTGGTGGCGGTCGAGGAAGGCGTTCGCGTTGTTGTAGTCGTCAAGGAACGTCGTGCCGGTGATGACTTTGAGGTTGTCTGCCGTCCAGCGCGAGATGTAGTCGAAGTCCATCAGATCGCCCAAGCACAGCCACTCATCGAAGCGAGTGTCAGCCATGTACTCCTCGACTGCGGAGAGCGCGATCTTGTCTTCAAACGGCAGGTGTATATCCGGGAGAACAATGACCCGGTACACATCGGGTTGTGTAGTTTTCAGGTTGGCGGGTTACTTACTACATAATTGTAGCACCCGCCTGTCAAGGTTTGTTTAGGGACAACTACAGGAAGTCGGGGAACCCGTTGCGTGTAAGAATGAAGTAGATGATTGCGCCCGCTATCGCCAGCGCCGCCTTGATGAAGTATTTCGTCCACTCATTCATCGTCCCATCCTGCTTAAACTTTTCGGCTTGAAGCTGGGCTAAGGCGGTACTTGTCAGAGCCTGGTTGGACTCAATGGATTGCAGGCGTGTTTCGTGCGCTACAACCTTACCGTTCAGAGTCTTTTGGTACTCTGCCAGTCTGCCAGTTTCTTGAGTGTTTAGAGCCAGGTTGGTTTTGATGTCTCCCAGTCGGTCAAGGATGACTTCATTACCGGCTCGTCGTTCTGAGGGGGACATACTTGATAGTGCTTTATACAGTAAAGCGTAGCACAGGGGTTAAGCGATATTGAGATTCCAGGTCACGTTCCAAACCGTGAACGCGCCCTTGTTGAACTGGATGCGCGCCCGGCAAAGAAGTGTCCCGGAGTTCGCCGTCGTAGAGCCGTCCGCGTACAAGCCGACTTCGTAATAAGTCACGTTCGGCGCTCCCGAAGGTATCTGTATCGTGAGCGAGCCGGAGAGGTTGCCGGGAGTGAAATTGCGCGCGGTAACGGTGGTGCGGTAGTTCTCGGATGCGAGCTGCGTGTCTCCGGCACTGGCGGTAGCCATACCCGTGCCGAGCGCAAGCCAGTTGACGAACATAGCCGGTGAGCCTTGCTGAAACAGGCGCTGGATGAGCTTGGACTTGGCGACGTTCGTGATGACATTGTTGTGGGTCTTCCTGTTGGCGCGTCTGACTTCGGCATCGGTTACGTCCGGCTCGAACGTAAACTTGCCGGTCATCGCTGGTATGGTGTCCATGTTTTCGTAGAACTCATAGGTTTCTTCGGTGCTGTCCGCACTAGAGTCGTTAATTGATTTGCCCGCCCTGACTTGCGCGATAAGGAAGTCGATGAGGCTTACGGTCTTCAGCGTGGCGAGGCTCACGCGGTACAGTCCCCGCTCTCGCGTCACCATGCGGAAGTCCACCGACTGAATGAGAAACGATTCGTTTACGTCGTAGATGTCCGACTGAATAGAGATGATCTGCCCGCTTCGCAGCCCGTCTTCGTAGGTCTCAAAGGAACCTTCGGAGATTTGCCCGGCATACGTGGCAAGCTCGGCGGCAGCACGCTTGCGTCCTTCTTCGATGGAGATGATGGATGCGTCCTCGATGAAGTGTTCGCGCACGCCGTAGAAGGAGATGCTGGATGCGTCCTCGGCGCGGGCAGCGACCGTAAACAGCGGAATGCCGGTCACGTTGAACTGGTCAGTGCCGCTGTAGCTCACACCTTGGGCGAACCTTATCGTCCGCTCGTTTTGGTTCCAGTAAACCTGGTAGCCGTCACCGTCCAGTCCATCCACGCCGACCGTGAAGTGGCTGCTGCTACCCACCCTGATGACCGCCGGTTTCTGGGCAAACTTGTTTTGTAATTTAACCTTCCGCGTCTCCGAATTGACCGCGCCCGCGCTTACCTGCTCGGTGCGTGACGCGCCTCGCGCCTCGCCGCCTTTGACTGTGACGCGGTTCCTGATCTGCGTGCCGTCATCGGTTATTTGCAGGCTGTCGAAGATGAAGTTTTCGCTTGTGTCGGAGAGGCTGAACGGCGCGGGCTTTTTGTTCTTCTCGAAGAAGTGCAGGTCGGGATAGTTGTTCGGATGTTGCCTTGCGACGTACCAGCTATACCCCGTAAGCTCCGCAAGCTTCTCGACGCACTCGGCGGCGCTCTGGCGGACAAAGCGAATCTTCTCAATCACAATCGGGCAGTCCACCGCTCCCGTGAAGATGCCGCCTGCGTACTTAGGAACCATGTGGGCAAGTATCTCGTTCACGCTCTTGTTCTCGTAAGTCTCGCTGACAAGCTGATGGGTCAACTCATGCCCTTCTTCCACGCACTGAAAGTCATAGCGGACTACCCCATGCCCTTCGAGCGACTTGTCAAAGCGGATGATCTGCCCGATGAACAACGCCACGCCATCGCTTCTTTTCAGAGTGGCAAAGTTGCCGATGCTCGGAATGAACGTGCTCTCTGCATACTTCAACATGCTAAAGGTCATCGTATCGACCTTTTGGTTCAGCTCATCCCTCTTAGCCACAGACTGCCACTGCACGCTGCTCGTTATATCGAAACTTCCTATGAGAAGTTGCACCGTCATACGAGCGCGTTACGCTTTAACTGCCGCATGATTTCTCCGGCGATTTGGTCGGCTACGCCCTCACGCCCCATAAAGGAGTTGCCGGTGACGTAGAGGTTGATCTGCGCCCCGCCCCGGTTCGAGACCGCGCCGTAGGAGTCGGGGATGAACAGCTCGGGTCCGTTCTCACCGACCACGACAGGCTTACCTTGCTGCGCCAGCCCACCGCCAGCGCGACCAAAGAGGCTCCCGATGACGGCCGGTGCGCCGCCAATGAACTGACCTGGGATGGAGTTCTTAGCCATGTCCCCGAGGCGGCTAAAGGCTTTCGTCTTCTCAAGCGCCCGGTCAATGCCATCGGCAAATATCTTCAGCCATTTGATAGTGCTGTCGAGCTTGCTATCAAGCCAGCCAAGAGCCATAGACAAACCGCCGGTGAGAGCGTTTACGAGTTGGGTGATGACAGCCAGGACATGCGCGGCTTGGGTCACAAAACCCGTCAAGCTTCCCACGACAAGGGGGATGCTTTCCAAGGCAAGCTTAGCCATCACGCCGATAACAAGCTGAAGGGCTGGCCACCACTCTTTAAGCACCGGCAAGAGGTCGTTCTTCACCGTAGCCCACAGCTCATCGAGAGCCGGTTTGAGTTCCGTAGCGTAGACCGCTTTGAGGTCTTGGAAACTCCGCCGCACTATCTCCACAGCCTCCGCCACTTGCGGAATCTGCATAGCCCGGTCTATGAAGTCGGCTACTGCTTGCTTCAGATCAGCCCACGCCTGCTTGCCTTCGGCGATCTTCGTTTTGACAGCCTGGATTGTGCGGTCGATTGCGCCGGGTATGGCGGCGATGATGCCGTTCAGTTCCTCGACGGCTTTCTTCGCATAGGGCAGCAGCCGCTGACCGATCTGGCGCATCATCTCGCCGATGCCGTCCTTGAAGTTCGAGACCATGCCGGAGAGCGACGCCGACTGCGCCTCCATTAGCCCGCCGAACTTACCGCCCTCTTTGGTGAGGTTCTCGAACGCTTTTTCAAGCTGCGGGAATCCGATCTGACCGCTCTCGACAAGCTCCTTTACTTCGCTGTCAGCGACCTTGAACTGCCTAGCGAACTCCTGGATGATGGGAATGCCGCGCCCGGTGAGTTGGTTCACGTCTTCGGCGAACAGCCGCCCCTGCACCTGCGCCTTACCGTAAAGCTCCGCAAGTTCGTTCACCGGCACACCCACACCGGCGGCGATGTCTCCGAGTCGCCGTAAGGTGGGGATCAGCTTTTCCTGCGCCGTACCGAACGCAACCAGCTTCTTGCTGGACTCGATCAGTTCAGGCAGTTCAAACGGCGTCTTCTTACCGAAGTCAGCCAGGTCTTTCATCAAGCGCCTGGCTTTGTCGGCGCTCCCGAGCATCGTGCCGAAAGCGATCTCTGATTGTTCGTAGTTCGCGGCGGCACCGAGGGCGGACTTGCCCGCGAGCACGAGCGCCGCGCCGACCACGCCGGAAGCGATGGTTACGGCTTTGAACGCACCGCTAAGCAGACCCAACTTCGACCGGGCTTTATCAACCGACCCGCTGACCTGTTCGATAACGCGGCTGGCACGGTCTTCGGCGGTGATTACCGCTTTAAGTTGTGCGGTGGAGGCGATGGACGTTCGGCGTTAATGATCTCCTGGAAATATCTCTTTAGCTCCCGGATGAACGGCAGCGGCTGCGCCCGATAGGTGTAGTAGTCCCAACCCATCCAGTGGCAGATGTAAGGCGCGTCCGGGTCTAGGCGGAGGCTGCTTTTTTTTTACGCTGCCCGTCTATCGCTTCGAGCAAATAGTCGTAGTCGTTTTCGTGGAGGGACAGGGCGCGGTCGAGGATATTTTCGCCCGAGCCTGTGAGCGTGACGACGAACGTGGTGATCTTGCGGTGATTGCTCTCGGTGATGATCTTCTTCAGGTCGATGTTGCCGATGTCAGCGTTGCCGGCGAGGTCGGCTTTGACCGCCATCGCTTCGTAGGTCAACTCATCTATGTACTCGGCTTCCCTGCCCGTGATCCACGGCTTGATCTCCGCCTCTTGATTGCTGACGGGTAAGGTAAGTTTCACGTTCATCAGTACAGAGCGGTGGCGTTATAGAGGCGGGCTACGATGTCGCGCGCGGCGGCTTCGTCGTAGTGGGCGGCGAAGTTCACGTCTTGGGTCACGATGCCGTCTAAGGGACGGTCTGGTGTTACGTCCTCAAACGACACCTTCGGCAAGTCGATTTGCAGGCGTGGGCTGCCCGCGATGTCGCTCCTGGTCATCTCAAGGCGCATCGCCTGGTAGCCGCCGCCGAGGAACGTGTTGTAGTAGTTCGTGTTCTCGTAGTTCAGTTTCAGACTGCCGCCGATTTCGCGCAGTCCGGCTAAAACCTCTTTGGCAGCGAGCGAGCCGATAACCATGTCGGGTTTCGCATTCGTGTTGATTCGCAGCGAGAAGTCTTTGGCGTCGATAGGGGTAGCAGCATCGAGTCCGCTGGCGGTGGAGGCGAACTTGATCCTCACGTCATGCTGGCGGAAGTAGTAATCATCCGAAGCGGTAGCAACGGTGTAGGCTCCGACCGGGTTCTCATTACGAGCGACGAACGACGCGGTGGCATTCACCAGGTCGCTGATCGGCGTCCTGATTTCCAGTGAGGAGACCTGCGCTCCCGGATACTGGTATGCCTGAAAGAACGGCTGTGCCAGCGCGAGCGTGAGCGTCGGATGCTGGGCGTTTACGATCGGCGTGAACGTGTGGATGAACGCCCCGGCAGAGCCGGTGGTTGCGACCTGCCCTAAGAGCGACAGCAGGATGTGACCGATGGACGATGACCGGACGTTGAACTCTAGGTCGCCCTCGGCGCGCTTGCTCGTGATCTCCGAGCCGGAGGACATCGAGCCGGAAGCGCGTGTCTCGCGGATGAGCGTCTTGTCCTGGACGGTGCGGATGCCGGAGGGTGTGCGCGAAGGAAGCCAAACGGTAGGGGCGGCGGCAGTTCCCCGCGTGGTCTCTTTGCCAATGCCGACCTGGACTGACTCGCCGTGCAGGAAGGGCATTACTCGCCCTCCTTACGGGCTTTAACTAAGGCTTCAGCCTTCTTCGTAGCCTCTTCGAGAGTCTCCGCCTCTACGCCCTCTTCCAGCCCGAGTGCCGGGAAATACCAGGTGCGCTTCTCGGGCTTGTTGACTTCTTGGTTGGTGATTTCTTTGGTTCGCATGAATAAGAAAGGAGGCGCATGAGAAACAGGTTTGCCCTGCTCCCATGCGCCTCCCTGTGTGAGAGTTACGCTTCTTTACTACTTAGCTTTTGCCTGCGGCTTGGCGGTCTGCTCATCCGGCACGTTGCCGTCCGTAAACAACTTGTCGCCCTCCCGGTACTTGGACAACTCTTCGGCGGTGATGGAGTCGCCAGCCTGCTTGCCCTTGATCTTGTACAGGTCGATGTCCGCCTGCGATAGAACGTAGATACCCATAATCTTCTAGTGTTTTAATTACTGGCTTCAGTATATCAGCCGCCCTACGCCGTATATTTGACGCACCGCAAAGTCAGTTCTCCGGTTCGGTACGGCGTATCTCCTTGCTCAACGTCTTGCCATACGGACGGCACGGGTTCAACCCAATCGCAAACGGTGCCGAGTGCGCCCCGGTTGGAGAACAGTTCGATCAACTCGTCTATCGTCTCGCCGAGAGCGTGGTCAGTGGCTTCGGCTTCGCTTTCTGACGGCAGCGGGTAGTAGACCGTGACGGTGAAGACGTAGGCGCGGCGGTCGGACTGCCCGGATGAGTAATCGGCTTCGTTCTCCGAAGGCGTGACCACGGCAGCCGGGAAACCGTCGAACGTGGAGCGGTAGGTAGGATAGGCGACCTCAAGCTTCGTGGATTCGTTGTTGAGCTTGTCGATAATTGCCCTACGGATGGCGTTGAACATCAGCGGATGGATTTTAATAACTGACGCAGAGCATCTTTCATCTCTCTGTTGAACGAGGCTTCGTTACCACACACGGCGTTCGTGAAGAACGGTTGCGCTTTCGTGCCGGGATGCCGGACGCGCTTGCCGAACACCTGCCCGGTGCGCTTGTTTGCCAGCACTTTTTTGCGGCGGATGGTGATGATGTGCGGGCGCGTTCCCTGGTCAACGTATCCAGAATACTTTGCGCCGGACTGAACTTCTCCCTCAAGCCGTCGCTTCATCCTGCTCGATATTTTCTGGTGGAGATTGCCGCCACCGCTGCCCTTGTTTACAGGCGCATCCCGCTTGGCGTCGCCCTCGACGCGGTACACGGTCTTCTCGATAGCGCGGCTGTAGAGGGGCGTGGCAAGTTTCGGAGCCTTGTGAAACGCCCTGCTTAACTCGGCGGCATTCTGAAGAGTGATGTTAATGCCGATCACGCCTCGAACGCTCTAAGGGTGGTCTCCCGGTGGCTGTGCCCGGCGAACGATAGGAGTTCGGTGGAAGTTACCCGATAGGCTTTGCCGTCTATCGTCGCGCGGTCTCCTTCGCGGATGTCACTCTCACCGGAGATCATCAGCCAATCTTTGCCGTAGCCGCCCTGAATGTCGCCCGTGGTGTCGCCCGAGATAGGCTGCAAGTGGCAAGGGATGGTTGATAAGGTTTGGTAGGTCTTTTTTACCCCGGCTGACAAGCGTTCTATGGCGGCTACTTTGTCGAACAAAGTGCTAAGCATACCGTTTGTAGTGCTTGATGATCTCCTGCGCCATCGGCATGTCGTTACCTGCTTTGCTGCCCTGCTTGTAGGTGACGCTGTAGCGCCCGATAGACATGCTCTGTATCTCGTTATCGTTCGTGTTCTGGTTCGAGATGATGCCCGCGACCAGCACCGTTGCGGCGAACTTCAAGTCCTCCGGTACGGCTCCCGCGCCCCACTTCGCTCGGACGCGGATGTTCCCTTCTCCCTGCGGGAAGATGTAGTTTTGCAGCACGATCTTCGAGTACGGCGAGGTGGTGCCACTCATATCTACAGGCAAGCTGCCCGTGCCGAAGAACGAGACTTCGGAAACCTCGGTCGCGTCGTCTATGTAGAGCGTGTGGCTGCCCGTGCCGTCGAAGTAGCGGTCGGAGAACGCAGGCGACGTGGAGAAGTCGCGTCCGGTGTAGCTCTGGATGTAGCGAGTAACGGTGTCGATGTATCCCTGCACTGCCGGGCGGTGCGCCGGGTCTATCTCAATCAGCAGGTAGTTTTGGAGGTCGTCTATCGTGGTCACGGAAGGGCTATTTATTTAGCCGTGCTCGCGGCAGGAGCGGCAACAGGCGCAGGCTGCACTTTAGCGAACTCGGCGTTGACCTCATCAACCTCGGCTTGCAGCGCGTCGCGCGCCGCTTTCATCTCACCGAGTCGGGATTCGGTTTCGCTCACCAGGGCGTTCAACTGGCGTAGCTGCGCCTCCATGTCGCCAACCGACACGGTGCGCTTCACCTTCTTTGCCGGAATGGTTTCTTCGACTTCGACGCGGCGCTCGGGTTGACCTTCGGTGGTGGGAAGAACCTTGAACTTCTTGGGCATCTATCGTGTGGTTAATTAGACGGCAATCACTACTACGCTTCCCGCGTCGCTCACGGTGAGCCGGTAGCGCGTGCCGTTCGGACTTTTGAGAATCATGCCCTTGGCGGCATCAGTTACCTCTACATCTTGCGGAGATAGCACGCCGCCGCTGGCATTGATCGCCCCGGCAATCGTAGCAGCGCCGGTTCCATCGTCCAGGACGTTCCTAAACGACGGGCTTCCTGGGCTGGTGTTGGAGACCGTACCAACCTTGCCGCTCATGTGAATCACGAACATCGGCTTCTGCTGATTTGCACCGATGCCCTGCACCGCCGCTGTGGTGCGGTTGTTCAATCCGAACTGGATCGAAGCGTAAGTTTGCATGATGAACCCCAGCGGCGCTTCGTCGTTGTTTCGCAGGAAGATGGTGGGATCGCCCCCGTATAAATCCAACGTACCTATCGGGACGCTTGTGCCGATGCCGACCTTGCCGGCGAGATAGATGTCGTTTGCGGCGAGCGCAATTCGCTTGGTGTACGTGGTGTCGTTAGCAGTCGGGAACTCGGCGGTAATGAACGGCTCAAAGGCGTAAGTTGAACCGTCTGTAGTCCTTTTCAGATAGCCCCACAACGACCACTTTCTGTCTCCGATAACTGCGGTGTCTGCGTCGGCGTACTGTATCCAGTACACGCCACCCCCGTTGGCGTTGTTCTTGGTGTGAAACTCCATCTGAGTTTTGCGGGCAGTGTTGGGGCTGTTCAGTTTGAGAGTCTGGAAATTGGCACTGCCACGCACGTCAAAATCTGCGCTAGGAACGCCGTCAAAAAACATCGTGACTGGATTGCCTTGCGGATGGATGAGCAGCTTACGACCGCCGAAGTTTTGGATGTTGCCGCCGCTGGCGTTGTTGTAGATTTTGAAGTTGTTGGCGCTATCGCCGATGCTGAGGGTGCCATTTACGTGTAGGCGCTCGGATGGGTTGATGATACCGATGCCTATGTTACCCCCGGAGTTAACCGTCAGCAGCTCGGTGTTACCGCCTACGAACAAGCCCAAGCGCGAGGTTGGAGCCGTAGTCTCAAGGATGTGCCGAATGGTGGCTTGATGATCCAGGGAGGCGGTTCCGTTCCAGTACCTTGAACGAAAGAAGAGACTAGCGGCTGGGTTAAGAGTGTTGGCGGCGTCGGCGTGCGCGGCTATCGAGCCGACCTGGGCGGCTGCGGTGTACCAAATCTGCGGGCGCGTTCCTCCCGGACGCATGTACAGGCTGTTGCCCGCATCGCCACCCGTAATGCTGCTGTACCCCGAATTGCCTTTGAACGCTAATGCGGCGTTGTCGGCAGCCTGTATTGTTATGCCCTGTAAACCTCCCGCCGCGACCACATGCAGCCAGTCTTCCGGGCTGGCGGTTCTGATACCAACCCGACCGTTCATGAAAGCGAGCTGATCGGTTCCAACTATCAAACCGTTGGCGGGCAGGTTCAGCGCGCCCGTCATCGTGTCCAAAGCCCCCGGCGACACGGGTTTTTCACAAGCCATCTTCATCACACACTCGCCGCTCGTCCTCAGCACCGCCCGCGCCAACGCCTTCTTCATGGACGGCGGCGCGATCAGCCCGCTCGACGAGACCTTCGGGCAAGACGCGAACCAATCGCTCATCAATATGGACGCGCGCGACCAATCCGAAAAAGTCGAGCGTGACTTCAAATCCTACCTCGATCTAATTCAGGAGGGCGCGGGCGAGAGCGACAGCGCGAGTGTGTGATGAAGATGGCTTGTGAAAAAC
>QQTW01000883.1_pt1 | contig 20063 bp, 16 predicted proteins | sample 1904831 | NCBI WGS metagenome assembly QQTW01 (sample SAMN09435610, study PRJNA476489) | Subsurface metagenome, whole genome shotgun sequencing project. | reverse complement strand
GACAAAGACTGAAAATCATACTAATCCTCAAGTTCGTGAAACTGCTGAATTTATAAGGGCGTACCTCAAAGATGGAATGTAAAAATATCTCCATTTTTTACTCAAAAAATCCCATTTAAAATTTTAAGCAAAGTCGGCTAAAGCTGCTTGGACATCATCGTGCAATGTAGCTGCAATGCGGAACAATTCTTGACCAACATGAAGATAGCGATCGTCGTAGTTAAGAGGAAAATAGTTTAATTCGTCTAATCCATCAGCTAAATGATTGAGACAATAGTAAAGATGTGCTGCCGCACTAGCTACAATGGGCGGATTTGGCATCGAGCGAAAAATACTTTGAGCTTCTTTAAGAAAATCGCGGCAATTTTGAAGATAGTCTTGGAATCCTTCTAACAACTCATCATCAAACGGATCTGCCGCTAGTTCGTCGATTTGTTCGTCTAAAGAATTGAGAATGCTATCTAAAAGCCGATTGACTGGTTGATAAACTTGTTGCAGCCATTTTTGTACCTGCTCGTCGGCGGCTCTGCCTCTTTTGCGAGATGCGCGATCGCTCTTTGGCGAATTTGGTTGGGATTTAAAAGGCGAACTATGAACTTTACTAGCGTTCAATTGGCGATCGTAGGAGCGCCGATTAGCCGTATCTTTCAGTATTTCGTAAGCTGCATTGATCCGAATAATTTGTTCGCGATCGGTTGATGCTTTGCTATCAGGATGAAATTGCTTGACCAAACGGCGATATGCCGTCTTGATCTCCCCACTTGTGGCATCAGGAAGCACCTGTAGGGTGTCGTAGTGGTTGTTATAATCTGCCATTTAACCACTTTAGCGCAAGAAAGCAGAGGGCAATAGTAGAATCTATTGCCCTGTTATTCTTATTCTCTAATTCCTGCTACTGCTGGTATTCGCGGCTCCAAATCTTGGAATAATGGAGTGCTTAAATAGCGTTCGCCAAAACTCGGCTGAATCATCACAATTAATTTTCCGGCGTTTTCTGGGCGCTGGGCAACAACGATCGCTGCCTTTAATGCCGCACCGGAAGAAATACCCGAAAGTAGCCCTTCTTCGCGCGCCAAACGCCGACCGTAAGCAATGGCTTCATCATCGCTGACTTTAATAACTTCATCAATCATATTTACATTCAATACTTGGGGAATAAAACCCGCGCCAATGCCTTGAATTTTGTGTGCGCCGGGGTTTCCTCCCGATAAAACGGGGCTATTGACGGGTTCAACGGCGATCGCTTTAAAGCTGGGTTTTTTCGCCTTAATTACTTCTGCAACCCCCGTAAGCGTTCCCCCAGTACCAATTCCAGCGATCATCATATCGACTTGTCCGTCGGTATCTTCCCAAATTTCTAGGGCGGTGGTGTCGCGGTGAATTTGGGCATTGGCAGGGTTGCGGAACTGCTGCAACAGATAAGCATTTGGGGTCGTATCGGCGATCGCTTGCGCCCGCCGAATTGCTCCGCTCATGCCTTCAATTCCGGGAGTAAGTTCTAACTCTGCTCCATAAGCCCGCAGCATAGCCCGACGTTCGCCGCTCATTGTATCGGGCATAGTCAGTATTAAACGGTAGCCTCTAGCGGCGGCTGTCATTGCTAACGCAATTCCCGTATTGCCGGAAGTTGGTTCGACTAATATTGTCTTTTCAGGAGTTATTAATTTTTCCGCTTCGGCGGCGTTAATCATGCTCACCCCAATCCGATCTTTAACGGAGGCGGAGGGATTCATGCTCTCAAGTTTCACCACAATTTGCGCTACACATCCCTCCGCTTGGGGAATGTTGTTTAGCTGCACCAAAGGAGTGCGACCGACTAATTCTGTAATATCGCGAGCAATACGCATAAGTCTTAGTTAGTTGTGTTTATTGAGTAATCGGATCGGTTCAACGGCAAATCAAATAGCAGATTTTAAGGCGATCGCCCCTACTTAGATGTAATACATTAAATTCACTTGCTTTCTGGCAGAGCGCCGATCGCAAAGATCCTGAAGCGTGTAATTTTGTAAAACTAAATCCGCCGCTTGCCGTGCTTCTAGCCAAATTTCCTGAATTATCGCACTTTCTAATGTTTTGGGATTAGCTTCTTCTTCGGACGAATTAGAGTTTAATCCTTCCAAGCATCCCATCACCTCCAATAAACTAATTTTCCAAGGTTCTCTTGCCAGAATGTAACCGCCTTTTGCACCGCGTTGGCTTTTTACTATTCCCCCACGCCTCAAGGTTGCTAGTAGCTGTTCCAAGTAGCGATCGGGTATGTTTTGTTCTGTTGCAATCTGCCGAATTTGCAGAGGTTCGCCGCCAGCGTAGTGATTTGCCAGTTCTAGTAAGGCAAGCAAGGCATATTCAGATTTACAGGAGATTTCCACAGGCAAAAATGAGCGCGAAAGATAATTAAATTTGTTATCGGCTTTACGTTCATTATACTACGGTTCTCCACTGGGGTTTGTTAGTTTGTTGAAAATAATAGTAAAAAGATTTTTGTACTTGCAAAAGTCTAAAAATTTTTTCTTTAGCCGACTTTCGCTATAAGCAATCGGGTTTTAACCCTAGGCGAACTAAACAAGCTTTTGCAAGAGGTCTATTTTTGTACTTGCTAATCAAAGAAAACCCCGCTTAGTTGCGGGGTTTCGAGCATTGAGGTAAATATTAACGAACTTAGAAAGTGAATGTTGTTCTTAAAGTACCAATTACTATGTCTTCGCGATTTTCGCCTTGACCTGGAGATGTTAACCAAATGACCCCAGGAGTAAGGGAGATATTATCGGTTAACTGATACTTGTAAAAGCCTTCAATGTGGTAGCCATATTCGTTGTCGAAGTTAGCTGCACCTGGAGCATCTAAGTCTCTTAAGGTAGGTTCTACACCAGCAATAATTCCTAGGACGTTTCCTTCCTTGCCTAAATCTGGGAAAGCAACACCAAGAGCATAGCTCCAAACATCAGCACTTCCAACATCGATAAGCTCAACATCCGTCTTAGTTACCCAGCCGCTAATAGAAATGCGATCGCTTAGGCGCAAGGCAGCCGATAATCCGTAAGAGTCGGTACTTAGCTTTGTTGCTGCACCTAAAAGCGAACTAGGATCGTTTGCTTGAAGCGTACCTTCAACGGGCGCTCCAATCGCTCTGGAGGCAGAGCTACCAAGGTCAAAAATTCCGTCTCCCGCGTTGTGGTAGCCTCTAACGTAGGTTGCCGCAATTCCCAAGCGATCGCCTAAATTAAAATTGATTTGTCCTAAAGCACTAAAGTCACCGTTAATAAACCCTAGGTCTCCATTAATTAAACCTCCGGTTGTACCAGGACTATTGGCATTGTCTGCAAAATAGCCCAAACTAATCGATGTAGCACCCAATACTCCTTTTTCTCCAAAGGGAATATTGATTCCACCACCGCCGCCGCCGCCGATGTTATAAATTGGGTTGTGTTCGGCAAACACCGAAAGCGCCCCATTACCGCCAGTAAAACCTTCAAAATAAGGATTCAATGTCGGTACAAAGTCTGAGTAAATTCCACCAATGGCGGCAATATAAACGCGGACTCTACTGATTGAAAATTCGTAAGCTGCCCAGTCTAGGAAAACACGATTGTCTGTTGAAGGTGCGAGGTTGAAGGTCTGTTGTCCTTCAAAAGTAGTTTCTCCTGTCGCAAAAGTTTGGGCGTTACCTGCGGCTAGGCGGGTATGTAAAATATCTGTCCCGGTAAAGCTGCTTTGAAATTCTAAACGCGCGCGGGCTTGCAATACAGTGTTATTCTCATCCCCAGCATTTTCACCAAAAGCATCGGTGACCACACCAATTACTTCACCAAGTAACTTTGTAGTCGTTGAAAATTGATTTGCTTCTAGTTCGGCAGTAACGGCTTCTACGCTGTCTACTCTACCGCGCAAAGTTGCAAGTTCTGTAGCAAATTCTTCTTGCAGCCTTTGCAAGGTTGCCAAATCTTCCCGTCTGACTGCATCGGCGGTAGCGGTGGCGATTAGTTCGTTAACCCTGTCTAGACAAGCATTTAAGCCCGCCGCAAATTCGTACCTTGTGGTGGCTCGATTGCCTCGGTACGTGCCGTCAGGATACCCTGCTATACAGCCATAACGTTCTACCAAAGATTGTAATGCCTGAAATGCCCAATCTGTAGGCTGCACGTCAGATAACTGCGACACTGAAGTTACTTGAGAAATGGTGTTGTCATTTCCTTTACCTTCATTGCTGTAAGTATCTATCTGGCTTAAAGTATCAATCGAGGTATTAGCGGCGGGTGGTTGCGCTTCTACGCTTGTTTGAGCGAGCTTTAGCTCTTTTTCTGCCGTTACAACGGGTAATTCTGCCATGGCAACAGGCGCGATCGCTATTGTTGCACCTATCAATGCTGGATAGAACAGTAAAGCTTGCCAAAATATCTTAGACATCATTTATTCCTCACACCTTCAACTAAAAATTATCGATTGCCGACGTTTTACCGTCTGTCAATTTACTTACACTTCAAGAAGGATTCACACTAGGAAAATTCTATAGCTAAGTTATCTCAACGTAAAGCTTAATTAAGATTAAATTAATATCTCATGATTTAAAATAATTCTTTTTTGAATTTAGTATCCTAAATAGCAATTATTTAGGTAGAAATATGCCAACCTGCTTTTGCGCTCTACCACTCGGCTGTGCTACTTGGCGCTCGATATTAGATAAATCTTTAAAACCCGTACCAATTAATAAAGACTAAGATTTAAATTTCCTAATTTTTAAGGCTACTTCTTTGGCTGTGGTTAAATTAACTATATGGGAATAAATACCTTGAGATTGCAAGTTTTGAGCTAAGTTAATAGCATTTAATTCTTTACTAAAAATTCCTGCTTGAATTACAGTTTTCCCTTGATGTTGCCGTCTAAAAGCTGTGGGAATTGTTTGCTTAATTTGTTCTAGTTGAGTTGGACTAGTATTGTCAATATAAACTAAGTAACTATCAACTTTTTGAGCAACAGGTAGATCTGGCACGCGAAAATCAAGATCGCGAGGGACAAACACTTCCTCTGGTACTGGTGACTGTTTCGACTTATTTAATTGCGGCGGCGGTGGCAAAGTTTCAACAACAGTTTGAGTATAAGTAGGAGGTACTAAACATACCCCTAAGATAAATTGACAGCTAAATAGAGCGGTAAGTTGATTTATCCGATTCATGTTTTGAGTATTAAATAGATGTAGTTTAAAAGTGCCAGCTAAATAATCAGACTGTAAAAACAACCTTAAGTTTCTTTGCAATTGCCTTCAAGCGCAATTTCCCGGAAAAATCTCCGCAACGAATAAAAAGCGGCGCTTAAAGTTCCGTAAATATGCGGTGTTTTGCTCGCAACCCACGTCTTTGAGCAGGAAGTGTTAATTTAGAACATAGTCCCAGCATGGCAATAGACGAATATGAACAAAGTTGCGATCGGTTTATCTGGTGGTGTAGATAGTTCCACCGCCGCCGCTATTTTGCAAAGTCGCGGTTATGAAGTTGTTGGCTTAACTCTTTGGTTGATGAAAGGGAAAGGTCAATGTTGTTCGGAAGGCATGGTTGATGCGGCCGAACTTTGTCAGCAATTAGGCATTCCCCACCATATCGTTGACAGCCGGGAAGTATTTGAGGCAAATATTATTAATTATTTGGTGGCGGGTTACGGTGAAGGTATCACACCCTTGCCTTGCTCTGCCTGCAACAAAACAGTAAAGTTTGGCCCTATGATTAAGTATGCCCGTGAAGAATTGGGCATCGATAAAATTGCCACAGGTCACTACGCTCAAATTACTTATGACGAAGCATCGGGGCGCTACCAATTACGACGGGCGGTAGATCGCAATAAAGATCAGTCTTACTTTTTATACGATCTCAATCAAGAAATGCTGGCGGCATCAGTGTTTCCGTTGGGGGAATACGTCAAAGCCAAAACGCGCCAAATAGCGGCGGATTACGGACTAAAAACTGCAGACAAGGCAGAAAGTCAAGACTTGTGTTTGGTGGAAAGTCACGGTTCGATGCAAACATTTTTGGATAAATATATTGCTCCTAAAAAAGGCGATATAGTTGACTTGCAAGGCAAAGTATTAGGTCAACACGACGGCGTACATCACTATACAATTGGACAGCGTAAAGGGCTAGGAATCGCTGCGCCAGAGGCTTTATACGTAGTGGGGTTGGATGCAGCGACCAATAAAGTAATTGTAGGCGATCGCACCTGTGCCGATAAAACTGAATGTATGGTAGGGCGAACAAATTGGGTAAGTATGGAGGAACCAACAGCGCCTATTCGCGCCGAAGTCCAAGTACGTTATCGTTCGAGTGCTGTACCCGTAACGGTTATTCCCTTAGAAAATTCGCGCGTGAGGTTGGTATTTGACGAGCCACAATTTAGCATCACGCCTGGTCAAGCTGCAGTTTGGTACGATGGGGACGTTGTTTTAGGTGGCGGGATTATTGAAAAGCCAGCTTAAAAATTAGCGCATTTGATGATTTTCTACTATGACGAAACTTAAGGATCGCCTAAAAACTGTTTATGCAAGCGATCGCAACCAATGGCGAGAATGGTTAGAGAAAAACCACCGTACATCTTCTTGTATATGGTTGGTTTACTACAAAGTAAAAAGTGGCAAACCAAGCGTTCGATATAGCGAAGCCGTAAAAGAAGCTTTATGTTTTGGGTGGATTGACAGCAAAGTAAATTCCTTAGACGCAGAACGTTACCAGCAAGTATTTACACCCCGAAAACCAAACAGTGTTTGGTCAAAATTAAATAAGCAATATATTGAAGAACTGATAGAACAAAAGTTGATGACAAAAGCTGGACTTGAAAAAATCGAAGTAGCAAAGCTTAATGGCTCGTGGTACAAGTTAGATGCGATCGAACAGTTGATTATTCCCGCAGATTTAAGCCAAGCTTTAGCCACCAATGAAGCTGCAAACAAATATTTTGAGAAATTGAGCAACTCATCAAAAAAAAGTATCCTGCGTTGGGTTGAAAATGCCAAACGCCCAGAGACAAGGTTAAAAAGAATTGAGCAAACAATAACTTCGGCAACACAGAACAAAAATCCCTTGATTCGATGATGCGGCGATATCTTGGTAGGATAGGTGCTTGTAGATGAAATCTAAATATTATGAGTTATAGAGACGGTATTGCTCCTCACGGAATGCAACTAATTAATCGCATTGCTTCCCCCGAACAAAAGCAAGAGTTTTTAGAAAAAGCTGAAGTTCTGCCGCGAGTGCAACTAGATGAGCGTGCTGTTTCAGATTTAGTTATGTTGGCAATTGGGGCTTTTAGTCCCTTGACGGGATTTATGGAACAAGCTGACTACGATCGCGTAGTTAAAGATATGCGTTTGGCTAATGGCTTGCCTTGGTCAATTCCGATTACATTATCTGTAACAGCAGAAGTTGCTTCTCCACTCAAAGAAGGGAGTTTAATTCGCCTTGACGATCCTACAGGCAAGTTTATCGGGGTTTTGGAATTAACTCAAAAGTATCGCTACGACAAAACAACTGAAGCAATTAATGTTTATAAAACTGACGATGCCAAGCACCCAGGCGTACAAGTAGTTTATAACCAAGGTGAAATAAATCTTGCAGGCTCAATTTGGCTACTGCAACGCGAAGATCATCCCCAGTTTCCCGCTTACCAGATCGATCCCATCGAGTCGCGGAGAATGTTTAAGGAAAAAGGCTGGAAAACAATCGTTGGCTTCCAAACTCGCAACCCCATCCACCGCGCTCATGAATATATCCAAAAATGCGCGATGGAGACGGTAGATGGGTTGTTTCTACATCCTTTAGTCGGCGCAACCAAAGAAGATGATATCCCCGCCGATGTGCGGATGCGCTGCTACGAAATTATTTTAGAAAATTACTACCCCAAAGACCGGGTAATTTTGGCAATTAATCCCGCCGCCATGCGTTACGCTGGCCCGCGCGAAGCAATTTTTCATGCCATTGTACGCAAAAACTACGGTTGCACCCATTTTATAGTCGGGCGGGATCATGCGGGTGTGGGTGATTATTATGGTACTTACGACGCGCAACACATTTTTGATGAGTTTGAATCCGCCGAATTGGGCATTGTCCCCATGAAATTTGAACACGCTTTTTACTGCACTCGTACTGAATCAATGGCGACGACAAAAACAAGTCCTAGCACTCCCTCGGAGCGGATTCATTTATCCGGGACAAAAGTACGGGAAATGCTGCGCCGGGGCGAACTTCCACCGCCGCAGTTTTCCCGCCCGGAAGTAGCCGCCGAATTAATTAGAGCTATGCGACTTCCTGTAGAAGCCTAACTTCCTGTTAGGCTGATAGCTGGTGGCTGATGGCTGATAGCTATGAAACGGCGGGATTTTTTTAAAAGGGCAGGTTGGATACTCGCAACGCTAGGTATTAGTGAAGTAGAGTGGATAAAATTGGGCGATCGCGCGCTTAATGCGATCGCTTCCCCACTTAACCGCAAACTAGCTTTGTTAGTGGGAATTAATCAATATCCAGGTAATTCGCCTCTAGGTGGTTGCCTGACCGATGTTGAGTTACAAAAGGAATTACTGATTCACCGCTTTGGCTTTGTCGCGTCCGATATTCTCACGCTTACGGATAAGCAAGCTACTAGAACCGGAATTGAGAGTGCTTTTTTAGATCATTTAACCGCTCAAGCTCGAAGTGGCGATACGGTTGTATTTCACTTTAGCGGTTGCGGTCGTCGTTTGCAATTGAGCAATAAAGGGCAAAAAGGTCTAACTACAATAAATAGTTTAGTTACTGGCGATGATGGGGTTGATAACGATTTGCCCGAAAAAACAATCGAACTATTATTGCGGAGCCTTGCTACTTCTCAGGTTACAACTATTCTCGATACTGGCTTTTTATTTCCTAGTATTTCTCCTAGCTACTTAAAAGTCCGCTCTTTATCTAGCTTGGAGCAATGGCAATTAACCCCCGGAGAATTAGCTTTTCAGCAAGAACTTAGCGATAAGCAAAAATTTTCCGGGCGGCAGCTTCCACTCATTTTAAATGCAACTTCTAATGGTGGACTCGCCGTGGAAGGACAATGGACGGGTTTTAGTGCGGGATTATTTACCTACGCTTTGACTCAGTATTTGTGGGAAGCTACACCAACAAACACGGTTCAAGTCAGCTTTAGCAAGGTAGTAAATGCCATCGAACCAACCCAAATTAGCAACGCCGATGGCGTAATAACGGCGGTAGAAGACAATAGTAAAACCGCTCAATTGTGGCTGGGAGGTTTGCCACCTACAGTTTTAGAATACTACAAAGAAAATTCTCAGTTGAATGTTTTGGCAGCATCAACTACGGTACAAGTACGATCGCGTCATGGTTTGACGGCTAAAGCCCAAATTATCGGCGATAATTCTTTGCAAGTAGGGCAGCTTATTAGAGAAGCAATCAGAGTTTTACCCCGCAATGTCAGCCTAAATATTGCCTTAGATCCAAGTTTAGAGCGGATTGAAAAAGTAGATGCAACTAGCGCTTTTGCCGCTATTCCCCGCGTGTCTTTGGTAACAGCTACCGGGCTACCTGTAGATTATTTATTTGGGCGCGTACCGGAATCCCCCGCCAATCGTTACGGTTTATTTTCCCCCAAACAAGAATTGGTTCCCAATAGTGTAGGCGAAGCTGGGGAGGCAGCAAAACTAGCGGTAAATCGGCTAATTCCGAAATTGAAGACACTTTTGGCCGGAAAACTATGGCGGCTAACAAGTAATGCTGGAGCTTCACAGCTTGCAGTAGAAGCAACTTTGGAAGTTATTAGCCCGGAAAAGCAAGTAGTAATGCAACTCCCCTCACCATCTACAAATAGCCGTAAAAACATACCGCTCAAGGATTCTATTTCACTTCCCGCTATTGCTATTGGCAGTCAAATTCAGTACCGAGTTAGTAATAAGAGCGATCGCCCGGTGTATTTGTTATTAATGGGCTTGGATAGCAATAAAAGTGCGATCGCGCTTTATCCGATTTCGCCGACGAGCGAACCTAACAGCTTAGAAAAACCCTTGCTGCAAAATATAGTTATAAATCCCGGAGAAAATCTAACTTTACCGTCTAATTCCAGCGATTTTCAATGGCTGACGCATACCCCGGCGGCGGTTACAGAAACTTATTTAATTTTTAGCGTTGCTAGTTTTACATCTACTCTGACAGCTTTACAAAATGGCATACAATCCCCTACCGAAAAAGAGTATATTGGGACCTTATCAAACCCTGTAGAAGTTGCTACTGCTGTGTTACAAGACTTACACGCTGCTAGTGGCAATAAGCCGGATATAGATACTTACCATTTAGATATCAAGGCTTGGGCAAGTCTCAACTTTGTTTATCAAGTTGTTTGAATCTGCCTCCTCATAGAATAAAGATATTGTTACTAAGTTCCTTGAAACTCTGCTTAACTAAAAAAGTATTAACGGAAACTTTGGGGTGTGGCTTTACCTCACCCAAAGTTTTTCAAGAAGTAGCTAAGTTAGCAGAATTGCTACAGCAATCTGTATGCAATAAAAGATTGATGAGTTCCTCGTCCTACCAACTATTTTTATGACTTCTGAAATTCAGTTTCTCATGTGCGCGCCCGATCATTACGATGTGGATTATGTCATCAATCCCTGGATGGAAGGGAATATTCATAAATCATCGCGCGATCGCGCGGTTGAACAGTGGCAAAAATTACACCACGTCCTAGCAGGCAACGCTATTGTAGACCTAGTTAAACCGCATAAAGGCGTGCCAGATATGGTATTTACGGCAAATGCGGGGCTGGTTTTAGGAGACAACGTAGTTCTCAGCCGTTTCTTTCATAAAGAGCGCCAAGGCGAAGAACCTTATTTTAAAGAGTGGTTTGAAGAAAAAGGCTACAATGTCTACGAATTGCCCAAAGACTTACCTTTTGAAGGTGCGGGCGATGCTTTATTAGACAGAGAAGGGCGCTGGTTGTGGGCGGGTTACGGCTTTCGCTCGGAACTCGATTCTCACCCTTATTTGGCAAAATGGCTAGATATTGAAGTGTTATCTCTGCGCTTGATGGACGAGCGGTTTTATCACTTAGATACTTGCTTTTGTCCCCTCAGTGGCGGCTATTTACTCTACTATCCCGCCGCTTTTGATGCCTATTCTAACCGCGTGATTGAGATGCGCGTACCGGAAGCAAAACGTATAGCTATTGATGAAGCTGACGCGGTAAACTTTGCCTGTAATTCAGTAAATATCAATTCTATCGTCGTCATGAATAAAGCCAGTAGTGCTTTAAAGGAGCGTCTAGCGGCGGCGGGATTCCAAGTAATAGAAACACCACTTACAGAATTTCTCAAAGCTGGAGGCGCGGCTAAGTGCCTAACGCTGCGGGTAACGGAACCTGTAAGAGCAGAAGTTAGCGCTAATGTATCGGTGGAAAGCCGCACAATTAGGTTAGAAGGTCATTTACTCGATTCGGGCTTAATCAATCAAGCTTTAGATTTAGTTGTAGAAAGTGGTGGAAGTTTTAAAGTATTAAACTTTAACCTAGGAGAACAAAGACAAAGTACCTCCTCGGCGGAAGTAAAGGTATCTGCGCCCTCTCATGAAGTAATGGAAGGGATTTTATCGCAACTAATCGATCTTGGCGCGGTGGATTTACCCCAAGACGAGCGCGACGCGAAGTTAGAGCCTGTCGTGCAAGCGGGGGTATCTCCTGACGAATTTTACGTTACAACCATTTATCCTACCGAAGTACGCATTGATGGCGAATGGATAAAAGTTCAATCTCAACGCATGGATGGCGCGATCGCAGTCAAGAAAACTCCTCAAGGTATAATTGCTCGGTGTAAGCTGTTGCGCGACTTGGAAGTAGGCGAACAAGTAGTAGTAGATGTATTGGGTATCCGCACCGTCCGCAAACCAGAAGTCCGCGAACAACGCAATACTCAAGAATTTAGCTTCATGTCGGCGGGAGTTTCTAGCGAACGCCGGGTAGAACTTATAGTAGAACAAGTAGCGTGGGAATTGCGCCAAATCCGCGACCAAGGCGGAAAAGTAGTGGTGACGGCGGGGCCTGTAGTGATCCATACCGGCGGCGGCGAACATTTGGCTAGATTGGTGCGTGAAGGCTACGTGCAGGCGCTATTAGGGGGAAATGCGATCGCCGTCCACGACATGGAACAAAACCTGATGGGTACTTCCTTGGGTGTGGATATGAAACGCGGGGTCAGCGTGCGCGGCGGACATCGCCACCATTTGAAGGTGATTAACTCTGTTCGGCGTTATGGCAGTATTGCTAAAGCTGTAGAACAAGGCGCTTTGACAAGCGGTGTGATGTACGAGTGCGTGAAAAACAACGTACCTTTTTCTTTAGCAGGTTCTATCCGCGATGATGGCCCGTTACCCGATACGCAGATGGATTTAATTAAAGCTCAAGAAGATTACTCAAAGTTATTAGTCGGCGCGGATATGGTATTGATGCTGTCTTCAATGCTGCACTCAATTGGTGTGGGAAATATGACGGCGGCGGGAGTCAAGATGGTATGCGTAGATATTAACCCGGCGGTAGTAACAAAATTAAGCGATCGCGGTTCGGTAGAATCGGTTGGTGTAGTTACAGACGTTGGTTTATTTCTAAGTCTATTAGTACAGCAGTTAGATAAGCTCACAAGTCCTTATCAATCTTCTACTGTGGGGGGGGTAAAAACACAAAGAAAATACTCTTTTCCTCTTGTTGCACCCTTATATAAAGAAAAATTGTTAGTCGGCTTAAGCCGACTTGAGCTATTAGCCTAGGGTTTCAACCCTAGGCAGGCTAGGCTTTAGCGATAGAACCGGGTTTTTGATGCAAGAGGTGTAGCAAAGTTACTCTTGAACATTACCTAAATTAAACAAGAAAGGTACGCTGCTTTTAGATTCACCCATAACTAAAACTCTGGGCATTTGAGCGCCGCCAGTACGCCAAGCTTCAATTGCTTCTTTTTGCAATACTAGCTGTCCTCCTTGAGCCTTCAATGTTTCTGCTAAAAGTCTTTGAGCTTCGGCTCTCCCTTTAGCACGGTTAATGTCTGCTTGAGCCTCTTGTTCGGCTTCTTGAGCTACATATACGGCTCTTTGCGCTCGTTGTTCGGCAATTTGCTTTTCTTCTACAGCTTTGGCAAATTCTGGGGAAAAAGTTAAATCTACTACGCTAGTATCTAAAACTATAATTCCATATTTATCTAATCTAGCTCCCAAAGCCTCGTCAAAGTCTTGTTTTAGTTCGTTTCTTTTCGTAATTGCTTCTTCTACCGTTCGTCTGGCGGCGGCAACTTTAAAAGATTCTTGGGTTTGCGGGGCAATAATTTTTGAGACAATATTTTGCAACGTTCCTTGCTTTCTCCTCACTTCCACTACTTGAGTAGGATCGAGGCGAAAGTTAATGGCAAATCTAGCCGTCAAGTCTTGCAAATCCTTAGTAGAACTTTGGGCTGGAACTTCAAACTTTTGTACGGTCAAGTCGTAAATATCAACTACAGAGACAAAGGGCGGCTTAACATGGATGCCTTCAAGTAAAGCTCCATCTCTAGCTTTACCCAAAATACTAATTACTCCCGCTTCCCCAGGATTGATAATGACAAAAGCATTAAGAGCAATTAAAAGTAATATAGCTGCGATCGCTCCTCCAACTATACCTTGCCAATTTTGGTCGTCTCGATCTTTCAATTTTTCTCTCTTATTTAACGCGCTTTCAATCTATATCTTCACGCACAATAGTTGTAAAGTGGCATTGCTAATTTGAATATAGATTTTTTCTTTTGTAACTCCCCTGTCTCCTCTTTCCTTAATTGGGCTACACCCATAACATCTGCTCGTGCTATTTGGCAGTTGCGAACCTCAAATCCGTGGAACCAAATCCTGTTTCTTGCATTACTATCGACTTTACGCCTAAAAGTTGAGACTTAACGATGTCGTCCACTTATTAGTTACAACTTTTCTAATTGAGTGTAATAGACCTCAAGAATTAAATAATCTTTTGCCCTCTAGCCTTGGGGCAACTGGGTTGGAAGTTGCCTAATTCTAGGGGATTTAGGGGGCTTTTGTAAATTCTAAACCAGAAATTTGTTCTCACAAAACTCCCTCTCTAGCTTGAACTTCAATATTAAAAATCTCTAGCAATAGCTGATTTTGTTAATAACCGATCTAAAGGTAAATCTTGAGCAATTAGGGCTTGGGTTAACTCGCTATCTAAGGGTTTGGAGAATAAATACCCTTGACCGTATTCGCACTCTAACATTTTGAGCAAATCCATTTGCTGGGGAGTTTCTATACCCTCGGCAACTACATTCATGCCTAAATTCCAGGCAAGAGCTACAATTGTGCGGATTAGCTCAATTTTTTTGCTATCAGTACCTATATTAGAAATAAACGAACGGTCAATTTTTAAAGTATCAATAGGCAAACTATGTAAATAGTTCAGTGATGAGTAGCCCGTGCCAAAATCATCCATCGATATTTGGATTCCCATAGCTTGCAACTGTGTCAATTTAGCAGCTACAGATACGGTATTTTCAATGAGTACGCTCTCGGTAATCTCTAATTTTAAAGCGCTAGGACTAAGCTCTGTTTCTAGGAGGATTTGTTGAATTTGGTCAATTAAATTAGGTTGGGAAAACTGTTTGCTCGATACATTGACACTGATTGTTAAAGGTGAATTGCGAGGAAATTGCCTCTGCCATAATTGCATTTGGTGACAGGCTGCGCGCATTACCAACCAGCCAATAGGGACAATCAAGCCCGTTTCCTCCGCTAGGGGGATAAAATCAAAAGGAGCAACAAGACCCTTACTAGGATGCTGCCATCGGACAAGGGCCTCAAGTCCAATGACGCTAAAGGTTTTTAAATCAACAATTGGTTGGTAGTGAACTATAAACTCTCCTTCGGCAACCGCTTGCTGTATATCGGTTTCTAGTTGCAAGCGTTGGGATACCTGAACGTGCATGATGCGATTAAATACTTTATAGTTAGCCCGTCCTAGAGCTTTAGCCTGATACATGGCAATGTCAGCATTGCGAAGAATGTCATCTAACCAGCTACTAGCCTCGCTACTTATCGCCAAATCGTCTAGCCAGCTATTAGCATTGCTACTCATGGCAATACCAATACTTGTAGAGATAAATAGTTCAGACCCATCTAGGTGAAAAGGCAGACTTAGTTCTTGTCTGATTCGCTCGGCAACGTCTTGAGCTTGCTCAACATTCTGAATATTTTGGAGCAAAAGGGCAAACTCATCTCCTCCCAAGCGAGCTATTGTATCTTCACTTCTGAGACAGGTTTTTACTCTTTGAGCAACAGCACGCAGTAATTTATCTCCCATTTTGTGACCTAGACTGTCATTAACAAGCTTGAAGCGGTCGAGGTCAAGAAAAAGTACAGCAAACCTGTAATTATCATTACTTTTTGCTCTCTTTACGGCTTGCTGCATATGCTCGTTGAATAAAGCTCTATTTGGTAAGTTTGTAAGGGAGTCGTGAAAGGCATGATGACGTAGTAATTCTACAGCTTGCTTGCGATCGCTTATATCTCGTAAAGTCAAAACAATTGCTTTTACTTGAGGATTGCTAAGTAAATTGTTACCAACTACTTCTACAGAGCATAAATGCCCATCGTGATGCCGAAAAGGTAGTTCGATTAACTGGCTAATTTCTGCTACTTTGAGGCAATTGCTAATAAAGTTTTGTAGTTTTAATCTGCTGTCTGACTCTACCAAGGTTTTAACATTAGTCCCAACCAAATCTTCCGGCAAGTAACCTAAAACTCGATGAGAGGATGCTGTCACATAGCTAATTTCAGCCTGGGAGTCAATAACTAAAATTACATCAGAAGCATTTTGAACTAAAGACCGAAACCGTTCCTCGCTTTGAGACAAAATTTTTTGTTCGGCTACGGCTAATTGAGCTACTTCCCTAGCTTGGATGAACTTCCAAAACAGTATACCAATTAAGCCAGCAGATACGAGTAAAACAAGTGCCGAACCTCTTTCAGCTATCTGGCTTGCCTGTTGCTTTTGCTTGCTATAGTCAGTGTCGAGTTTAAGGATTTCGGCACTCAATTTTTCATAAGCTGGGTCTACATTTTCCTCATCAATAATAATTGCTTGAGAAATTTGCCCGGTTGCAAGTAACTTAAACTCTTTATCTACAGCTACGTTGTATTGCTTGTGAAGTTGTAAAAACTTTTGTAATTTTGACTGCTGCGGTTCAAGGTTTTTTAACTCATGACTTAGTTTTTGAATCTGACTGCGGGTAGATTGGACTTTTTTAAGTAATTTAAAATCTAACTCTTTTTGGGCGATTGCTTGCCATTCCAAAGCGCTAAGTTGAATTAGTTGCCCTTTAATATAAATAAGCAAAATTTGCGTTTGGTTGCTTCTTTCTGCTCGACGGTTTATGGGAATAATTAGACTGGCGGTAATCAGCGCGATCGCAAGTGCGATAAATAATGTTGACCATTGTGTAAGTTGGGATTTACGGTGGTTTTGCTGCCCTGATGGATGAGAATACTTTTTAGTTCCAACAACAGTTAAGTTATTTTTGCTTTTCATCCGACAGTCTAATCCTTGCCAATAGATATTCTTTGAATTAAATTAATTTAAAATATTTATGCGAAACCTCAAATGCCAACAACTAACAACGAAGCTGAATCATTCTTATTTTGTTTGTAATTTGGTGCTTTTAACTATGGTATTATGATTTTTTACTCTCAATTTAAAGTCACCAAGAAACTTTTATTAATTTATAGTAAAGCTATAAGATTCTTGTTCAAATTATTGTAAATTTGCATAGTGAATTTTTATGTTAACTTTGACTTAGGCATTATGAATAGGTAGAAAATACTGAAATTTTTTAATTACTGTTTTATATTAGACAAATAATATAAAACAATTATCCTGCTATGTTGACAGCATGGAATAAGCTTAAGGACTGGCAATTTTGCAGGAGAGGAGCGAAATATAGCAACTTCGTTGACGTATTCTGCTTTCAAGTGCAAAGGTAAATTCGGTTTGCTAAGTGTGCTGAAGCGCTGCCTGTTGGTTGGAGTAGCCAACTGTCCAATGGGTGCAAATCATTCAGAGGATGTCTGAAATAATATCGTCTGTACCTTGCTTCTAGTGCAGTCTCCCACGTATCCCCTTAAAAAGGGAAACGAGCAAGATATTTTCCCCTTTCTAAGGGAAGGCAAAAAGCCGTGTAGTCCCGCTTCCCGCTTTATTACCCCCTAAATAATAGCGCTACTAATAAAGGGACTGCTCAGGCATTTTCTCAAGCTAGATACAGGCAGACGCTTTTACCGCTCCTGAAAGAGATCGACTAGAAAGGATAAATTCAGTGTTGAATCAAACTTGAATACCTACTAAGGTGAAAAGAGCAGTTAAGTAAAGAGAAGTTATTAGTAGGTTTAAATGCTACAAGTAAGCCCTGCCAATTGTCGCCCTTTTTTAAAATGGGCTGGTGGTAAAAGTAAATTGATTGAACAATATATTCCTTATTTTCCGCAGAGTTTTACCAACTACTACGAGCCTTTTTTGGGTGGGGGGTGCAGTATTTTTCCACTTGTGTAATGTTAAACCTGATACTAATAAATTTATTTCCGATATTAATTCTGAATTAATTAACACCTATTGTTGTATTAAAAATAACGTCGAGCCGTTGATTGATTTATTAAAGTATCATCAATTGCAACATAATAAAGATTATTACTATAAAATGAGATCGCACTTCCAAGATTCAGAAATTGAAAGAGCAGCACGACTTATTTATTTAAACAAAACTTGCTTTAACGGGTTATATAGAGAAAATTCTCAGGGTTTATTTAACGTACCAATGGGCAAGTATAAAAATCCCACTATTTGCAATGAAGATTTGCTTCGTTTTACTTCTGTTGCTTTGCAATCTGTAGCTATTTCAGTAAAAAACTATGATGATATTAATGCTATAAGCGATCGAGATTTTGTATATTTCGATCCGCCTTATCACCCTCTAAGTTCTACGAGTAATTTTACAACTTATAGCCGTTATATTTTTAAAGAAACTGAACAAATAAAGCTAAAAGATACGTTTACTAAACTAGCAAATCGGGGAGTAAAAGTTATGTTGTCTAACTCTGATTGCGCTTTTATTCGAGAACTTTATGCTGATTTTAATATTTACGAAATATTGGCATTAAGGGCGATTAATTCTAAGGCAGACAAACGAGGTAAAATTACTGAAGTATTAATTACATCTTACTAAAACGCTTTCACAAAATTAACGCTATTAAAATGAAAGAATATTCTCAAAATGCTCAACTGTTGGAAATGGCTCATAAAAATGATGTAGTAAGTCTTTCCATTGTTGGTATTGCATAGAACTTCTAAAGCCAATAGTATGAGATTCCAACGTTTTCCATCTAATAAGCAGTAGATATTTTCCTTGAACTTCCAAGCATTTATGAAGTTCATGAGACAAGTATCCGTCTATTGACGCGACAAGACTTGAAGCTTGTTGAAAAGCATATTCAAAATCTTTTTCTAGGTTTGGCTTGATATTAAGCATTACCGCTTCAAGAATCATTATTATTTTTTTTATTAAAATACTTCTAAGCCACTGAGCTTTAGGCGATCGCATTTATTTTCGATTAGATTCTAACCAAGCCTCTAAATCGCTGAGATTGGTGAAATCTAATAAAGCTTCCGCCAAATTTTCTAATTGAGGAAGCGGTAAAACTTCAATAAGACTTCGTACTTCCGAGGGAATTGTCCCTATTTGGCGTGTAAGTTGGCGGATAACGACAGCTAATTCACCTTGCTTTAAGCCTTTTTGGAGAATATCTTGATAAATTACTGATTCTTGCATAATTTCCTCTCTGAAAAATTGATTAATTAATGTTTTTTTAAACTTCAAGCCTGCTAGTAATTGAGCGCAGATAGCTACGTCTTGTCGTTGCTCTAATGATTCTATGTTACTGATTTGTTGAGAAATTTGGGTTAATAATGTTTCTGGCTTTTGAGTGGCTGCTGAGGTAGCTAAAGGCAGAAGTGCGGTATCTTCTAAAAATAATGCTGGATCTTGCTCCCACATTCGCACCACCTGATAGCTATGGCGAGTATTTTCTAAATGAAACTCTGTGGCGATAACTGTTGCTTTTGCAGGCTTTTTGAGCAAAATTACAACTTGCGTCACTGGTTGGCGATAGCGGCGGTGCAATCTTACCCAGTAATCTAGCATTCGCAATGGTAGCGGTGGAGTGGTATCAACTTTAACTTGAAACTCTATATGTAAAATTCTTTCTTGGGTGCGAAGGAAAGTTACGGAGTCTGCACGGATTGTTTCGATACTTAGTTCGCTTTTGATAACTTCTCCTACAGTAATGGGCTTACCTAATAGCCAACTGGCAAAACTGTCAGGATATTTTTCGGAGAGGTATTTGCAGAGATTATCAAACTGTCTAGAACTCATATATAGTCGCTTAAATATTTTTCACTGGGATAATTCCTTTATCAAAGATTGCGGATTTAGTATTAATACCGCTAATTTCTAGGCGATCGCGTTGCAATTCAATAGCCGCAAAACTAAGTTCGCTCACCGCCCGTTCCGTCCACGCAGAAGCACCTACTGGGCGCTTCCCAGCCCCCGCACCACAAGTTAGATAGGTTGTACCGTTAATGCTGCGCGTGCGTTCGTAATGATGCTCGTGTCCGTTAATGTAAAGTTGTACGCCGTGCTTTTGAAAGATTGGCGTTAGGGTTTTGACGAAGGGCTGATTTAAACCATAATGACCAGATGAATAAATTTGGTGATGTCCAAATACTATTTTCCAAGGCGCTGTACTTTGGCTGAGTTGTTTGTCTAGCCAGGTTAATTGATTTTTCCAATCGGCGTTATGGTTGGTATCTAAAGCAAAAAATTGTACCAAACCTTGCTTAAAAGTGTAGTAACGCCCACGCATATTAAAGTTGGGATAGCGTACTTGAGGTTCGCCGTTAGCGGTGCGGATGTCGTGATTTCCCAAACACGCTTGAAATTTTACGCCTTGGCGGAGTAATTCTTGATAAGGACGCTCAAATACGGCGTT
>QQTW01000882.1_pt1 | contig 20066 bp, 11 predicted proteins | sample 1904831 | NCBI WGS metagenome assembly QQTW01 (sample SAMN09435610, study PRJNA476489) | Subsurface metagenome, whole genome shotgun sequencing project. | reverse complement strand
CTCCCACGTAGACCGCTTTCTAGTCCCCTGCCATTCTATTTTCTCAGCGGCGACATTTCATGCAAAGTCCGGTGTAGGGCGCTGCTTCTGCATGTCCTTGCTGATCCTGCCGAAGTGTGGAGTGCAGCTGTTCCAAAACCTGAATTTCTGCTGAGCTGATTGCCGACGCATTCATCATATGCCATTCATCGCGATTAGCTCGTATCGCAATATCCGAGCCAATCCCGCGTTCCCGGACCGACCTCCTGATACCGCAGAATGGCACCAGCCGTCGTCGGGAGTTTTACATATCGCAGTGTTTGGGCATCGCCAAACTCTCCAGTGTCGTCACCCTCCACTGCCCCCTTACTGAAGGGTAGGACTTGCTTGACCAGTACTCCGTACGGTTCAAATTAAACGAGAACCTTATCCCCACGACCTCCTCAGAAGTTCAGTCTTGAGCTTGAATTAATGCCGAGGTATGGGCGTTATAATGTTCATGGAGTTTTGCTAGAATAGTTAGAAAGCTTTTGAGTAGACTCCGACTTCCCGCTGACCACCCTGCCTCGACGGTTGTTGCGACCCAATGCATATTATTGCCATCTGAGCTTTGCGTGTTTCTCGTGCAATGAATCATCATGGCCGGTTGACCAGAAATGATGGTGGGTGGTGATATTCGATCTCGTCTTTGCCTTTAGCTCGCACGCGCTTCGCCCCCGGCTGCTGCTGTGTTCTAATAGCGTGAATAAGTATGTTACGTATCTGTCGCTTCCGCAGGGGAAGCGCGCGGCAACGGTGTTCTACTTGCGATGAAACCAAATGTCATGCAAGGGTCGTGCTATTGCGAAGCAGGTCCTGCTCTTGTCTTTGGAGGAATCAAACCAATGGCCTCAGAGTTCCCTATGTATAGAATTTTCTTACAAGACGGAGATAGAGACACTTCCATTGCTTCTCAGCGAACACTGGATGATTTGGTATTTGCATTAGAAGACATTGTTGCCATAGAGTAGTTATGAGATTTTTGGCGCTTCATCCTGAATCACAATAACAGCAGCAAACTGCAGGCAACTATCGTAATTTCTTCTGGTCCTGTGGGTCGGTACTCCAGTTGCCCAGGCTGTCACGTGGATGGCGATCGGAGCGGATCATGACTTAATCCGATCTTCTCGGTCCGCCCGCCCGGGGCCGCGCATCCATGCCCAGGTGGTACTACTGCCAGCGAGGTTCAGTCAACGGCTATCACGTCTTTTAAATTCTATTATAGGACCCAAAAGGCCGCAACACCGACCACAGTCCACGGATTTGATTGATCCATTCACTGAACCGGAATACGAGCTCACTGAGTGAGGACGCTCTCACTGTTTCAGCCTTACAGTTTCTTCACGCAGTGTTAGGGTAGTGTCGAAGTCGGTTGGAAGCGCGCTCCAAGCTCTTCCACGCTTCACCTCCTTGCCATGTGACTGAGGCTGCGACGGCAGCTAGGTTAAAGTGCTACTCAATGCTAGAGCATCACAAAATATCGTGCACGGCGAGTATGGTCTGGTTCGAAAGACGCCTGCAGCCCCTTGGTCGTTCAATGACCGTCGTCGAGGTTGCCGCGACGATACTTCCGATCTGGGTCACAACGTTGTCGCGACACGCTGTTCCTATTTTTCTTCATTCAACAAAACATGATCTGCTGTACTTGAGCAGGTTGCAAGCTGAAAAGACTGCACTGCCATTAACTCATCATGTCATAATCTCCTCACGCTTTGCGCTTCTCAAATGAAATATTGATCATATTGAAGTAAAAGCACGCTCACAGACATTGGGAGGCCCGCCAGGTCTCGCTGCTGCATCATTCTCAAATTCTATCATCACTTCTGACTCTCAGTCTCCTGTGCTGTCTACAATGAGCACCATCAAAGATCCCTGGGACTGGACTATCGATGAAGTCGTCCATGCCTTCTGCAGTTCTCGCGCTCTGTGGAACGAGGAAAGGCCCCACTCGCGACTGCCTGAGCCGATCGCCTTCGAGCATCTTCTGAGGGATAACATGATCAATGGATCAACTCTGCTCACAGATGTTGACGCCAGTGTTCTCAAAGACGACTTTGCAATCCGCGCACTTGGCGAGCGTTCTGCGATCATGTATGCGATCCAGAAACTTCGGGTGCACTCTCCCAGGTACATGACACACTCTTCATCAATCAATCCGCACCAAGCGCAATTCGCTCCCTCTGTGCCGACCGGCTTGCGTATGCCGTATGCTCAGCTCGAAACCCTGCCAAGCCCGATGGCCCTCACAAATGCGCCACCTTTGCTGCTGTTGGAAGCCGCACAGCCTGACCATGCTGATGTTGCACCCTCGGAAACAGTTGATATCGCCCCAGAGGCGGACGGAACGGGCTCGACCGCAAGAGTCCGTCCAGGCGAAACCCTTGTGGATGACAATGGCGGCAGGAAGCGTCGCAGACTTGCTCTCATGCCTGCATTGGAGCCATCACTGGGACAGCAATCTCATACAGCTGACTCCGAGCCTCAAGATAAGCCTCTTAGCGACGACTCCGTCACATTGCCCGCCCCCGGTGACACCGTGAAGTCGGCCAAGACAGTCGATCCGAATTCGCTGCGTACCGAATCACGGAAAAAGAACGTCCAATCCAAAGACTTGAGCAAAGGCTTTCTTGGGGAATCAAAAATTACTGCCGATGAAGTATTCTATGGTACAGTGAAGACGAGTCGACCGCTCCCCGACACCATAGATGATGGCCAGGCCGCATTCTTGATTGGTCATGGCGATGGTGAAGATGAATTCCACGTCAACTCCACAGGGCATGTATCGGATGGGCGTCGATTGTACGTTGGTGGCCTTATGCGCCACTTCCTGACTAATCGCGAGGAACGTCACCTGCAGCGTAATGGCAAGCAGTTAACGGCCATATATCCGTACCGCGAGAGACTTGTAGCCGAAGGCCGTGGCCGCTCCGTGACTTTATTCCAAGACCTTGAAGGGGAGGTGCAAGCTACACGAGAGGACGCCCTGATGGTCATTAATGGAGGACCGGATGTCAAGGAGGAAGTGGCTCACGAGTGGGACTATCTTGCCAAGTGGGACAACGAACGCTCAGGTGTGCTTCCGGTGTTTGGAGAGTCTGGCTCGGAGGGCGAATACAGCTCAACATGCCTTGAGGAGATCCAGGCCGAGAGAGACCAGCAGGTCTCATTGAAGAAGAACGGGCCAATGACTCAAGAGGAGGTCTCGAAAGTGATCGAGGAGATGATTGAGGAGTATGTGCAACGTTGGAAGTTGAAGAAATTGCCTCTGCGAGAGCACACGGCCCGTACCATGTGGCGAAAAGCGAAGAACAGACACATGCGAGCTTTGTTGATAGGTGCTACTCGGCAAGACGTACAAAAGCTCGACTTGCGGTTGTCAAAGCTGAAAGACAACATCCTTCAGGAGGTCTGGAAGAAACCCGCGGATGTCCGCAGACTATGCCAGGTTCTGGAAGAGACTGTAAATCAACGCGAAGAGAACCTCTGGAAGATTTCTGTTTGGCACCAAAAGAACGAACCACCGTCCAAAGCCGCGCCGCGGAGGAAGAAGAAGGTCGTGGTTGAAAACGGCAGTGGCGACGAAGGAGACTTGCTGAGCAGTCAATCAGAGCTTGCTTCGGACGACATGACTGCATTTGTTGAGGATGACGGCCTGTATGACCAGCCCACGCCTTCACGACCACGAGATAATCTGTCACAGCCGCCAAATAGACCTGACCAGCCTTCACAACGGCAGAGTCTGATCTCCCTCCACACACCGGAAGAGTCACAAGAAGGGCCGCTGTCGCAAGTACCTGACGCCACGGGAGATCATGAAGCGGATCCGGATTTCATGCAGCAGGATGAGGACCCAACGCCGGACGGACCAACCGACACAGACGCACAAGGAGTCGATGCAGGACCTATTCAGTCAGAAGAGGATGTCGCTAGCCCAGCCCCTACGAGCCTGCCAGAGCGGAAAAAGACAGATGAGACCTCCGTCCAAGAACCTGTGCTGCCTGACCAGGGCAGATCATATGCTCGCTACAAGGCTCCTGAATCGATCATCGATCTGACGTACTCTGATACAGATTCACCGATGATCACACCGGTCAAGAGTCGCTTCGGCCTGCCAGGTGCCGGAACGAGTAACTCTCCCGCAACGCTGCCCAAATCAAAGCAGGCTAGCAGGGCCCCCGAGGAAGCCGGTATCGATGAAGTTGTGAGTTGGTCTTTCAGCGACCTGGAGGAGCGCAATGACCGCAAGAGGTTGGTCATGAAGGTGATGTTGGCTCTGGGACCCACGGAGTACAGCGCTTTGCGAAAGTGGATTGAGCCACTACAGAGACGTCACTTCGTGGACGAAGTCAAAAGGGGAGTCGGGGCGTTGATGCACAACCAACAGAGACTACCGGGTGTGCCCGAGAAAGAATTTGACAATATTGCCAAATTCTCGAAACTTTATATCTGCTGGACTACCTGTCAGCAAAGGTACTGGAGCGACAAGGTGCCCCAGGAAGTGTTCAAGACGACCTTGACTGCGTCAAAGTCAGCATCGGACTTTGACATTTTCTACCCTTTCGTAAAAGCAGTATTCAAGACGCATCAGACGCCACTCCTATTCGCAAGGGGATCTCAACAGGGCTTCAAGGATCCTTTCCAGGGACGCGAACTCGCCATTGACCAGTCCTCAGACTCCGACGAGACCCCTGCGATGGACGAGTTTTCTCCGCGCAAAAAGCGGAAACGCGAGGTCAAGCAGAGCCAGGAGGCGATCCAGAAGCGCGAGATGGCTCAACAGCGTCTTCAGGAGCAAGAAGCTCGGGAGCGTGTATTGAAAGCGCAAATGGGACCTTTGACTGAAGCAAACTCGGAACGCATCATAGTTAACCCGGGTAAGCTGGAAGAGCACGATCTCATCTATCTGAATCCTCTGGCCGGGTCGAGAATCTTGAAGCACCAAATCGAAGGCATTCAGTTCATGTGGCGGGAGCTGGTGGTGACAAATGCTGAGCCGCAAGGTTGTCTTTTGGCTCATACAATGGGTCTCGGCAAGACCATGCAAGTGTGAGTCTCACTTGCGCCTCATTCAAGCCCGTATCCCACGTCTCCATTGGAGAATACATCGAGCTGTCCTTGCTGTATCACTAACCGGGCGACAGAATTACTTTGCTCGTGACAATAGCAGAAGCTGCAAAGTCCACAGAAAAAGGCACATCTTGTCAAATACCTGACAGCATGAAAACGTCTCGCACCCTGATCATATGCCCAGCATCACTGATCCGCAATTGGCTCGACGAGCTGTACAAATGGGTTCCTGAACCCAAAGAGGCAAACATTGGCAGTATTGGATATGTCGACGCCGAGATGCCCCAGCAGACGCGCCTACGAACTTTGTCCGAGTGGTCCGAGAAAGGCGGAGTCATGGTCATAAGCTACAATATGCTGCGGCAGCTTGTGCAAAACAAGACTTCAAGTGCCGGTCGGACTGCTCTGAACGAGGAGCAACACGAGCAAGTCCGCAAGAATCTGCTCGAAGCTCCAAATATAGTTGTCGCGGATGAGGCACATGTGCTCAAGAACCACGAGTCCAGCATCTCCAAGGTCGCAGCGCAGTTCAAGACTCGAAGCCGCATCGCCCTCACAGGATCTCCTCTTGCCAACCATCTTCAAGACTACTATGTGATGATGGACTGGATCTACCCCGGCTTCCTCGGCAGCCTCCTCGAATTCAGAGCAATATTCCAGGAACCAATCGAGAGCGGCTTGTATGTTGATAGCACGGCGACTGAGCGGCGCCATAGCATGAAAAAGTTGCGGGTGCTGAAGTCTTACATCGATCTCAAAGTTCACCGTGCAGACATCACGGTACTCAAAGGTTCCTTGAAGCCAAAGGTCGAATTCGTTATCGGCGTGCCTCTCACGGAGATTCAGGCATCAGCTTATAGGACGTACGTTCGGTTGTTGCTGAGCGACTCGGACGAGAAGATTGACCAAACGACACTGTGGAATTGGTTGGCTGTGCTCGGTCTCCTTTGCAACCACCCGCAGATCTTCCTCAATAAGATAACGGAAAGGGAGAGAAAAGCCAAGAAAAAGGTCAAAGAGATCGCGCAGCGCATACAGGATGACAGCAGTGGCCCTGGTGGAACGCTCAGCATGACTGCAGAAGAGGAAAACGCGATTCCTTCGGTACAACCGGGTGACGAGCATGTGTCGAAGATGAAGATTTCGCAAAACGTGATCAAAGAAGAACAGGAGCTCCTCCAGAAAGTCGATAACCTAGAGTCCGAAGATAACGCTTACAAGGTGAAGCTTTTGGTACAGATTATTGATCTGGCCAAGGAGGCTGGCGATCAAGTTCTGGTCTTTTCACAGAGTCTTCCAACAATGGACTTTCTCCAATCGCTGTTTAGGAAGAAAGATGTCAAGCATGTCCGACTTGATGGAAAGACCGGTATGGCAGGCCGTTCAGACATTGCCAAGGACTTCAACGCAGGGATGCATGAGGTATTTCTCATATCCACACGAGCAGGAGGATTAGGCATCAACCTCCCGGCCGCGAATCGAGTCGTTATCTTCGACTTCGCCTTCAATCCCACGTGGGAGGAGCAGGCTATTGGCCGCGCATACCGCATCGGTCAGAACAAGCCTGTTTTCGTATATCGTTTCATGGCAGACGGGACGTTTGAGAACAACGTCTTTCACAAGGCCGTCTTCAAGACACAGCTCTCCTATCGCGTGGTGGACAAGAGGAATCCACGAAGCCACGCAGAAAAATCACGAGATTTTCTGTTTGAACCTAGGGAAACAGAGCAACAAGATATTCAGTTGCACAACGGCAAGGATCCTCTGGTTCTTGATAGAATCCTGACCCGACAACTCAAGCTGAAGTCTCCCCATATTCGTTCAATCATCACCACGGAGACTTTGCAGGCAGACGCCGGGGATGATCTGACGGAGGCAGAGCTGCTCGAAGTCAATCAGATGATTGAAGACGATAAGCTACGCAAAGAGAATCCGGACGCATTTGCAGCGAAGCAATGGAAACTCCTGCAATCTTCCCTGCGGCCCTCAGGTACCCCGGCAGCGGCCAGCTCGCAGGCTCCACAGCCCTTTGCCCCGATGGGGAACACCGGCAGGCAAATTCCAAGGCCAAAACAGAGCGAGACTAGGAGCGCTACCATCGACATAGTCAAACCGAGCGATGCTTTTCGCGACCAGACGCATGAAGCGGGTGCAATCGACGTAAGTCGTCACGCTTCTGCACCGGCAGCAATAACAGAGGAGGGGCTCACCCACGATCCGGCCACTGACGGCTTCCTACCCGTCAGAGCTCCATCAAACTCCCAACGGGTGAATCCGTTCATGGTTACAGCTAGCCCCTTCAGCGCTCATCCCGAGAATGAGTTTGCGGTTCCAACACCCCGCGAGAGGAACTTCGCAGTCCCCAAAACTCCACCCACCTCCTCGCGGCCTATTGATTCATCCGCAGCCTCACCTTCGGCGGCACATAAACCAAGCTCTGCGGAAAACTTGCACACTGGCGATAGGCAGCGTGGCTTGAGCTTAGCTCAGTCAGCTCCCGGCGTGAGAGCGCCTCGTGATATCCGGAACGGGACGGACTCAGCACAATCGGAAGCGCGGTCGGGTTACGCCTCGACGCTCGCCGAGACTGTTTCACCTACCGCCGCGGCAGAAACGATTCAGTCTTCGGCCCCACACCAGCCGGCGAGAGCAATGGCACCACCAGGTACTCCTGGCAAAACGAGCCAACCGTCTTCACCACGTGGAGCTTCCGGGCTGGGCAAGTATGTGTTTAACGCCATAATGAGAGGCGGTCGTGGGTCGCAAGCTTCCTAACGATCGCGAGTTTCTGTGGTTCTGGAGCGTGCAAAAGATTGAGCATTGCCGCATGACGAGCGATAGGAGGACTCGGTGGGGAGCTTGTTTGGTTGGAGGACCTCGCTGTCTTTACGGAGGACTGTAATGGTCGGGCTACATATGTACTCGGGAGATACCCTTTTGCTAGGCGTTACTGCTTTTTCCTTGTGTAAGTGGTTGCAGAAAGTCGTCGTCATCAAACACGACGTGTGTACAATAGGCAAAAACCTCTAATGGGGAAGAGCGTTTTGCATATCGAATATCTTTTATCAAACAGAGAGTTGTGAGGGTTGCATATTCAAATAGTCTTTTGATCATTGATGCCTGCGCAGGCGGCAAAGATGTCATATGCAGATGTCATCTCTATAGGTTGCTGTTAGTCTACTCGAGATTTGCCGATTCATGCCACCTATCGTCAAAAACACCTGTTAATATATGTCTCCCAGCCATAGATATGTGTGGATTTCAGCTGTTGCATAAGCACACGTAATCCCAAGGCACGAAACGAAGTCAAGCGGTGATCATCTTTCCCCTCGTTTGTTGAGCCAATCGGAGCACTTGCTTACTACACCACGCGCCCCCTCACTCTTTCGGGCCATTCATGAGGCAAAGTCGGACAATGCTGACTCGCCCAGTGGTCATAAAACCCGCCCTCGCTGACTGCCTCAACGACAACCAGACAACTTCACATTCGTTCGACCGATTGCTGCTTCAAGATGGAGACCGTTCTCCGTCAGTCTCGGTCAATGTGCCCGTTCCTCAAGAAGACCTCGCCCGCCACCCTTCGTTCCCTGTCTACCAATGCGTCCCATGTCTCGTCTCCCGGCGGCGGATCGATGTCAAAGCTTCAGGTTTTGGCTCGTCGCTGTCCGGTTATGAGCAAGGCCTTGGTCGTACAGTCGTCTCGTGCTAGTACTGCCACCCTGGCTAGGGTCAGCCGGAGCCTGAGAACTTACCAGACCAAGGCGAATCTGCACACGTCCAGGGTGAATGTTGCACAGGCAGTCGACATTGGAGTTTTGCAAGGAAAGCATGGTATGCTGCTAAGCACGAAGTCATTGTTCCGTCGGCTTTCGAAGAGCAGCAGTGCTGACCGAGTCTCATTGCAGTGCGCAGCGGGCCTGATGTTCATGAACGTCCCTCTGTCCACCTTCCGAAATCCGTGTTGCCAGTGCCGAAGCCGGTGGCCGCTCGATTCGACTACGAGCAGTTTTACGAAGCCGAGCTTGACAAGAAGCACAAAGACAAGTCCTATCGCTATTTCAACAACATCAATCGCCTGGCCAAAGAGTTTCCTCGTGCACACATGTCTGCAAAGGAGGAGAGAGTCACCGTTTGGTGCTCTAATGACTACCTGGGCATGGGAAGCAATGCTCATGTGTTGAAAACCATGCACGAAACGCTCGACATGTACGGCGCTGGTGCCGGTGGCACGCGCAATATCTCGGGTCACAACCAACACGCCGTGGCGTTGGAGTCGACCATCGCCAAATTGCATGCCAAGGAAGCTGCTCTTGTGTTTACATCATGCTATGTTGCGAACGATGCCACATTGGCGACTCTGGGCAGCAAGCTCCCGGATTGTGTTATCCTCTCAGATAGCATGAATCATGCGTCCATGATACAAGGGATCCGGCATTCCGGGGCGAAGAAGATCGTTTTCAAGCACAACGACGTCGTGGACTTGGAGGCGAAGCTTGCGTCCCTTCCGCCAGACATACCCAAGATCATTGCTTTCGAAAGCGTCTACAGCATGTGCGGGTCTATAGGGCCGATTGAAGAGATCTGTGACTTGGCGGACCGGTACGGCGCACTAACTTTCCTCGATGAAGTGCATGCGGTTGGCATGTACGGACCACACGGCGCTGGAGTCGCCGAGCATTTGGATTACGACGCACACGCAGCTGGCAGGTCCAGAGGTACCATAATGGACAGAGTCGACATCATCACAGGCACTCTCGGGAAGGCCTATGGCTGCGTGGGCGGCTACATTGCTGGCTCCGCGAAACTGGTGGACACTATCCGTTCCTTGGCGCCCGGTTTCATATTCACTACCTCACTCCCTCCCGCGACAATGGCTGGAGCGAAGGCAGCTATCGACTACCAAATGAACAACCAGGGTCATCGGCGCATGCAGCAACTTCATACGCGCGCTGTCCGACGCGCATTGAACGAGAGGGAGATCCCTGTCATACCAAATCCCAGTCACATCATACCGGTGCTTGTCGGCAATGCCGAGTTGGCCAAAAAGGCCAGTGATCTTTTGCTTGAAGATTGGCAGATCTATGTTCAGGCGATCAATTATCCGACCGTCCCCGTCAACCAGGAACGGTTGCGGATCACTCCTACCCCTGGCCATACACAGGAATTTCAAGATAGGCTTGTGGAAGCAGTGGATTCGGTCTTTACGCAATTGCACATAAAGCGCACGAGTGATTGGGCAGCGGAAGGTGGCTTCATTGGCGTGGGTGAGCCTGGGAAGGTTGAAGAGCCCCCGCTCTGGACGAACCATCAGCTTGGGCTTGACAGGACCGGCCCACTTAATAATCAAGGCATGCATCTAGGAAAGAGTCGCGTTTCCAACGTCACGGCGAACCTGGACTCAGTGCTAGAAAACAAGCCGAGGGCCGTATGCGCAGCTGCTTAGGTTTTTTCCTTTTCGGTCAAGGACAATGTTGGTGCTTATCACTTTTGATATAGTCGTCGTTGATATAGTCAATAGAGATTCAGCATTTGAATGGGGTTCGTTGTTGATTACGTATCAGCACCATTACATAGTAGTGAATGAAGATGAATTGCTTGTAGCGTATCAATAGTGCCTCAATAGAATTAATATTGTTCATCAACACAAACTGCAAAGCCAGTGAATAGTGGCCATTGTTCGGTTCTTGAGTTGAAGCCATTGTTGCGTGCCTCGGACAATTGACATTTCTTGGCGCTAAGCTTCTTGCGGCCATTGACACGAGAATCGGCAGCTCTGAGCAGGGTACTCCGTGCTTCGTACTTTTCAGATAGACTCATGCTCTCTACAACTTGCACCTTGCACCTTAATCACTTTCTCTTCAACATCTGCGTACAGCAAACTGTCAGCATCTTCCAGACGTACACCTTGGCTGACTCTGCTGTGTGCTACTCTCTTTTATCACCCAGCGATCATCATCCAGTACAGCAATCTCTAGAACAGGACACACTGCTTTCGTTGATGTCAAGGAATCACAACGAACGTTATTTGGCCCTATCGGGCGGTTGTATCTCGAGGTGTTTCTAATGGCTCCTTCGGGGAAGCGCAAGAGAGGTGATCGGACCTACTCACAAGACAGCAACGACGGCTCGAACAGACCGTCACCGCATCGGCCCGGAAATCTCAACCTCGCGCATCAGAACCAGCATGGTCAGCAAACCCAGCAGAACCAGCAGAACCAGCAAAACCATGGCAGAGGCTTTAGGAGAAGCAGTCGAGGCGGACGAGGTGGAGGCGCTCCCCCACAGAGTCCCGCTACTGGCTCTCCTGGCCAGTCAGGTTGGCAGAACAGATCTCAACAGACCCCGAAGACCAACATGTCACCACCACCTTCTACCCAATCTCAGAATCGTGCAAGTTCCTCTGCAAACCCCGTACCGCCAGAGACCGCTCCGACTCCGGCATCGCAGCCATCGGCTCCGGCACGCCCGTCACAACCCTCGAACCCAAAAGAACGCGCCCGTCACTGCGAGTACTTGACAGATGATCGTCTGTCTGCGTGGCATTCCTCGGGAAAGAGATCCATGTTGGAAGCAATACAACAGGCACTAACGACCAATGGCATTGTGGCAGCAAGCACGGCGTTTCAGGAACTCGTGCGAGCGGGCTTGGATGGCCATCTCAGCCCCGAGGAAGCAGGAACCGCCATCAAAGATATTCTGCAAGCATTTACTCCCGACACTCGCGCAGACGCCACATCCCATTTTCTCGATTGCATCTCAATACTCGCCGAAGCGGAGGCAGCAAGCCCATCACTGAGGGCCATAATGTTCGCTAGCGGGGTGGATCCTTCGCTGATGAGGGAGGACCTCGAGACGCCAGTCCTAGCGGGACTAGGTCTTGTTCGAGATACGTTTCAAAGAATCGGCATTCGCAAGGCAACGGACATGCTTTATCGACAATCAAATTACAACCTCCTGCGCGAGGAGACCGAAGGATACTCGAAGTTGATAACTGAATACTTCACGACCAGCAACAGCGGCCCTCCGACGGGGGAGCTTGCAGCTGAAACTTTCCAGAGAGTCAAAGCCTTGATTGGAGCCTTTGATTTGGACGTCGGCCGTGTTCTTGACGTGACCTTGGACGTCTTTGCCAACCTGTTGGTAAAGCACTATCGGTTCTTTATCAAGCTGCTGCGTGTAAGCTCCTGGTGGCCTGAAGCCGGTGTGGATGAGGAAGCATCCCCTGCGGATCGACTTGCTAGCTCGCTACCATCATGGGCTTTACCGAATTCCGAAGGATGGCAGACTAGCGATGAAGAGAAAGGACTCCTCGCTACGGCAAAGGAGGAGCGTGACAACGAGTTTTGGATTCGGGCTCGAGAGATTGGAACGCGAGCGTTCTTCGAGTTGGGTCAGAGGTCAAACGCCAACGCGTCCGCCAAAGCTGATCTTGTGAACGGCCTGGGTTCAACAAAATCCGGTGTGGACCCAAATCTCACTCAGGGGAATCGCACTGCTGCGCAACTGCTAGGATTCAAACTCCGCTTCTACGCCTCACCTGCGAGAGACGTACACGACACTCTCCCCGATAATCTCATCCACCTCGCCGCCCTTCTTATCAAAATCGGATTCATCTCCCTTCAAGATCTCTATCCTCACCTCTACCCTCCTGACGAATCCATGCCGGCCGTCAAGGAGAAGTTGATGAAAGAAAAGGCAGAGCGAGAAAGGAAAAACCGTCCCGGAGGCGGCATAAACGCACTCATGATGGCGGGAGCTTTAGCTGACGACACGATCCCTCCACCAGCCATGTCTCGTTTGCGTGACGCCGAAGCCAACAGAGCCACTCCCGCCAAGGCCGACGTTCATGCCGACAAGGAGAACCCTTCCAACAAACCCGAGGCAGAAGTCGTGGCACTACCGGAGCCGGCGGACCAGAAGATTCAGCTGCTGAAAAGTTTGCTTTGCATCGGGGCTATTCCTGAAGCACTCTTCATACTTGGACGCTTTCCTTGGCTTGTGGATGCCTATCCTGACTTACCGGAATACATCCATCGCATTCTGCACCATTGCCTCAACAAAGTCTATGAGCCACTGCGCCCACTCCGTGACAGACCCACAGTACGCGCAGAGAAGCAGTCTCTGGCTGACCAAGGGAACACGGGCAAGGGTGAGGTCCGGTTTGCGGACTTTCAGGCTCGGAGAGTCCTCAGATGGGCGAATCTGGACAAGAACGACGCAGGTGATGGCATTGACTATCGTTTCTACTGGGACGATTGGGCGGACCATGTGCCGGTGTGTCAAAACATAGACGACGTGTTCACTCTCTGCAGCACGCTGCTCAACTTCTCTGGCGTGAAAATCGGACAGGATCCGGAGCTGCTCATGAAACTGGCCAGGATCGGAAAGAAAAGTCTTACAGACGACTACACGGAAAGCAACATCAACCGATGGATCGACCTAGCGAAACGCCTCCTCGTCCCAGCTTTAAGTCTGACAAAAGCCAATCCCGGGGTTGTGAACGAAATGTACGAGCTCCTGAAGTTTTTCTCAGCAAGAGCAAGGTACACAATCTACGCCGAATGGTACACTGGCCAAATCTCTCGTCTGCCAGACATACAAACGGCATTCAATCTCGCGAGGGCGGAGACCAAGGACGTCTTGAAGCGCATCAGCAAAACGAACACCAAGCCGATGGCCAGGGCGTTGGCCAAAGTTGCATATGCATCGCCTGGAATCGTGTTCAGCGTTGCTCTCAATCAAATCGAGGCTTACGAGAATCTGATCGAGGTGGTGGTTGAATGTGCTCGCTACTTCACCTACCTTGGGTATGACGTGTTGACATGGTCATTGATGAACTCTCTTGGTGGACGCGGACGTGATCGTGTACAGGCCGACGGGATGTTGACAAGCTCTTGGTTGAAGGCGCTCTCGCTTTTCGCCGGACGTGTCTTCAAGCGCTACTCTGTCATGCTTCCTTCATCAATCCTGCAATACGTCGCCAATCAACTGCGTATGGGCATCTCCACCGATTTGGAAGTATTGGAACAAATCATCGCGTCGATGGCAGGCATCAGATCAGACATCAGCTTCAACGAGGCACAGACTCAGGCAATGGCGGGAGGTGACGTCCTTCGCGCACAGACTTTGGAGCAGCTGCACGACAAACGACACGAAACGAAACAGTCATCGAAACGGCTGCTGAAGTCGTTGACTGATCCGCCTCTTGTTGGACGTCTCCTCATTGCCATCGCTCAGGAACGGCAGACCTATGTTTTCCATGCTTCCGAATCTGACGCTCCTCTCAAGGTTCTCGGTAACAACCTTGACAAGATCCACCAGGTGTTCATTCAGTACCTCGAGATGCTGCGGAGTAATCTGTCGGTCAAGGATTTTGATGCGTTGGTGCCGGATGTCGTTAGTCTCATGTCCGACTTCGGGCTCGACTCAAGCATCGCATTCGCGATCAGTCAACCAAGCATCGCTCATGCTATCACAGAAATGAGTGCAGCCATGAAGGTTGAGAAGCAGGACAAGGCGCGTGCCGTACCAGCTGAGAAGCAACAGCCCGTTGCCGACGTTTCGGCTAAGGTGGAAGAAGCCAACAAAACCGCAGAGGCCAGCGCAGTTGTTGGCGATGTCACGATGACAGAGAACGAAAATAAGCAGGCAAAAGAGGATGAGGACGTGGACATGAAAGATGCCCCAGCAACATCCGACGGTTCCACCCCTCCTACATCTACGTCCGTTGCAGGCACCAATGGTGCAGAAGAGCCCTGGGCAACAGTTCTCAATCCACTCATCGAGAGGTTCAAGGCCGTCTTTCCCGCGAGCTTCGAAGAAGACATCAGCTTGTCTTTCTATTTGACGTTCTGGCAGCTTTCTCTTCGCGACATGTTGGTTCCTTCTGCCAGCTACGAGGAGGAGATCAAACGCCAGAGGGACAAGATCTCTGCGATCAATGCTGACCGATCAGACATTACTGCCATTGGTGTCAAGAAGAAGGAACAGAAAAAGAAAGAGCTGAACGAGCTTCAGGATCGGTTGCGAATGGAGATGAAGACTCAAATCCACACTTACTCCCAAGTAAGAGGGCGACTGCAGAAGGAGAAAGAACGTTGGTTCTCATCTTTCCCTCCGGCCAGGAGGGAAGCACTCAATGCTGCCATCATGCAAGAGTGTTTTCTCCCGCGGATTCTCCTCTCCTCGCTCGACGCCCTCTATACGTTCAAGATGCTCTTCTTCCTTCACAGCTCGGGTACACCTGGATTTGGCACAATGCACATGATCGACCGACTGTTCAGAGAGAAACAGTTCACTGCTTTGCTATTCCAGAGCACAGCACGCGAAGCCGAAAACCTCGGCCGCTTCTACAACGAGCTGTTGAAAGAGCTGCGAAGGTGGCACATTGACTCGGCAGTGTACGAGAAGGTCGCTTATGGACCCAAGAGAGACCTGCCTGGCTTCGTGCGCAAACCGCGCACGGAGAGCACCACAGATGTCTTTCTTGGCTTTGAAGACTTCCGACGACTCCATTACAAGTGGCACAGGCAATTCACCCTCTCCATCAAGGCATGTCTCACCAGCGGCGAATATATGCATATCAGAAACGCGATCATCGTCCTCAAAGCGGTTCATCAGCATTTCCCGATGGTCAATTGGACCGGTCAGCAAATTGTGGCTAGCGTCACGGCGCTCTCTAAGACTGAAGTTAGAGGGGACCTCAAGCTCGCCGCAACTTCTTTGCTCGGCGATCTCCGGCGGCGGGAGAAGGAGTGGGTTCTTCCTCAAGCTTTCTACATTGTAAGTGCCTTGAGAATCAAGACTTCATCGACACTAGCTGATTTGCTCAAGCCCGATCCGACATCAGGTGGCGCAAAAGGTGGAAGCCGGGCCCCCTCCGCCAAATCGGATACTCCTCAGCCGAATTCTGCTCCGGCGCCAACACTGAGTGCAGCAGCTCCTGAGTTCAAGCCGAAACCTTCGACTCTGTAAGTACGAACTCCATACCGAGGTCAGCTCAAACTCACGTTTTCAGCGTCAATGGCTCCTCGAAAGCTCCGACGGCCTCCAAAACTGAAGTGGAAGACGGAGAGATTGATGATGCCAAGCTTGAGATCGAACGCGCCAAACAGGCGGCTGTTTCGTCTGCAGGAAGGGAGCCAGTAACAGAGGGGAAGAAAAAAGACGTTCAGGAGCCTGGTCGCTCAGATGTATCCGCGGCGAACTTGATGAAGGATCACAATGCCGTCAAATCAGGTCCGCCATCCGTGGCCGCGCAGGAGCCTCGAGTCGAAAACAAGTTGCCCAATGCGGTCACTTCCACTCTGCCACCCCACCTGCCTCCGCAACCATCGGAAGCGGCGAAGGTGTCTTCTACTCCGACCGTGCCTGCGCGGCCCACACACAACTTGCCCAATCGTCCGGAACCGCAGCCACCACACGGGCGAATGCTCAACAGAATGAGCGACAGAGCCACCAACAACCGGGGCCACGATTATCCGCCATCCGATCAAGGTCAGCAGCATGATTACTCGAACTATGAGAGCTCGGCAGCAGGGCAAAACTCGCGGGATCCGAACGGCATGAACTATGGAAGGCTGGATAGACCGGGCACGGCAATGCGCGACCAGTGGGGTGGCCGCCATGAGCAGTCGCCCGGTCATCGCTCTCGTGCTCGCACACCCGACAGAGTACCAGCAGCGGACAAAGAGCGCCGTGAGCCCAATTGGACCTCTGGAAGAGAAGCTCGGGATTATCAGGACGATAGAAGCCTGCGTGCGCCCCCGCGAGACGCTCGTTATGGTGGGAGGAACGCGCCGTGGCCTAACAACGATCGTGCTGGACCTGCTACCCCAGGCATAGGACCGCCGGGTGATGCTCGAAACCACCTACCGCCAGGCCCTAGTGCAGGGCCTTCTTCGGCCGGTTCAGCTCACTACGCGGACCGCGTCTCCAACAATAACAGCGAGCGTCCGCCGTTCACGAACCAGCAGTTCGAAAGACCCGGCTTTGAATCAACCCCGTTCGATCGTCAGACATCTGGACACGACCGAGCCATGGGCAACCGTGAACGTGCTGGTCCGTCAGAGAACGACTTCGGCCGGCGCCAAGAGAACATGAGACTGGAGAGAGACAACCGGAGAGACTGGAACATGCCAGAACCGGGTCATAGGACGGAAGGTGCTCCGTCGGGATTTCCATTCCAGCCTGAAAATGCCAGAGATGATCGCCGTCATGATCGAGGTCCTATGACTGATCGCCCGCCAGCAACGGCGGATTACTCGCTTCACGGTCGCACCAGCAGAGATGAACCGACCAATAACCCTCCCTCGGGGCCTCGACTCGAGCGACCACATAGAATGGAGAGACCAGACTTCCCAGACAACGCTCAGCCGCCCCGATCAAGGGAGCTTTTCCAGCACTCGTTCCAGCCTCGAGCTCCGCCTGATCCGAACGAAGGCAGACTCTCACAAGACAGCATGCCGGCTCCTCGGCCAAATCAGGCTGAATCCTATGGACGCCTCAACTCAGGACCTGATATTCCATCTGGCCCGCGAGGCAGAACTTCGGGTGGCCGAGGGGGGCGGAACTTTACAGCTCCTCCCATCAGCACTCGCGGAGACGGGGTCCACGCGCAAAGTCCGTTGATGTCGCCACAAGCGAACGATAACAGCTTCTTTGCACCACCCAGAGACCGGCAAGGATCAGGAGCAATGCATGCCGACCACGGCCCTCCAACTCCTTCCTCCGCCTTCCCTCCGACACCGAATGATCAGTCCCCTCCGGACATGGGGGGAATACATCCAAGCCGCCTGAACCGGATCCAGGCCTCGCCGGTACTACCCAACGCGCCGGGTCCACTTCCCAGTCATGCGCCGTCGCCTGCGCCCGCACCTGCACCGTCTATAACGCCCATGGGTCCGCGAGGAACTCCGCGTAGCGGTCCTGGCACGCCTGCGCAATCCCCTATGACCAGGTTCCCACCAACTGGACAGCTGCCTGTTCCGGAACGTCGACCGGAAGACAAACGGTTCGCTGGCATCCAGAACATGCTCCAGCAGGGAGGGATGAGGAACTCTCATGATAGGGGTGATCGCGGAGCCTCGATTCGTGGCCGAGCAGGTCAGGCTGGAAACGGCACTAGCATGCCACCACCTGGGCACGGGCAGCCACCAGCGCCTGCTTTCAATCGCCCGGACGGCTTACCTCCCCGGGTCGATAACAGCATTGCGGAGCCGCCGGCTCGGGCGCAGGGTGTGCAAGACATGCCGGTTCAGGACGAGCGTGTCGACACTCGCAGCGAGAGACGAGACGGCAGACGCGAAGGTGAGCGCCGCTCCGGCCGCCCGCGCCAGAGCCGGTCACAGAGCAGAGATCAAGAGCGAGATGGCAGCCGTCGCGACGAGGAGCGTGGCGGTCGCAATGAGGAACACCGAGAAAGGCGCGGCGGAAGCGACCGCGAAGGGCGGGAGCCTCGTCGTGGGCATGATGGTTCGAGAAACAGGGAGAGAGACCGAGACAGAGAACGGAGGGATGGGAGATCGAGGAACGAGGAGAACCAACGGCGTGAGCCGTTTGTCCAGAGGGACGATTCCATGAGACGCGCTGGACCTCCTCCACCGGATCAGCAGCAACAACAGACGCACCAGGCGAACTGGGAGAATAGATCGGATGAGGCATGGACAGGGACTCCAGGATCCGACAACAAGAGGGACGAGCGCGACTGGCGAGAGCGCAGAGACGGAAGGGATGGCCGAGATCGAGGCGACTTCAGAAAGCGCGGCCGAGCGGGAGAGGACGGTGGGTACGGTGAGAACAAGCGGCCTCGCCGGACGAACTGAGGATCGTGATCGACCTCTAGGGCTTCGGTCGCTGTTCCTTTGAGGAGATTGAGGTTTGACGGCCAGGACTGAACACTTACAATTCAGCATCAGACGGCGTTTACAGAAGACTGCGGCATTGCATTTATGGCGCTGCTTTTTGTCGGAGCTTTTGCGTGATACAGCAGGCATCTACACTTTTCATCGGAGACTTCACTTTTGCGGGTCACGTATGTATACTACATACTCGAGGCATCACAGTCATGGCATGCCCATCGACTAAAAGAATGGGGGACATCAGACACACTGGGGTTTTCTAGGCAGCTCAGGTAGTAGAGCTTTCATAAAGCTCTTCAATCGAACCAAAATTTGACCAAACCATACGATGCGTATCACGTGTTATTTCCAGTCCTGTACTAACCGGATTGGGTATCGTGAGACATGCAGGTGCAGAAGACTCGCCACATGCCGTCCGTCAACACCGAAGGTATTCCGCGATCAACATTCCAGACACTCACTCTGTGAGACCCAGTTATCACCACAGGCTGGTTGGCGGTATTTGGCAGCTGAAGCTACGACTACTGATGCTGCATTTAGGAAGTGGTGCTTGCTGAGACGTGCTACAGAGGCTGATACTTTACATTCACAATGAGCTCGATCAGAAGATGAGTGCACTCGAACTCATCTATCAATATATCTGTCAATGTCGATGCTTGTCACTCTCCTTTGGACTCTTCCAATGCATTATTACTGCTATCGACATCTCATGCCGCAGATGGAGTGATGGAGCGTCTTGAGTCTCTAAGTATTCAGTTGTCACTTATCCCGCCCCAGTGTTGAATATCGCGTTACTCTTTCCATGAGGTCTTGGGGAATCTGCGTATGCATTGTTGGCAAGTCATCGGAAACATCATATCTACTGTCAGAAGGGCGCTTATTCCCTTGTTATTTCTTTGCACGTACCCGACCTCGGGAGTTTCCTGGTCGCAGTGCGACCGGGCTATCAAGTAATTACCAGTCATTCCATCTCCCCTCAACATTGGAAAGAAGACCACGACATTGCTCTTATATCAGTCGCGTGTATGAGTTTCTACGGGTGGCTGGTCGACGATGGTCCACGAAAGCCCGCAAGTGGGGTTACGGGATTTGGTTAATCTATGGCAAAAGAGCTCGGAATTG
>QQTW01000881.1_pt1 | contig 20074 bp, 16 predicted proteins | sample 1904831 | NCBI WGS metagenome assembly QQTW01 (sample SAMN09435610, study PRJNA476489) | Subsurface metagenome, whole genome shotgun sequencing project. | reverse complement strand
AATCTTGCCTCACAAGAGCCTTTTAGACTACGGGCATGAGTATAATACCATACCTTCAACACAAAAATCAACTCCAAAAGTCGCCCTACAAGGGCGAGGCTTTAAACCCATTTTTTTGGTAAATCTCCGTAAAAAACCTGATTTCTGTTGCTCAGTATTTCCGCATACTGATAAATAATGGGATGACAATCTAGAGTTTGTAGTAGCTAGTAATTTGACAAATGCCCCCAGATAAAATTTTGCTAATCTTGTGGGAATGTCACTATCAATATTAAGAGCCTGTCATTATTTATTTTGTGATGGATAGTGTTGACTTTGTGTGTAACTCAACGGACTCTACATCCAATAGAGCAAAAGTGTCACAAGTGAACGGCTTTGATTTAGAACCGCCCACAATACTGGTGGTTGACGATCATCCTGCAAGCCGCATGACTGCTGTTGCCATCTTGTCAGTGGAGGGTTATGAAGTATTGGAAGCAGAAAGTGGCTTGGCAGCGTTAAAGGCTGTCATGCAAACTCAACCGGATCTAATCCTTTTGGATGTGATGATGCCCGGAATGGATGGGTTTGAAGTCTGTCGCCAGCTTAAACAGGACGAGCAAACAAGGCTGATACCAGTTATTTTTATCACAGCTTTGAGCGATCGACAAGCAAGAATTAGCGGGATTGAAGCTGGGGGAGATGACTTTCTTTCCAAACCTTTCGATCGCCTAGAACTAGCAGCCAGGGTTAAATCTCTCGTGCGCCAAAAGCGTTTAAATGAAGATTTAGACCATGCCGAACAAGTGCTATTTTCAATTGCCAGGGCAATTGAAAGCCGCGATCCTAACACAGGCGATCACTGCGAACGTTTAGTAACGCTAAGCGATGCTTTTGGAGCTGATCTCAATCTTTCCCGCGACCAGAGGCGGAATTTGCAGTGGGGTAGTTATCTCCACGATATTGGTAAAGTCGGTATTCCTGACTCAGTGCTGCTCAAAACTGGCAAATTAACATCCCAAGAGTGGGAGATCATGCGACAGCACGTTTTGATTGGCGAGAGAATCTGTCAGCCACTGCGAACGATGCGGGGAGTGATTCCGATTGTTTTGCATCATCACGAGCGTTGGGACGGTTCTGGGTATCCCTATCAGCTAGCAGGTGATAAAATTCCTTATCTAGCTCAAGTGTTTCAAATGATTGATATCTATGATGCGCTTACCAGCGAACGTCCATATAAACGCGCTTTGACTCCAGAAGAAGCTCTGAAAGTGATATTGGCAGAAACACAAAGGGGTTGGCGCAATCCTGAACTAGTGGATCGGTTTTTCAACTTTATTACCTCTACACCCCTAGTAGAGTTGCCTTTAACAGGCAGTAGGGAAATTATGAATTATGAATGAAATATATTCTTTTTCCTCAATCGGTATTTAGCATTTAGCATTCATCATTTTTTCGTGATTTCAGCATTTGTCGTTTATGCTTATAAGCTGAAATAGCTGATAACTGATAACTGAAACATGGTAGCGGTAGCAATTCTGGCTGCTGGACGCGGCACACGGATGAAATCAGCCTTGCCCAAGGTTTTACATCAACTGGGGGGGAGATCGCTAGTCGAACGAGTTCTCGAAAGCTGTCAAGCACTTTCTCCCCAACGACGGCTGGTAATTGTGGGATATCAGGCTGAGCAAGTAAAGGCAGATCTTTTACGTTCAAACATTATAGGTAATGGGCAAGAGGTACGAGGTACAAGGCTTGAGAGGGAATTGTCTGTTAGTAGTAAAGCTTCTGAAACTAATGTAGAATCAAACCTCTCGCACCCCCCTCACTCCCCCCTAAAAGGGGGGAAGCCCTCTAGCCTTGCACCTCTGGAATTTGTGGAACAGAAAGAGCAATTGGGAACAGGTCATGCGATCCAGCAATTGCTGCCTCACTTAAAGGATTTTCAGGGGGATCTGCTGGTGTTAAATGGGGATGTACCTCTACTACGACCCCAAACTCTCAAAAATTTACTCCAAATTCACCAGCAGCATCAAAACGCTGCTACTATCCTCACCGCCCACCTAACAAATCCTCAAGGTTACGGGCGGGTTTTTTGTAACGGTCAAAATATTGTCCAACAAATTGTCGAAGATCGAGACTGTAGCGCGGCTCAAAAGCAAAATCGCCGTGTCAATGCTGGCATCTATTGCTTCCGCTGGGCAGATTTAGCGGCTGTACTGCCAAAACTACAGGCAAATAACGATCAGCAGGAATATTATCTCACAGATGCAGTCTACTTACTCCAACCAGCAATGGCAGTTGATGTTGATGATGAGCAAGAAATCCTGGGAGTCAACGACCGAGAGCAACTGGCAAATACATATGATATTTTGCAAAGGCGTGTGAAATCCCAGTGGATGGCGGCGGGAGTGACAATGGTCGATCCGGCTAGCATCACAATTGATGACACGGTGCAGTTGCATCCAGATGTAACGATCGAGCCGCAGACGCATTTGCGTGGAAATACTGTGATTCAGTCCGGTTGTCAGATTGGCCCGGGGTGTTTAATTGAAAATAGCCAGATTGGTGAGAATGTGACCGTCCTGTATTCAGTCGTGCGTGACAGTATCGTTCATGCAAAGACTGAGATTGGCCCTTATGCCCATTTACGCGGCCATGCTGAGGTGGGTACTAATTGCCGCATCGGTAATTTTGTGGAATTGAAAAAGAGCAAGTTGGGTGCCGAGACGAAAGCTGCTCACTTGTCTTATTTGGGAGATGCAACAATTGGCGATCGCGTTAACATTGGCTGCGGCACAATTACTGCCAATTATGACGGTGTGAATAAACATCCTACCCAAATAGGCGATCGCAGTAAAACAGGCTCAAATACTGTTTTAGTCGCACCCATCACCTTGGGAACCGATGTCACAGTAGCAGCAGGATCGACGTTAACCGAAGATGTTCCTGATGATTGCTTAGTAGTCGCCCGCGCGCGTCAGGTGGTTAAACTGGGATGGCGACTAAAAAGGATGAAGGCTGAATGATGAAGGTTGAAGGTTGAATGTTCAATTCATAATTCATCATTCATAATTCAACATTTTAAATACAGCCAACTTCTGTCCCCGACGGAATTTCTAAGGTGTCGCCAACTCGTTCGCCGTTGTGGTAGGCGGCGAGTATGACTTCACTGGTTTTACCCCAAGCGATCGCACCTGTAGCATCTAGGGCGATCGCGCCTAAATCCCGTTTATTTCGATCGGCTTCTGCAAACGAGCGTGTCATTGCCTCTAATAGCGATAGTCCATCAGTTACCCGCACCACAATCCGGGCAGCCAAACACTCATCAATAATGTCTTCTCCGATACCAGTGCAACTGACAGCAGCAAAGGGAGTGGCATAATTACCAGCAGGCATAGCAGAATCGCTTACGCGCCCGATCCGCTCAAATCCTTTCCCACCAGTTGAAGTGCCAGCAGCTAGCTGTCCAGAGGTGTCTAATACTACAACGCCAATCGTGCCGCGTCTGGCGTTGCTCTGCTCGGCTAAAGGTATATCTTCTGCATCTTCTGCCACTACTGTAGCCATCTTTTTGACAAAATTCTCTTGCCTCTCTAGCAGCCACTCCTGCAAGCGGCGTTCTGTCATGGGGTCGTAGCTGGGAAGTTGGAGTTCCCGCAATAGTTCGGCTGCACCGAGATCGGATAATATTCGGTCAGGGGAGGTTTGTAAAGTTTGAGCCAAATCGATCGGATGCTGCACGCGCGAAACATTAATTACGCCACTGAATCTTTGAGCAAAGCCATCCATTAATGCCGCACTCATGCGAATTTGACCGTCAGATTGAAGTACTGACCCGGTTCCAGCGTTGAACAGCGGATCGTTCTCCAGCAGTTGACAACCACGCACCACAGCCTCTATAGCACTTGTTTCAGCCAGTAAAAGTGAATATACTTCTTCAATAACTGGGTAGAGCGATCGCCTCACAGTTTCTACTCCACCTTTACCATGTAGGGAACTACCTGCTCCACCATGAATAATTAATTTAGGTTGCACTTGTTACTCCATTTCTTCTTTGTGCTTAAAACTACCAGGGTAATTCGTTATTCGTTATTCGTAATTAAAAAACCAACTACCAATTACCACTTCATGCTTCATCCTTCTGTAGAGACGCAATATATTGCGTCTCTACATCCTTCAGACTTCATCCTTGACTGCTTGAGAACGACGACGGCGGCAACGTTCCGAACAGTATTTAACCTCATCCCAGCAATCTTCCCATTTTTTTCGCCAAGTAAATGCGCGTTTACACACTGGACAAATTTTTGTTGGTAAGTCAGATTTGGATCGAGTGCGGGTCATGTTCAATTTTCGTTACATTATTCATTTAATTTTAAGGAATTGACGATAGTGGGCTTTATGTGGGAGCAGGCATTATCTAAGGTTAGGATTGTGTTGGTCGAACCGCATGGTCCATTGAATGTGGGTGCGATCGCGCGGGTAATGAAAAATATGGGTTTGCAGCAGCTAGTGCTAGTCAACCCGCAGTGCGATCCGCTATCGCTGGAAGCGCAGCAAATGGCAGTTCATGCGTTTGATATTTTACAATCTGCACGGATAGTTGAGTCAATACCCGCTGCAATACAAGGGTGTACGCGAGCGATCGCTACCACTGCTCGTCTACGTACCTCTGGTTCTGTCTTAGAACCACCGCAAACAGCATTACCTTGGTTAACTTCCTTACCAGGACAAGCAACGGCTCTAATTTTTGGTCCAGAATCGCGTGGGTTAAGTAATGAGGAATTAAACTATGCCCAACGCTTTGTGCGCATTCCCTCAAGTTCTATCTATCCATCTCTGAATCTAGCCCAGGCAGTAGCAATTTGCTGTTATGAACTGGCGAAATCTACTCAAGAGCAAGCAAGCAATAATTCTGGCGCGAAAGCGTTGCAGTCAGGAGCGAGCGCTGACTATGTTTCGTTGGATGTTTTAGAAGGGTTTTACCTGCAACTAGAAGATCTACTGCTGAAAATTGGCTATCTATATCCCCATACCGCAGCCAGCCGGATGGAAAAATTCCGGCAGATATTTAATCGCGCCCAGCTAGAAAATTCCGAGGCTGCAATGTTGCGGGGAATTTTAACTCAAGTAGAATGGGCGCTTTCCCACAAGGCTAATGGTGAACTTGGGGTGAAGAGTGAGTTCTCCCCTCTTGAATAAAAAATTGCATTAGTCGCTATCCAACTAAACAGACTAAATGTTTGCAATTTTATGCCTAAAGGAGGATTTATAAAAAAATCAACTTTCAAAAGTATTTAAAATTACCAAGTTGTCGTCAATCCGTAGTAATTGGGATAAACTAGTGTCCCAAAGCTCGACCAGAATCTCGCTCAGGCATAGCCAAAGATATGCCCAGAACATTGTGGATGCCGCTTGAATGCCAATTAATCCAAGTTAAATGTGTAACAGCTTACTTGCCGTGCTTGAAATTAATTGCCATCTTATTGGCTAGTTTATTGCTTGGACAGATTTTCCATAGTCCAAGGTGTCAGAAAAAGTATCGATGCCACATTTAGATAAGCAAACAAATGTAGATCGTAAAGAAGGCTTAAACAGCCCTGAAGAAAAATACCAAAAAACAACCGAAAAGTCGAGGGCAGGCTAGGATGTCAAATAAAGACAATCGTTCATACCGCAGTGAAGCTCGTTCTCACGATCCCAATGCAAAAGAGAGGGGAAGGGCAAGATCTGGACGATCGCAAGATTTACTACAAAGACAAAATATCCCTAGCCGACAAGCAAATAATCGTTATTCCCACCATAGCCATGCTAAGGCGGCAGGGGATACATCTGTCTCTTCGCGCCGGGTGAGAACGCGCGCCAAAAACTCTTTGTTCTCATCCTTCATTTTGTATAGTGTGCGGCTGCTGATTATGGGGGTGGGGATTAGCGCGATCGCTGGCACTGTTTTGTCAAATTTGAACCCCACTATTCGCACCCCCTCCAAGGGTATGCCAATTATGTCAATGCAGATGATGCCAGGGAAACAACCAATCCCGCCAATGGCAACTGCTGGGGAATTAAAACTGAGTCAGGAAATTATGCCGCTAAAAACCGTAGTGCAGCAGCTAGCGGCTCAAAATCCTAAGCTACTACCAGGAGTGTTTTTTGTCGATTTGGATACTGGTAATTATGTGGACTTGAATGGAGAAACAACTTTTTCCTCAGCCAGTACGATCAAATTCCCCGTTCTCGTTGCCTTTTTTCAAGATGTAGATGCTGGAAAAATCCGCTTAGACGAACAGTTGACTGTGAAAAAAGAGTTAATTGGCGGCGGTTCTGGAGATTTGCAATATAAACCTCTTGGTACGAAGCTTTCAACTCTCTCTACAGCAATCAAAATGATTACCATCAGCGACAATACAGCAACTAATATGCTGATCGATCGCTTGGGAGGTGCAAAAGCTTTAAATCAACGATTCTCTAGCTGGGGATTGGCAGTAACAGAGATTCGTAATCCTTTGCCAGATTTGTCAGGAACCAATACCACTAGTCCTAAAGATTTAGCGCAGTTGATGGCGGCGGTAGAACAAGGGAATTCGATCTCGGTCAAGTCGCGCGATCGCTTATTAGACATCATGCGCCACACAGCTATAGTTACCCTGCTACCAAAAGGTTTAGGAGAGGGTGCTACTATCGCCCACAAGACTGGTGATATTGGTTCGATGGTGGGGGATGTAGGTTTAGTCGATATGCCCAGCGGCAAGCGCTATGTAGCAGTTGCTATGGTCAAACGCCCTCATAACAACGAGCAAGCGAAAGAATTGATTCGCTCTTTCTCCCGTGCAGCTTATCAACAATTTAGTCAACCCGCTTCCTTTGTTACCAATACTCCCGTGAAGAGAGCAGGGGAAGCAGGGATCGCTGTGGAAGCAGGGGGAGAATTATGAATCCATTCTTCATACTTCAGCCTTCATACTTTATACTTCAGCCTTCATCCTTTCTTCTGTAAGTCGATCGAGGTTTGACCAAACTTGCTGCAATAGCGCATCTAGCCCTTTACGGCTGACAGCAGAAATCTGAAAGACTTGTGTTTGACTTAAAGTTGCTAGTTGTTGGGCGATCGCATTTGCTGTTTCTTCATCCACTGCATCCACTTTATTCAGGGCGAGGATTTGCGGACGTTCTGCCAATCCCCTACCATAAGCTTGTAACTCTTGTTCAATTGTTTGATAATCAACAATTGGATCTGATGCAGTGACATCAACCAAGTGCAGTAATAAACGAGTGCGCTCGATGTGACGCAAAAATTCGTGACCTAATCCCGCGCCCATGTGAGCGCCCTCAATTAAACCAGGAATGTCAGCAAAAACTGTACCGTCACCACTGGGTTTACGCACTACACCTAAATTCGGTATTAAGGTAGTAAAGGGATAGTCGGCAACTTTCGGTCGTGCTGCTGAGAGCGCTGCAATTAAGGTAGATTTCCCGGCATTTGGTAGCCCAATAATGCCCACTTCTGCCAACAGCTTTAATTCTAAGCGCAGTATTCGTTGTTCTCCTGGCAAACCTGGTAAAGCATACTCTGGGGCGCGGTTACGGTTGCTCAAGAAATGTTTGTTTCCCAGTCCAGCTTTACCACCAGAGGCTACACAAAAACTTTGCCCTGAGTGAATTAAATCCTCTAGAAGATCGCCTGTTTGAGCATCGTAAACGGCGGTACCGCAGGGAACTTCAATTATAAGATCTTTACCTGCGGCTCCGGTGCAGTTATTTGGCCCGCCGCGATCGCCGTCTTCTGCTTTAAAGTGATGAGCGTATCTGAAATCTAGCAAGGTTTGTAGATTCTCCACCGCCACCAGAATTACTGAACCACCCCTACCCCCATTACCGCCTGCTGGGCCGCCTGCTGGCACATACTTTTCTCGCCGAAAGGCGACCATTCCATCGCCACCTTTCCCGGCTTCAACTTCAATTTCTGCGCGATCGATAAATTGCATATTTTGTCCTTTGCCCTTTGCCCTTTGTCATTTGTTATTTATCATTTGTTGTTTGTTCAAAACCAATGACTAATGACTCTTGACTAATGACTCTTGACTACTAAGCTAACAATACTGTGACACATCCTCCTTACACTCATCCGCCAGGTAGGACAAGGCGCGGAAGCGTAAACCTACTAGCTGTTCGTAAAGCGGATTAAGCTTACATAGTGGCGGAACGTGAACGATTTTATGACCGAAAAGTTTGACATCCCGCTCAAAAGGACACTGGGAAGGAATCATTTTACACAATAATCGTGCCAGTTTGGGGTCGTGAATTTCCAGCTTATCCAGCCAATGGCGGACTGGTTGCAGCATATTCACATTGATGTGGTGTGGTGGGGAAGCGCCTAACTTCTGTTGGGTTTGTCGGCGATCGCATATGGTATGACGTAGAGATGCTAATACCTCATTTTTCTGACCTAGGACTTGACAAAAGTTTTGTATTATGCTATATTCCGGAACTGAGTAAGTGCCATCAGCGATCGCTACCATCACGGCTGTACGTAAAAAATTTTCTGCTATCTGCTTGTTTTTCCCCAAAACTGCTGCTAATTCTTCAGCGGTAATTGATTCTAGGCAACTTAAATTAAGTTTGGTACCTAACTCCTTCTGAAGCAGAGTAGCGATCAATTCTTGTTCGTGTTGCTCGAAGTTGCCATCTGCCCAAGCAACGGTAAGCAGTCCCCGCAACCAAACTTCAAGTTGCTCTGTTGTATAAGTTATAACAACACTCGTCATAGAATCACACCTAACAAATTTCCCGCGTCGATCTTAACGCGGGTGTTGGTGCAAGTGGCTGTAAACTAGAAAACCAAATGATTTGCAGCAAGGATACTTGTGTGACTCCACCAGAATTTGGATTATTCTTGATTTCGATCCTAGCTAGTGTTACTGGGCAGTGGCTGTTGAAAGCAGGTGCATTGAAGCTGGGGAAAGTCAATGCTGGCAATTTGATCGGTCATCTTTTGGGGATTGTTACGATTCCAGAATTGCTCATAGGTTTGGCTTGCTATGGCTTGGGGGCGATCGCTTACATTCTGCTATTAACTCGTGTCAAACTCAGCGTTGCAGGTCCGGCAGTCGCGCTTGGATATGTATTTTCACTACTGCTGGGCTATTTTATCTTTAAAGAAGTAGTACCTTTAAGCCGTATAGCCGGGTTGGGGCTAATTGTCTGTGGTGTTGTTTTGGTAATTTGGAAAAGTTAGCTTTTTTTTGGTAGTTGGGGAAAAATTATGAATTATGAATTATGAATTATGAATTATGGATTGAATTCAGCATTAAGCATTAGCCTAAAGAAAACGCTTTAATACTTCTTGGGTAGCAAGCCCTGTTTGTTGCCAACTGAATTGACTAGATCTAGCGATACCAAGGCGGGAAAGATGCGATCGCAATTCTGTATTACTAGCAATTGCCTGCATCGCCGCCGATATCTCCGGCGTGTTGTAGGGGTTAACCAATATTGCCGCATCGCCCGCCACTTCTGGCAAAGAGGAAAGGTTAGAGGTGATGACGGGAGTACCGCAAGCCATTGCTTCTAGGACAGGTATACCAAAGCCTTCCCACAAGCTGGGAAATACCAAGGCGATCGCATTTTTCAGCATCGTCGGTAAATCGCTATAAGGAACGTAATCAAGGAACTTCACCTGCTGTGTTATCCCCAAAAACTCAATCTGGGCTTTGAGTTTAGGAGTGTAGCGACGATCCGGTGTCCCAGCAAGCCACAGTTCGTAGTCATGACATTTTGGCATAGCCGCAAAAGCAGCAACAATTCGGGGCAAATTTTTGTGCGGATCGTGTCGTCCGATATAGAGGAAATAAGGGCAATTGGGGCGATCGCTGATACTGTCGTCTGTGCGAAAATGACTGGCATCGTAAGCTAGCGGAATCGGCGTAATTTTGCTGGCTGGGATCTGGCAGAAATCGATAATATCAGAAGCAGTGGCGTTGGAATTGCAGATGATGTGCTGGGCTTGTCTGAGGACTTGGGGAATATAGTAGCGGTGGTATGGAGTCAAGGGCGATAGTCTCGGAAAGCGTAGAGGAATGAAATCGTGAACGGTGACGATGTAGCGACAGTTGGTATATAGAGGTGCTTCGGGGATGGGGGAAAATAAAAGGCGCGATTGCAATTTTTGATAAATTTGCGGCAATTCCATCCCGGTCCACAACAAACGGCGCAAATGTCCTTTTGTCCCTTGTTCCGGAGTTAAATTTGGCGGCACGGGATAGCAGTTGTATTCTCCCCCTTCCGACCTCTCCCCCAGCCCCTCTCCTAGCAGGAGAGGGGTGTCAATTGTTGTCCCCCCTTCCCCTTCCATTCCCCCTTCCCTCGGAGGGAAGGGGGCTAGGGGGTTAGGTAAAACAGGTGAAATCAGTAACGTTGGATTGAGAGATTGTAAATGAGGTAATAGATTAACAGCGTAAGCCGTATGACCTGTTGGTTTAGCGATGAGAAAAGATAGATTGACTAGTAACAAACTCACTAATTTTGTTGCGATCGCCCCAAATAAAGTAACACGCCGTATAGTTTACCAAATGCTACTTTGGGTTTTACCAATATCAGCAGCAGTGCATGGGCAATCAGCCGCGTTAATCTCAATATCAGCACTTGACTATTTGTATATTTTTCCATAGTTAGCAAGTAGCTATAGGTGCTGTACTGATATTTTTTAAATTTATTTCTATTAGTAATTGTTGAAGGCTGATGAATTACACCTAAATGTTTAGTGACTGCAATTAAATGTCCTTGGTTGGCATATCGTCTACAAAAGTCAAAGTCTTCATAATAGAGAAAGTAAGCTGGATCGAACTGCGGACATTCACAAAACTTACTTAAATTAATTAGTAGACTACAGCCTGAAACCCAGTCGCAAGCAACATAAGCTGTTTCTGAAAGAGTTAAAATATCTAGATTTAAAATAGCACCATTTGGTTGATTAAAGCATCCACCAGCAAACCAAATTTTTCCGTTTGGTGTATAAATAACTGTCCCAAGAATTGAAACGGGATAACTATCAAAAAATAAATTTATTTTTTCTAAACTATCCGAAAGCAGATAAGCATCTGGATTGATTATCCACACAATCGCTTGGCTGTCGTGTTGATAAATCCAATTCAACCCTAAATTACAGCCTTTGCCAAAACCTAAATTAACTCCAGATTCGAGAATGAGGATAGATTCATTCTTGAGCAAATGAATAGAATCATCATCTGGAGAATTATTAACAATAACGACTTTGTAGGTTAAATCTTTACTGGATTGAATCGAGTTAATTAAATGAGTGACTAAATTAGTGGAATAATAGTTGATCGTTAAAAAATAAATCACGCCAGTTCAATTTGACAGTCATCACCGATAAGAAAACGCAGAGCTTTGGGACGGCGGGGAGCTAGTGAAAGTTGAGCGCGTTGTCCAATTACACTATCAATAATACGTTGATGAATTCTAGCAATTTGTGCGCCCTGCAAAACTACACTGTGTTCTAAATCTGTATCAATCATAATGACTTGGTTAGCAATACTGCTGTAGGGACCTACGAAACAGTTTTCTAAGTAGCAATCGTTGCCAATTATAACCGGCCCGCGAATTGTGCAGTTTACTATTTTAGATCCCCGACCAATTTCTACTCGTCCAATTACCTGACTTTGGTCATCCACTTCACCTAAAATTGAAGCTTGCAGGTAGGTATCAAGAATTAGCCGATTTGCTTCTAATAAATCGTCTTTTTTGCCAGTGTCTAACCACCAGCCTTCTAATTGACAAGCTGCTACTTCTTTTTGTTGATCAATTAAACATTGAATTGCGTCTGTAATTTCCAGTTCTCCCCTAGCAGAAGGTTGAATACAGGAGATCGCATCATGGATAATCTCAGAAAAGAAATACACCCCCACCAAAGCCAAATTTGACGGCGGAACAGGTGGTTTTTCTACTAGCTGCAATACCCGCCCAGATGCATCTACTTTGGCAACACCAAAAGCACTGGGGTTAGGAACTTGTCTTAATAAAATTAGGGCATCGTGTTGTTTTTCCTTAAATTTTTTGAGAAAGTGGAGCATGTCCCCTTGTTGAATTAAGTTATCGCCCAGGTACATAATAAAAGGGGAATTTCCCAAGAAAGGCTGGGCGACTTGCACCGCATGAGCTAATCCAGCAGGTTTGTCTTGCAGAATATAAGTAATATTGGCTCCAAAGCGATCGCCATTGCCAGTTTTTGCTTTTACTTCCCCACCAGTTTCAGGGCTGATGATGATGCCAATGTCCCGAATACCACTGGCGACAATTTCTTCAATTCCATACCACAAAATTGGTTTATTGGCAACGGGTACTAGTTGCTTTGCTCCTGTATAAGTAATCGGGCGCAGTCGCGTACCTTTACCGCCGGAAAGAATTAGTGCTTTCATAATTAAGAGTGTATTCTGCCAGCATTTGCCTCAAAGCAAGTCGCCAATGGGGGCGCGCAGTTCCTAAAATCTTGGATATTTTCTCACAAGCGAGAACAGAATAAGCAGGGCGTTGTGCTGGAGTGGGATAATCAGCAGTGGTGATGGGAATGAGGCGCTGAATTTTCAAAGGGAATTCAATTGCCTCGGCTTCTTCAAAAATGGCTTGGGCAAAGTCATACCAGCTAGCAACACCGCTATTAGTGTAGTGGTAAGTGCCAGCAATTTCTGGTGTTAGTTGGGGTAAGATGTGCGCGATCGCAAGTGCCAAATCTCTCGCCCAGGTAGGGCTACCAATTTGATCGGCAACTACGCGAATTTCTTCCCGTTCTGCACCCAGTCTCAGCATAGTTTTGACAAAGTTACTTTTGCCGTAGCTACCATAAACCCAAGCTGTACGGATAATCAGATGCTGTTCGCAATTTTGCCGAATTGCTGACTCCCCCGCCAGTTTAGTTTGTCCATAAACGCCTAGAGGATTAGTTTTGTCTGTTTCTCGGTAAGGGTGACTTTGACTGCCATCAAAGACATAATCAGTGGAGACATGAATCAAAAATACTCCCAGTTTTTGGGCTACTTCGGCAAGGATAGCAGGAGCAGTAGCATTAACAGCAGTAGCGAGTTCGGATTCGCTTTCGGCTTTATCTACTGCGGTGTAAGCAGCTGCATTGATAATTACCTGGGGTTGAATTTGTGCGATTAATTGGCGCAGACTTTCAGGCTGGGCAAGATCGATTTGCGAATGTCCAAGTGCGATAACTCCTTCGGGCGCTAACCCATTGCCTAATGGTACTAATGCCTGTTGCAATTCTTGCCCCAGTTGTCCCGTATTGCCAATTAAAAGGATAGGTTTCATGGAAAGACTTCAGCACTTTTGAATGGCTGACCGACTCGATCTTTGGCTGAAACTATAGGTGGGTTAGTTACAGACCAATCAATGGCTAAGTCTGGGTCGTTCCAGAGTATACAGCGTTCGTGTTGTGGCGCATAGTAATCTGTAGTTTTGTATAGCACTTCAGCCGTTTCGGAGAGAACAACAAAACCGTGAGCAAATCCAACTGGTACCCACAGCTGGCGTTTGTTGTCAGCACTGAGTATGCAACTTACCCATTCACCGAAGCTGGGGGAGTTTTTGCGGATATCTACAGCAACGTCAAGAATAATTCCAGTGATCGCTCTGACTAATTTACCTTGCGGCTGAGAAATTTGGTAGTGCAAACCCCGCAGTACGTTTTGCTTGGACAAGGAATGATTGTCTTGAACGAAGTTAGCTGTGATTCCCGTTTTCTCACTAAAAGCTTTGTGGTTGTAGCTTTCAAAGAAGAAGCCGCGATCGTCTTGAAATACTTGCGGCTCAATTATCAATACATCAGGAATTTTAGCAGGTAGTATTTTCATCTAGTATGCTCAAGTACAACCTTTGCAGAATGATACTGTAGATGACGATCTAACTCTACAGCCGAATTTAATGCAGTAATTATTGCACCACAAGTTTATAAGCTAAACCTATGAATGGCTAGGAGAGCAACGTATAGTGATAGCAGAACAAATTGACAAACGCGAAGTAAGATCGCCGATCAACTGGCAATTTCATCTAATCGTCTTTTTTATTGCTTTTGCGATCGTCGTATCCAGAAGACCGGATGCACTTTTTAACCCCCAGTTTTGGGCTGAAGACGGGACGAATTGGTATGCCCAAGCCTACAATCAAGGCATCTTACCCTCGTTGTTTTTGCCTCACACCGGATATCTTCAAACTATTTCTAGGCTGAGTGCTAGTTTGGCGCAATTCTTTCCGCTGGCATTTGCGCCTTTGATTTTCAATTTAGTTGCGATCGCAATTCAAATTCTGCCAGTTAATTTAGTTATTTCCTCTCGCTTTGCAGCATTGATACCAACTCTTAAGAGTAGACTAATTCTAGGATTTGTGTATCTTGCTTTACCTAACTCTTATGAAATTAATGCCAACATCACTAATGCTCAGTGGCACTTGGCACTACTAGCCTGCATGGTTGTGTTAGCTGCACCCAGTCGTCTTTTAATCTGGCGCTGTTTCGATGTTGGAGTTGTTCTAATATCAGCATTAAGCGGGCCATTTGCGATCCTGCTAACTCCTATTGCTGCAATACGCTGGTGGGTGCGTCGTCAGAAATGGCTGTTCTCTATTCTTGTAATTCTAGCTACAGGTGCTTTAGTTCAGTGCTTGAGTCTTTTGCAGCAAACACGTACAGTCGCAGAACTGGGAGCATCACCAAAACTATTCTTCAAGATTCTCGCAGGTCAAGTCTTTTTATCTAGTTTATTTGGGCAAAAGGGCTATGAGTGGATAATGCCCAAACATTCTTTATACTTACCACTGACTGTTTTAATCTGTGGTATTAGTTTGTTAGCGTTGCTTTACGCTCTATTCAACTCGCCTCTTGAACTGCGGCTGTTCATCATCTTTGCTGCTTCGATCTTTGGTACAGCTCTTGCATCACCAGTCGTAAGCTTGAATTCGCCTCAATGGGAGTCTATGTGGATACCTGGGAATGCTGGACGCTACTGGTTTCTACCTATGCTTGCCTTTGTGACAACACTGATTTGGCTGCTGAGTGTCAAAAAGCCGTATAATTTCCGCCGGGTAGCCATAGTTGCCTTAACTATTATGCTGGTGGGAATTACACTCGATTGGACTTATCCTCGCTTTGCTGATTTTAAGTTTGGAGAGTATGCAAATAAGTTTGCAGCAGCCCCGCAAGGAAGTAAAGTAATCATTCCGATCAATCCGCCTGGATGGAAGATGGAGCTAGTCAAGCGTTAGGGTAATTAGTGGTTGAGTAAATGCGCCAGCTTTTGCCTGGTTCTTCTCGTTTCTCGTTACCAGGCTCAGCCTGGTAACGAAAATACGAGGTTCCGCCTCAAATTAGACTTTAATACTAAAATCTCCACTTTCCCTAGTTAAGTTGGGATTGTAACAGGGATCTTTCTCGATCGCTTCTTTCCACTTACTCTGTATATATTCAGCTTCTTGGCTCAGTCGCAACAGCTTTTGCGGGGTGTCTTCACAAGCTCCTCGACTCTTAGATTCATGATGGTATAGAACTACATGAGGTAGATAAATGTTTCTATACCCCTTTTCCACCATTTTTAGACACAAATCGACATCGTTGTAAGCAACAGAAAGTTGTTCGTCAAATCCACCAACGCTTTCAAATACTTCTCGCCGACACATTAAACAAGCACCTGTGACAGCGGAGACATTATTGATAGTTTTGACTTGACAAAAATATCCTGGTGTTGTAGACGGTAATTGCTTATGACTATGACCTGCAACATCGCCGATGCCTAATACTACTCCAGCGTGTTGAATAGAATTGTCTGAATATAACAAAAGCCCACCAACAGATCCGATTGGCGATCGCTGCGCTTGTTCAACCATAGCGTTAATCCAATCTGGAGTAATTACTTCTGTATCATTATTTAAAAACAGTAAATAATCGCCTTTAGCTTTGCCAACAGCATAATTATTAATTTTAGAGTAGTTAAATGGAATGTCCAGCGGATAACATCTAAATCTATTTGGCTCTTGAATTGTCCACTTAGCAATAACTTTTGCTGTATTCTCTTCTTTACTACCGTTATCTATAACGATAACTTCATAATTTGGATATACACTTTGCTTAAAAATAGATTTTAAACATTTATCTAAATAAGCGCCTAAATCTTTAGTTGGAATAATAATACTTACAAGCTTATAATCTGTTATTTGATAGCGAATTGTATAAATTCCCGGCAAACCAGCAATTGTTGTAACTTTTCCTGTTTCACCCCGTCTGTGGAGAGCATCTATTAAAGCTTTTTCTCCTGCTAGATAAGCATAAGGCTTAGCTTTATCGCTACTAGCAGCAGATTGGGAATGCATTCGCCAATGATAGAGAATTTTAGGAATGTGAAAGATATTTTGCGTTTTTTCAGTTAGCCGTAAAACCAAATCGTAATCTTGACTACCTTCATAGCCTACTCTAAATCCTCCTATTTGGTTTACAAGCGATCGCCGATAAATTCCCAGATGACAAGTATACATTCTAGATAAGAATGAGTCGGGGCACCAATTTGGTTTAAAATATGGATCTTTGACTCGATTCTGCTCATCAATTTTATCTTCATCAGAATAGATCATGCCTGCTTGTGGATGCCGATTTAGCAGCAAAACCACTTCATATAAAGCATCTGAAGTTAGTAAATCGTCATGATCGAGCAAGGCAATAAATTCACCTTTTGCTATCTCTATGGCTGAATTGGAGGCGCGAGAAATATGTCCGTTTTCGTTTCTAAAAACAACTTTTATTCGATGGTCTTTTGCTGCATATTCCTCTAAAATAAACTTAATTTGAGGAGCTGTGGAGGCATCATCAGCAATGCACAATTCCCAGTAGGGATATATCTGATTTAAAACCGAATCAATCGCCTCGCGTAAGAATTGCGCAGGTGGATTGAAAACTGGCATAATAATACTAATAATTGGCTGGTAGCTAAACAGCGGTACCGTTTGGGCTAGCTTGCTTAAATCTGCTTGCCTAGGATAATTTTGATTTAACCATTTTTGATATTTTATATCGTCGCTGGTGGGAATATCTGAAAATACTTCCCTAGGTAATCCCTGCTCAAATTTAAGATAAAGTTTCCTAAAAATTCGAGCAAGGACATATCTAAGTCCTCTAATTTTTAGACTAGCGTAAATATGCTTGAGACGTGAAATTATAGTATTCATAACATTTTATAGTTATAAAATTTAGATTTTTAATTGCAAAATTATTGCCCCTGACTATTATCAGTAAGTTACTTTATTGCAAAAAATAAACCAAATGGGTTCGTATTCAACAATTCCATAAACAGGGTTTATACCAATTATTGATTGCCATTAATTTGTAGAGACGTTGCAATGCAACGTCTCTACAACGTAATTGGTTGAATGAAACAACGCGGCATCGGTTGGGGGAATTGTACATAGTAAAAATTTGAATAAATAGTATCATTAAAATACATTTTGCCGAGCGATAATAGATTCATATATACTTTCAAGTTCGCTTACTTGCTCGTTGATTGTGCGAATTTGGATAGCTTCTGTATCCCGGTGCTGCTGGTAATGATGTGGCTCTTTGTCTAGTTTTTTCAGAATAGATACTAATTCATCGAGAGAATCGGTTGAAAATACATCGCCATTAATTCCAGGGATGATATCTTCTGCTAATCCTCCTTTATTTGAAGCCACTACCCAGACTCCAGCTAAAACCGCCTCACGGGTAATCAATCCAAAACTTTCAGCCCAGACTGAGGGAGCAACGAGAACGTCAATGTTACTATAAAAATGTGGCATTTTATCTGCTGGCAGTTTGGGGATAAAAGTAACTAAAGTGTTTCCCCAGGTTTCTCGTCTTACTGCACCTGATACAAACAGATCGATAACAGTTAACTCAGTATTTTGCAGATCGGCAGCTAGGATAGCATCTTTGAGAAAGTAATAGCCTTTGTGTACGCAGATACCTCCTGCGTAACCCAAGCGGATTTTATTTGCGGGCGATCGTGGTAAAATCTTTTGAGGCATAATGCCGTTGCGGTTTACCTGAATCTGAGTAAAACCGTTTTTCCGGTACAAATCGGCTTGAAATTCAGAAACAGCGAGTATAGCTTTAGCAGAGTTGAGTCGCTGTGCTAAATAGCGACGGCGAAGGATGGCGTTATTGATGTCGTCGCTGTAACGTGCTGCAATTATCGGATCGTTTTGACGCGGATCGCATTCTAACCCGTCTTTATCAATTAAAAATTGGCGATCGCCCAGCCACCAGGCATCATGTACAGTCACAATATAAGGAATATCCAGTTCTTTAGCCGCCTCCATCACTGATGCTGTTAAGCGTTGGATGCAATGAAAATGAATTAAGTCAGGCTGGTGGAAGGCTAAATACTGCCTAAAAATGTTTTGAACTTGTATATCCAGGTAGCGCCAGTCTATATCATCTCCATGAGCAACGCTCAGCGCTGTAACATTGATGCCATCTTGTGTGTATTCAGATATTTCGTATGGAGCGGGATTTTCAATATCGTAAGTGAAAACAGAAATCTCGTAATCGTGGCGTTTGGCTTGGAGCGTATCTACAATATTCTTTACCATCACCGTTGCACCTCCCAAGGCTTGCGGTGGATAAAGAACATTTACAAACAACAGCTTTTTCTTGTTTTGAGCTAAAGTAACTAAACCTTGCTGCGCGGATTGCTGGATGGCAGAGTTGAGGATATTTTTAAGATTATCAGCCATTACTGTAGGATGATAATTACGCTGAGCTTTAGTGTAGGCATTTTCTGCGATCGCCTGGCGCAATTCTGGGCTACTTACCAAAGCATCCAGTTTTTCCTCCCAGTCTTGTTGAGTGCGAACGATTAGAGCATCCACCCCATCTTCTAAGACTTCCAGATAAGTTTGAGTAGCAGTGACGATGGAAGGAATTTTGAGCATAGCAGCTTCGAGCCATTTAATTTCGCTCTTGCAGTCGGCAAATATTCCTTCTTCTAGGGGTGCGATGTTAATATCAGCCTGAGATAGAAACTCAAGATATGACTCGATGCTGAGTAGATTTTGGATGCGATCGATGCGATGGGTATAAGGTGTGAGTGAGTCAGGTAATGTCAGATAACCGATGATGGTGAGTCGGACGCGATCGTATTTTTCTAATATGTGAACTAAGGCTGGTGCTACGATGGCAAAATCACCGTCGTGTGTTCTCGTACCGCTACCATAGAAGATCGAAACATAATCTCTGGGTAATTTAGGCAGACGAAATTCTAGATATTTATTAATAACAGCATCTATGGCATTGCGATGAACAAAGGTGTTACCACTACCAACAACTTCTCCCATTCTTTTTGCCAAGGCTGGTGTAGAAGCGATCGCATAATGGCATAAAAACAATGCCTCACGATAAAGAATTGTTCCTTTCAAAAGTTCAGTTCGTTCGCTTTGTGAAAGTTGTCCTCTGAAAGAGTCTACCTTTTCACTTAAAGTTTCGCGCTCAAAAATTAAGTCGTCAACATCAAATAAAGTGATTTTTTTCAAGTGTTTTGCATATTCAATTGTTCTGACTACTTCTGGATATGCAGGTACGCGGTAAAAAATAACAACGTGACAAAAATGCAGTTGTTTTAAAGCAGTATTATACTCAGTCCAAGGTATACATCTAACTTCGTAATCTATCGCTTGCAATTGTTCAATTTTTTGTTGCACTCGATAGCGCAAACACTGAGGAAGACGGGATTCAACAATTAGTAATACCGTTGGCATTTCCGGTATTGACGGCGGCAAACTAATGCTGGGTAGAGCTTTTTGTAATGATGTAGTAGAGTCTATTGATGTAGCAGTAATAGCAGGAGAAGGTGTAAAAGGCTGCCAATCTTTATTAGCAATTTTTTTAACAATGGTTTTTAGCTTAAGTGCCTGGCTGCGTAATTTCCAGAATTTGCTTGTATGCATCCAGGCGATAGTAGCATTTGCTGCTGCTAATTCGGCTTGAGTTTGTTGTAATTGGGATTGTAATCGCTCCAGTTTTTCTAAATTTTGTTGCTGGGGTAACTGCGATCGCATATTTTCACTC
>QQTW01000880.1_pt1 | contig 20077 bp, 17 predicted proteins | sample 1904831 | NCBI WGS metagenome assembly QQTW01 (sample SAMN09435610, study PRJNA476489) | Subsurface metagenome, whole genome shotgun sequencing project. | reverse complement strand
CGCATCGATAGTTGGAACTGGATACGTGGATGATATCTCTTGCGCTATTGCTTCCTGCCCCTAGGTCTGGCGCAGTACTTGGTTTCGACCTTTGCCCTGGGTTTTATACCGGACGCGGTATTGCGAAGACTCTCTCTTTCGTTTATGTTGTCGATGCCATCAGAAAGGGTAGTACTACATTGGAAAGACATCTCCCAAGCCCCACCTGGCTCACCTAAATATCCAAACTGTCAAGTTCTCAAGCATGATGAAACCCGTGTTACGGCGTCGAAGATCCTCCCCATCTATGGATAACCTTTGAGGCTTGAATGTCGGAGGTTTTTTCTGTCTAACCGGTTCTTCGTGAAGCCCGAATAATCTGATCAGGTTTACCAATCGGCTCTGAAATGAGATGACTGCAGCAGGAAAGTCGCCTAATTTAGAGGGCAAAGGTCGAAACCAAGTACTGCGCCAGACCTAGGGGCAGGAAGCAATAGCGCAAGAGATATCATCCACGTATCCAGTTCCAACTATCGATGCGTCCACCGACCAAAGCCTCTCCTGGAAACGATCGTCGTCCTCATAGAGCCAAAGTGTTGGGTTGCATCCTCCAAAATTCTCGATGCAAATTCCTGGCTCAACCCCGGAGACGAACAAGGTCCTTGAATGACAAGATCAAAGTAACGTTCAGAAGGAGGAACGGAAGTCAGAACACTATGCGCAATCTATACTGGACGCGAGAGTTCTCGTTCAGAGGGGTGAGTCTCACAGACGGATGAGATATTGTGCAAAAGTCCTGCCATTTGCGAGGATGAGACGGTCATTGCGGCGGTCTAGTTGCCTGACATATATACATGTTCATTAGCTCTGGGCAAGTACTTGCATTTTCGCTAGGGAAAAGGGATAGATGACACAAAGGGTGGCTGTTTGGGACAATTTTTTCAGAATTAAGACTGGTACCAACAAAGTCCGGGCTGACAAGATGTGTTGACGGTTTAATGCAAGAGAGAGAAGATATCGGTGACTTGAACACACAACGCCTGAAAAGGGGTTCCCGGTGACACAACGAATGCCTGGGTATGTGATCTGTGTCCAATGCCTGTAGATATCTCTGAAAATGCGCCAGCCAACAGAACCTCAAAAACATAAAATAATACACGGCGGTTATGCTGGTGGTGGCAAATGGGCCTCAAAAGATTCGAAGCGTAGCCGCGTGAAGGAATGTGCTCAGTGCTGAAGACTGCAACGCGTATACAACATTCGCTATTCTTCGTGTTCTTGTGTCTTGTTGCCGTCGCTAGTTTCCTCCGGCGCATCTTCTGTTGGGCCATCTGTCTGGTTGTCTGGTGCGGAATCCCTTGAAGTCTTAGTGTAGTTGCAGCTCTAAGATGCTATGCCTAATACCATTTCTTCGAATCCTTAACTTTACTACTGCTGCTGCTAGTAGTTTTGGTGCTCCTGCGGTCGAGGTATCTCGCGTCCTGCTTTTCCTTTGTAGATCCACTCCTGTGATCAGCTTTATATGTGCTAAGTCTCATCTCCTGTCGTTCGTCTTGACAATGAGTCAGCAAGGGCCGTAAGTCGCTTATTTGAATGAGACTTACCAGGCCTCTTGTAACTGAACGCAACTGGAAGAGCTTCTGGATTGCGCTTCAACAGGTTTGCCCGTGAAATGAACCGTCTCCCCAAGCAGATGTCGAATGGTGCCTCATCCGGAAACACGATGAACTCTATGTGCCATGTTTTGGCAGTCAAGAAGTTGACGAAGCGAAAGGGTAGTACGACTTGTCCAAGCGGATAGAACTCCCCTCCGTTAGCCACGATACATGGATCGCCAGCATATTCTTCGATCGGACAGTTGAGCATCAGTGCCTGAGATTTGCTGACTGCGTTGAGAGTCATGCCCGTATCGAGTCGCGCGCGACCGAACAATTTCTGTCCGTTGCCTTTCTCGAACAAAATGTCCTCTACGAACTCTCCAAAACTCGCTTCACGATACATTGAGCTGAATCGAGGGTATGATTCTCTTCTCTCCACCTGGTCTGTATCTGGAGGCTGCTCTGCCACCGCTTCCTCTGCATCTTCGTCGGTGGGATTACTGAAGGGATTCCGTTCTGCCTGTGTGATGGGATGTAAACTCTGTATAGATTGGGTATCATCGTCAACCTGCGTATATTGTGAGCTCGTAACCATGAAGCATAGCAAGCTGATCATACCTCAATTGTCTCCACATCTTCCTCGAGTCCCGATGTTGCGCGTCGTACGATATTCTGAAAGCCACTTAGAAAAACCCTCGCTCCTTCCAGTATATCCTCTCCGCTAGGATTCGTTGGTTTGATGTACTCTGCGTCGACGGTGCCTTTAGCAAGGCCAAGGCCCAGGCTTGCAATGACATCTTTGATACCATCTGAAGATTTTGAGTGTCTACTTGATGCTGAGGATGAACGACTCCGAGCTTCGTGGACAATTGTGTCGAGAAATTGGGATGAGCGAGATCGAAGGCTTGGCTTGGCTTGGGGCTCAATTGGCGTGGGTGGGGTGTCCGTGATAGTGGGAGCTTGTCTGGGAACCATGGTAACTGGGCTATAAGGGTTAAAGCGACAGCTTCTGATTACAGTAGATGCAATTGGACATGAAGAGGGTTTTATAACGACCACATTCAGATAGGGAGGTTTATATGATGTCTTCACCACCCTTTATGGGCGGCCTGAGGTTCTGGATTCTGCTCCTGATTGGGGGCCAGGAAAGCGTTCCGGACCTTCGGCGTGGGGCCGAAGCTGCTGCAAGATGCCTCAGCGGCTCAAAAGTCGATACAAAGTGGCTGAGCAACTCAGCCCGAGACCGCTGCACCACCTCATAAGCAGAACGGCCTCCCCTTCGGAAAGCATCTGAATTCAGGCATCTTTGCATTCCTTATTCGCATTTGCCGCACGGTTTTCCACCAGCATGGCGACGTCCTTCGATGAGAAACACGGAGCGGAAATCGAGGGCACGACCGTGACAGGCAGTGAGCCACCCACACCGGTCCAGGGAATCAATCGAACGTGGTCCTCCGGCAGTTATCCACGACTTTCAGAATTCATGGGTCTGTGGCCCGAAGTAGCGATCTTCCGTCGCTATGGTGCTCTCAACGCGCAGAATCTATTATTTCTGCAGGCAGAGATAGCACACCTCGAGCGAGAGCTAAAAGGCATAAGGGAGAGAGAAGAGAAGCGAGAAGACGAAAGAGGGCTATTGGCTCAACGCTCATGGTTCGAGTTGAGTCAGGCCACAGAAGATGGCGAGTATTGCCCCCAATGGGCCGTCATTCAGGAGATTAGATCCAAGTTGTCCGAGTATAGTAAGACGGCGGAAGTGTCGTGCTCTTTGGGCAACCACTGATTGCGGACTTCAGATGGATTTTTACTACAGTACAAAGAAATCTGTGCTCTCCATGGACCTTCCAAGCACGATATAGGTTGCCTACGTGAATGGCTCACTCGGCCCGAATGCGGAGATAATTTCCTGGAGGGAGTGGTGAGTTAGACCTACCTGTTGTAGCCTCCATCTAACCATCACAGGAGCGCGACATACTGCATCCTCGAGACGAGCGCTACTTGGAAAATCGGCGAGCGTCAGACCTTGTGACCTTATCCCGAGAAGCTGTCGAACGCGACTTCTTTTCACAGTGGATATCTGATGAAGTACTTGGCAAGTTCCATCAGTTGATCGGTCGTCGGTTTAAGGTGAGTTACTGGGCCCATCATCTCAAAGGACCGATCTTATTCTTGTCTGCTTCTAGAAACCCTTCGATGCCGAAAGCGGTCTCTATCACTACCGCAAGGGCAACGTTCGCGCGGTAACTCATCTTGTGGGCATCCTGCTCGCTTCACTAATCCCAGCTGCCTCGATCTTTACGCTCTACTTTGTTCCGCACATGACCGATCGACTTGGCGTAATTGTTGCGTATTCGGCATTGTTCTCGATATGCCTAGGGGTTTTTACGACTGCTAGGAGAGTAGAGATCTTTGGGGCCACAGCTGCGTATGTCTTGTTTCTCTCAATCTTGGTTTTCTCTGGAGTTTTTGGGTATTCTTAATCGCATCTTCATATACCGTCTTTCATCCGCCTCATTTTGTTTTTGCATTGCAATGTCATTTCTGTAAACTTCTTACGATCCTCGCCCTTCGCTTTCACAGTAACAAGAAAGCTGATTCAGCCTTGTCATGAACAGTTTTGCCTCGGTCCAGGTAGTCTTTGTGGGAAGTACGACTATTACTTAACTTAATTGATGTGCAGCAATAAATTGTGGCTGTGCGAAAGGTGGTACTGGCCTTGGGCACCACAACCATGAAAAGCGCACGTCAAGGATCATGTACGGGGCGTGTGTCTCATTGTGGTCCTCAGCGGGCCTCGACAGCTACGGCTGTACCTTGATGGTCAAGAACGCCCAACACCAGGCTTTTGTTGGTTCAAATTGTCTCCGGAAACCGACTGAGTCAGGTAGGAAGGGCATTGACAGAGATGCTATATATGATTATGATGGTGACGATGTAATGATAACCTCGAGTTGAGACGCATTATATATAAATGCTTACGAAGGACATGGCAATGGTGCTATAATGACATAAAACACGGATCAGAACAATAGATGGCGGAGTCTTATGTTCCATCTTTGATCCTTCTTATGGTATCCCTCGAAATAAAATCAACATTCCACATTATTGTTCATCAGTCACTATTATCCATGCCACACTATGGGTCCTCGCAGACAATAAATTTTCTAGGCTAAGAACAGGGTAACAATAATCCGCCTAGAATAGTTGTAATACGTTACACAGCCGCAACCGCGGCCAGCTTAGCCCCCGACACATAGCCGGCTTAAACCAGGCCCTATTACCCCCTTAATTTGAGGCGACGAAGCAGATTCATTCTCGCACAAATAAGGATGGCGCTATCAGCACGTTTGCCGATCATAAACGTCTTGAAACACCGCTCAGCCTCTCGCCTCGCGCGCTCCAAAACTAGATCCTGACGAATGGTAAGCTAAGGATAATATTGGGCATTTCCCTGGCAATGGCCCCAGGTAGTATGCGCTCATCTTTATTGATGCTTTTTAATCTCCTTATGGTCTACTTTCCTTGTTTCGCAAGAGCCGGGTTTTCTTGTTTGAGCAATAAGCAACCCATGCTCTGGGTACACGCATAGTCTTGCATACAAGACCCTTTGTTGATTTCAATTGAACTCCCCTCATTTGCAGGTTCGACAGCCAAAATGCGATTGTTATCATGGACCGCTCTTTATCTGTTGTCTTTTGTGCTGTGCGCCACGTGTATGAAGGGCACGCTGGGAGGAGTCGATAGTCCTTCTACCTTCAAAGCGCTTGGAAGAAGACAAGAAGATCGCAAAAACGCTCCTAGTAAAACCACAGACAAGCCGCTTCCTGCAGAGACTGCAGATAAGACTGAAGATAAGACCGATGATGAAGAGGAAGATGAGATCGAAGACGAGACCCCGAGGAAAACCGCAACGCCTACTGCAAAGCCGAGTGACTCAAAGAAGACCCCAGACGAACCCAAAAAAACCTCTACAGACCCAAAGACGTCTACCCCTCCCAAAACCTCCGCGGCTGCAAAATCGACATCGGCAGCAACTACCAGAAAGGAGAACGCGAAACCGGCCTCACCCACACCCTCACCTTCTGAATCGCCAGAGAAAGCCGCCTCAAGTTCAGACTCATCCGTTTCCGTGATCTCGACAACGTCCCTTTCAGCTTCTACTCCTCCATCCTCGACGTCCTCTTTAACATCTACCGACGTACCTCAAGCGACCTCTATTCTTGCGCCACAACCTCAAGCAGCGAGTCGCGTAAGCGTGGGAGGGGTAGTTGCAGGAGTGATACTTGGCGCTGCAGTACTCATTGGGATTGCATGGATCGCGTTTGCCAAATGGCGAGAAAATAAGCGACATCACGCTCCTTTGGGCGACGACGAAGCCAAACACTGCTTTACTCCCGCAGGAGCAAACGACCACTACTCGTCCAGTCACGATTCTCTTATAGCTGGAGGGAAGCTAGTACGAGATTCGGATGGGCTCAGATCACAATCGCTTTCATCATCAAGAGTGGGAACCCAAAACTTCGTCTCCCCATACCACAGCCCTACCCGACAAGTACCGCAGGATGTACTGCCGACTGTCAGACCTACCCAAGATAAGGGCCTGCCAGGCCTACCAACTTCTGAGCATCGATTTTCAACGGCGCTTGGCAGTCATCCTACTATTGCCGAGATGCCCTCTCCGTACGTTGGCATGCTTTCAGCCGGTCAGCAGGCAGAACTGTCAACCGGCAGGACACCATTGCCGCGAATCAATATCTCAAGTCCAATGCATGGCCAGTCATATCTACCCATGAGCCAACAGAGACCAGCGGTGGAACTGCCATGATCATGGTCTGGGGAAGGTTGCAATGGCACTCAATGTACTGCATATGGATTAATGATTAATGAACATTCTTATTTAGCACATCCTATCAGGCTCTCACTTCGTCTGATAATGATTTGAAGCTCATCAACCTACTTTCCTATAGCTGGCCTAAAGGCAGTTTTAGACCACACTCGAAATTCCAAGGATGTTATGGACATCAGTCCTTGTGGTCTTGTCTGGAACGAAGCATATAGAGTGGTATGGGGTATGAGCAAAACGGCTGGTGATTGAATTGCCATGACTGAGCCATCTGAGCAGCAGCTGTGCCGCTCCGTAAGATTTCACATAGGCCATTCGGAGAAGAAGCTGTGCAGCCTGGAGTTCGCGGTTTGTAAAAGACTCAGTAGTTCTGAAATTGCCAGTAGTATTACCACTGCTACAAAACAAAAAAGTATTTCTTGGCATGGAAATTCTTGATATACAATTCGCATGGCATTGTGCATTTGAGCATACATTTCGATATCTTACACTTCAGGAAAACGTTGCTAGCATTCTCTTTGAGATGGAATTAACTCAAATACCTAAGTAGACCTGAATGATGGTAAGTTGAAATCGGTAGCTTAAAAATACAGTGTTGGTGGTGTGAATATTATATCCCAAGTGGTAACTTGACCTATAACCGGCTGTTCTTCGGCAAGCAGCTTTACCCGACCGCCCTGCGTGAAAAATTTCCCGACCAAGCTGTAAAATGGGCCAAAATCTGGTACACACCACGATTATTCTATACAAGCCTCCTTGATGGCTCGATTCAGTCCGGACATCTGAGGGACGCTCACGTACAGTCATGGACATTCACCGGTGCCGATTCGTACCATATCCCCCACAAGCAATCAATGCGCTCGCCTTTTCCCAAGCCTCAGATACACAGAAACCCTGCCCACCCGACCAGAGGCTGGCAATCGGTCGAGCTAATGGAGATATTGAGATCTGGAATCCAGCTCAAGGATTATGGTCGCAAGAAACCATATTTCGTGGAGGCATGGACAGAAGTATTGAGGGTCTAGCATGGACACAAGACCTACCGGACGCAGCGAGCGAAGATGGAGAACTTAAAGAAGGCGGAAAGCTGAGGCTCTTTAGCATCGGATTGTCTTCAGCTGTGACGGAATGGGATCTGACCGCTGGAATTCCCCTTCGACATGCAAATGGCAATTTTGGTGCTATCTGGTGTCTTGCCGCCCAGCCAAGATGGACATCTTCTTGCGGTAACGAAAAACAACATAATCCGAATCCTATAGGCCGGCAAGATCAATATCTTGCTGCAGGTTGCGAAGACGGGACAATTGTTCTTTTCTCTACTGAAGACGGAGATTTACGCTATCTGAGAACTATTGCCAAACCTCCGACCAAAAAACCGAGGATATTAAGTCTTACATGGAAGGATAGAAACACTATCATCGCTGGCTGTTCCGACAGTAATATCCGTGTTTATGACATCCGCAGCCGGCAGGCTCTTAGAAATATGACTCTGGGCAGGTCCGCTATAGGTGGAAACGAGACTCTTGTTTGGGCAGTCAAATGTCGTCCGGACGGTACGATATTGTCTGGCGATTCTGCTGGAGATCTCAAGATCTGGGATAGCAACAATTACTCCCTTGTACAGAGACTGCACTGTCATGAGGCGGATATCCTAGATATCGCCACTGATGCCGCGGGCAGCACAATCATAACTGGTGGAGCTGATCGTCGAACAGTAGCATACAAGAGCATGTCTGGAGACAAGGATGGCATGACCCGTCGATGGACGCAACTGATGCATCGAAGGTTTCACAAACATGATGTCAAAGCCCTCGCGTCCTTCGAAAGTCAGGACCTGAGTATAGTCGTCTCAGGTGGCCTTGACACGGTGCCAGTTGTAATGCCGCTTCGTGGATGGCAGAGAGAACACCATCGAACGCTATCACATCTACCACAAACCCCTCAAGTATCTTCTGCATCCCAAACGCGACTGTTTATCAGCTGGTGGGAACGTCAGATCAGTATCTGGCACCTATCGCAGCATGCTGAACTGTCGGAGGTACCAGAAGCGCTGGCTAGCTCTCCTACAAACCACAAGCTCCTAGCTCAACTACTCCTGAAAGGCGAAGAGAACATCACCTCAGCTCAAATATCCAACAATGGCAGTTACATTGCTGCAGCCACCGTTTCGCAGGTCAAAATGTTCCGATTACAGTTGAAGAGAACCCTATCAGACGGGGGAATCAATATTCGTACCAAGAAAGTAGAAACTCTTCCATCCCTTGAGCGATTCGGTGCACGACTAGTCGCCTTCTCGCCTGATAGCCGTTGGCTTTGCTCAATTCGTTTGAACAATGAAATAATCCTGGTGCGGATTGAGGATTCCTTAGATTTCAAAGAGCCCCCACTCTTTAACAAGCACGCTGTCAAACTCAAAAGAACCAAGTTGAGGACATCCAGAGATTCCAGAAATGGTTATTTGGGCGAGTACATGGACACGATTACTACCACATCATTTTCCGCAGACAGCCGCATTCTTGCGGTGGGAGATCTCTCAGGCCGTATAGCCACTTGGGTACTTGAGGGCTTAGAACGAAACAACGACGGTGTTGTCAATGGCATCCACAACGATCGTGGGTCTGGGTCTCCTCGGTCCTCTAATTGCTCTTCGTCAGGTGAAAGTTCTTCTGACGAAGAGGATGACTCTGAAATAATTCATGGTCAACGATGGCGCAAAAATCCTGCAGCTTCATATTTACCGAACCTGGGTGCATCAATCCTCGTCCTCACCTTTCGTCCCAGCCAACGCGAAACCCAGATTAATACAGCCAGAAGTGAGATTGGACTACATCCTACAAGACACAACCCACATCCACATGCACACGACTTACCCACTGGCGAAGACAGACTCATAGCCATGACGGCAGAGCACAAGCTTGTAGAGTTCCGAGTCCTCCAAGGAATGCTCTCAGAGTGGTCTCGACGGAATCCAGCCTCGTACTTGCCTCAACAGTTTCAGCAACTAAGAGAACGAGCAATGGGTTGTTTTTGGGATGTCTCATCACTCCGCGACCGTCTGTGGCTCTATGGCTCGACGTGGATGTTCATGCTTGATTTGACACAAGATCTTCCATTCGAAAAACCAGGCGAAAACGTGGGTATGGACGGTGTTCAGCAAGCGCAGCAAAGTTCAAAGCAAAACAAGAAGAGGAAACGGGAACAATTCGAAGCTGAGAAGTGGCGGAAGCGAGGAAGTGGTGCGGGCGGTGCTGTCCCGTTCTCTGAGTCATATGTTGGTGTTAGCAACCTTTCACGAAAGTTCAAGAGCTTAACGCAGGAGGATTCTCAGATGATACAGCTCAATGCGACGCACTCTGCTGCCGGTGACGAAGACGAAGGGAGTGGGCTGGGGCTACCTGCCTTGGCGCAACTTCGAAGGAGAAGCGAGCAGCCTTTGGTGAATGGCGACGCGGAACATCAGGCGAGCACGGTGCCAAGCCATTTTCACGAGACTTCGCAATCCAATGCACCCCCAAGCAAACGTGGCAACGACCCAGCTTCGTTTGTATCGCTCAGGTACCGCTCTATTCTGGGCATAGTACCTCTGGGTGGCACTGGTGACGAAGACACACGGATAGACATTGAGAATCGTGATGGGAGGTCGGATCCAGAAAGCGGCTTTGAAGTCGCTATCATCGAACGACCCCTGTGGGATGTGGATCTGCCGCCAAGATTTGATGGGAATCAAGATTGGGAAACGTGACTCCCTCAGTCGGCTAAAACCTTCTTCCGAACCACTACCACTGCAGTATTACGCTCCTAACAGTGGTTGGCGAAATAACGTACGCCAGCATGTAGCGAGTGGTGTAACAAAGCTTCAAGTGTGCAATATGCTGTCAAAGTCGGAGGGACGATTACGTTCCAGACGGCAAGGCTTCCGGAGAATTTGGCCAAGGTTGATCAGGCTTTGAAACACAGCAGGGGCATATGATCACACGAGATGGGATGTCTGGATGTCTTCTGGCATACATCATCAAAAGGCACACTAGTCCGTCCTTGTGGGCTAACACACATTGCGAAGCAGCCGGCTCAAGGTAAAATGCTGCCCACAGAGACGCCAAGACCAGGATAAGATGGGTTCGGATGTTTGCGACATCTGGAAAGTCAAGCTTTTGGCCAAGCTCTGCTTCGTTGCCCCATCACGTCTTGCTTCACTGGCACGCTGAAGCTGACGCGGTGGACACACAAGAATTAATCAAGCATCTAATTTCCGGAAGAGGTTTAGGTGCCAAGATCGGACACGCGTCTCGGCGATGGCAGGAAAAGATCTCATCGCAGAGCCGCTTTGAAAAAGAGTCTGAATGCAGCAAAGTTGAGTTGCAAAGTAAGGTTCTTAAAAGCATGTGGTCAACTCGATGTGGGGAACCAACAGAAGCTGGAGAGCGAGGACGAGCGAAAGAGTCTGAATAGGGGACATGCTACAAGACTTTGAAGATTCTACGTACATCAGCGACACATGCTGTCAGGTCTAGAAATGTCAGACTCGTCAGACTTGTCAGCAGACCAAGCAAGTCGTAGGGCAAGTCGTAGGAGATGTCGTGTAGTCAATCGCATCCGTATCTCGGGGCATAAGACAGTGGCAGAGACGGAAATACAACTGCTTGGCTCATCCGACCTGAGTAGGCATTCAGCACTGGTCTCTTATTTCTCAGTAGTAGTGAAGAGGATTGGAGGGTGGCCCGAAAGATGCCACGCAAGTATACTTGTCTCCAGCGTTGGAGAAAGCTAGAACGTACGCAGTCTGCCGCGTAACAGTCGAGACTGTTGGTCATCATCAGTTAGAGAAACGACTTGGAGGCAATTCTGGAAGTCCTTGATCCCGAGTGAGCCGTGAACAAACATTAGGTTAGGTTGATGATACACGCAGGCCATGTAATCATGGAAGACATGTATGTTCCCTAAATCATTCCTGCTTTGTTGCAGTTAAGTTAGGGGGTTTCCGTGCGGCAGAGAGCTGGCTGACCAGGTAAGCGATGATTGGCGCTGATGGGGGAAGCTGACGACGCCGGCAAAGTTTGGTCGGGGCCAGAAAGTCACGGGGAGGACAGCGAGGGAGCCCAGGCGTGGCCAGCAAGGGATTCGTCACCCTCCACTACCCACTCACCACATCCCAATCTTCGCTCCAAGCACAAACACGCATGCAGTTCGAATTCTGCACATTACTTCTTCTTCTCTCCTCACCGTTGATAAGTTAATTCTTCCTTGCTGTCCACCTTGCGTCCTCACTGGCAAGGTTTTCACTTCACGAATTTTGCCGTTATCCTCGCCAAGCAATTGTTCCAATCGTGGCAAAGCACTCGGCTGTGTCAGAACTGCGGCCGATTGACTGGATTCACCCACTGCTCTGCTTCCGTTCCTGACCAGGTCACCACTCTACTGACGCCGTGTCTGGCGCAACGAGAACAAAGAGATTACTTTTCTCCACACTCTGGCCTTTGCACTACCTCATCTGAACAGACAGATTCCTACCTGAACATTGTTCAAAATGACGGGACGGCCAGGTGCGCAGGCAGGGATGCCGCGGGACGATTTGGACGCCTCAGGTCTTTCAAGACAATTTGATCAATTACTTCGAACAAGGAGACTGAATGAGCTCGAAGAGCGCGCCAGGTCACCGAGATCGCAGTCTCCACATCGCTCACGTCCGGCTCCATCGAACCTATCACCACGCCCATCGCTCAACCTGCCTCCTGCATATACTCAGTTTAGATGTCTTCCTATAGCGCCATCGCCTCCGCAAGATGCTGCTTCGCTCAAATTTCGCAACCTCCTCATCACCCTCTCTTACACTCCGATCAAATACGAAAATCCTGGTTTACTCGACGAAGCGTTGACATACATTCCCACCCAAAGGATATACGAGGAGGCAGACGAGGAGCACAACATCATGCTGGCCTCAGCAGCCTCTATGGGTGACGACGTCAAGCCAGAATGGGGCTATCAGGATTGCGTCATCAAAGCCTTGCTCAGATGGTTCCGTCGTTCCTTTTTTACCTTTGTCAACAATCCTCTCTGCCCAATCTGTGGCAGCCCTACTGTTGCCCAGGGCATGACACCGCCTACTCCAGATGAAGCTGCTCGCGGCGCCAACAAGGTAGAGCTCTACAGATGCAGCACCAATACCTGCAATGCGTATGAACGCTTCCCACGATATTCAGATGTGTGGCCATTGCTCGAAACGAGGCGTGGTAGGTGCGGGGAATGGGCCAATTGCTTCAGTATGCTATGCCGCGCTGCTGGTGCAAGAGTCCGATGGGTGTGGAATTCTGAGGATGCGGTATGGACGGAAATTTACTCTGAGCACCAAAGACGCTGGATTCATGTCGATGCTTGCGAAGAGGCCTGGGACAACCCAAGACTATATGCTGAAGGTGAGCATTGCCGTCTCCATCTGAAGCCGTTTATACTAACTAGAGGTCCAGGTTGGAGGAAGAAGCTTGCCTACTGCATTGCCTTCTCCATTGATGGTGCCACCGATGTGACCCGTCGATACGTGCGCAATCCCGCCGAACAAGGTCTTGGTCGTACTCGCTGCCCGGAAGAAGTTCTTTTATGGATCACGCAGGAGATCAAGAAGATGAGACGGGAGAACATGGATAAGCCCGATCGGTCACGGCTGTTGAAAGAGGACGCTCGAGAAGAGAAAGAGCTGCGAAGTTATGTTGCCCAGGCTTTGACTGCGCAGATGGTCAGTACCATGCCTGGCGCCATCCAGGGCTCGTCGAGGTACGTGTCGTCACCACCTGCCGACGATGTCAAGACACCAGTTGGTAGACCAGATGGTTCACCGGAGTGGATCAATGCACAAGGGGACAACGGCACAAACGTTCCGGATCCGAGCCAGAGGCATGAGCGAAGATGAAGCTGAGCATCGGCGTGGTACTTGTTCTGTGCGATCAGAACCTCACCTCAGTCTTACTCCGCTGTCTTCGAAGGTGGGCCTCGAGTTTCCGCATTCGAGCCCTGGCCAACCAGCGTTAAGATGCGCAGCATCTCCTACCAAGTGATTGCTCTATGCCAGGCGGCGTTAAGATACTCAGCATCTCCTACCAAGTGATTGCTCTATGCCATCCGTCTAAAAGGTTATTGGTGCCTTCAGATGCGTTTTGTATCGAGAACACTGGACATAGAAAGATGTTCTTCTGGCCCCCGATACAAAGAATCATTGGCCCAACGATCAACCGACGCCGACCCAAGCCTGTAGCTCTAATGGCTTGGGTATCGCAGATTATTCTCGTCAATACCACCGCTCTTCATCATCTCCGCCTTCATTATACGATATAACAATGCCAGCTTTTCGTCCTTTGCATCTCTTTTATCAAGCATCAGCAGTCGCCATGGCACCGGACCAAGGGGGCGTTCTTTCTCTACCTTAAAACCATCTCATATGAGCAGCAATCCCCAGCATAATTGCCTAGTTCTCGGAACATCCTACGGAGTCAATGGTCGACAGTCCATCAGTGCTGTACGTCGTTTCTCCTTTTTGCACACATGTGTGTTTGCCAATATGTATTAAAAATTTGGTGTGGAACCCAGCCACACCATCTTCTGTTCTTCCTGCTTGCATCTACTGTCTTGCCGGGCCCTAAAAGTGAGGTTGTGCGATGGATGGGACGAGGCAAGTGGCGGGCATTGCGAGTTTGAAGAGATGGATGAAGGAAGGAAAATTCTAAGCGGGCTGTTGGTGGTAGAGAGTCTGCTACGTGAAGGGATTGAGGTACTTGCTACGCCCTTTTTATGGGCATGGAATGACATGGGATGGGATGAAATGGGATGGGATGTGATAGGACAGGAGTGAAAGAGCGGAGCAGACAGACAAATGGAAAGAATCAAACCAGCTTTCTGAGAAAAAATCAATGATACCCCTTGTTTACACCCATCCTCGTTCGTGTAAAAAAAATCCCCCCCGGATCTCTGACTTCCTAATTCTCCCTAATCCTCCCCTGCCCCTTCTTCCAGCTTCTACCACAAAACAAAACAAAACAAAACAAAACAAGAAAGAAAGAAAGAATCCCAATCCCAATCCCCAATCCCCAATCCCAATTCTAGGTAATAATCTTCTTTCTTTCCTTCTTTCTTTCTTCCTTCTTCGCGGAATGCAGAGACGCCCAGACGGTCCAGACGCCCAGAGGTATGTCTCAGATGCTGGAGTTCAAGTTTGGCTGCAAAGACTTTAGAATACCAGCAGCAGCGCTTCTTTTCTCCCCTGGACCCCTAAAGATTCTTTATTCTGGACGCGTGTGTATAGATAGATGCATGGGTAGCGGGGGGTTCGGTGGATCATGACTCATGAGGGATTGAGAAGAGAGAGTCGTCTGGTGGAATTGTCTTCTCAGAGTCTGATCACAGAACGGGCTGGACTATCTAGCAAGGAGGGAAGGGAAGGCGAGGGAAGAGTAGGAGTATTTCATTTCATTTCATTTCATCTCAGCTCCGTCATCTAGATCTAGATCTAGATCTTGAGAGTTGTATTCCTGTTTCCTGTGTGATACGATCAGTACCCTCCGCTGAATTTGCCGTATCCAGAACCATATCTTTCCCAATCTCTCCCAATCTCTGAGCCAAAACATCTACCGCATCGACCCTCATCTTTCCGCGGTTTTCCCCCGCAGCTTTGACGGACCGTTCTGTTTACTCCTCCTTCTTCACAAATATTCAGTCGAAACAGAGTTGGGCGGCCTGCGGGTTTGAGTGGTGCGTTCCACGTTTGGATATGGTATTGAAACCCTCTCGTCACATCATCTCCAATCTTGTGAGCTTTTCGAGGCCTCTCCCATGGTACCAAGCGCCCGACTCTCATTCTCTACCCACCGTATTTAGGCTCCAAGACAACTGTTCTATTGGAAGTAGGAGTCATGCTGGATACCCGCTTTTGCATGAGTCGGCGGGTGGTGTCACCTGACACAGTCTCCTTTTTGTTTGCCTCTATTGATAGCAAATCATAGCCAATGGGCTGGTTTTGTTGGCCATAAAGCTGGCGCCCCAGCAAATGGCAGTCCTGATCCAGATGTGAGAATGATCAGAAATTTCTCCATCGATTCGCCCAATTGGGTTTGCTGCCTGTCTCATTCGCATACCCATTCACGCCATCCTCATAACCATTAGCCCGATACGTATACGGCCCATTCACGCCTTGCCTTGTCTCATCATAAGGCGTCGAAACCGGATACGGCGGATTTGGCACTGGCCCCGCCGAATCACGCGTGAGGTCTTGTTCGAGCTCGCCCGGGCCCGCACCATGCACGCTCACGCCCCTATCAGCGTGACTTTGCCGCTGCGAGTGCTTGGCCATAGGCAACTGATCCTCAAGTCCCTGCCGGACAGGGTGTTTCATCTTGACGCTGGGTAGGAGATCAAAGAAGAAGCTGATGACATATCCTGTGAAGATGAGGGCGATGATCCACTCCATGATCGCAGCCACGTTTCTATTACTCTTGTTACTCATCACCCCAAACACGATCGCAAGCGCGACCTCAAGTAGAATAAAGCTCAGTTTAACCCAGAAGGACGTCCGCAGGATGCGGTGATTGCGGTAGTGTATGCCCAGACGTTGATATTCTGCGCAGATGAAAATGGCGGAGAAGATGAAACCGGCGAGGAACAGGAGGAGAAACCAATCGTGCAGTCGTGGATAGCGGTAAGTGTCGAATATAGCTAGGAGGATCAACCCCACTGATCCAGCGATGGCAAATACGATACTGATGATGCTCAGAATCTTTTGATTTAGGCTGGTGTTTCGCGCCAAACGGCCTGTGTGTCGTAGGTAGCGCTCGGCGAAGAAGGAGAGGTCGAGGAAGACGGTCGTTATAACGCAGCCAGTGATGAAGAGGGGTTTTAGGCCGAAGGCGCCAATGTCGGAGATATAGGGGATGTCTTGGTTGGGCTCCATTGAGGGATATTGCGGTTGGGAGATGACAAACCAGCGAATGAACAGGGCTAGGAGCATGGCTGAGATATGGGAGTCAATGGAGACGTCACGGTGAGGGCATGGAATATCTTACCTAGCCACATTGCCGCCGATATGAGGGGGAGGACCCAGAATGAGAGAAGCCACATTTTGGCGGCGTTTGGAGGAGGGAGAGAAATGATATGACTCTGGTAGTTTATTGAAAGGGAGTAGTGAAAAATGACAAGTACATCAAGAGATAAAAGGAGCCGCGGGATGTCTTGCTTGGAAGAGTGAAATATTCTTGCAATGAGATCACCAAGTCAGACAGTATCTAGGGCTCAACACCAATAACCGACTATCTCGACACTGCGTCGTCAATAATGATCAGGTTTTTCTGAGAACCATTTTCCCTCCGCGGCCAGGGACTATATATGCAGCATGATAGAAGTTATCTAGTAGTAGTATCAGATGGCGACAGCGTTCGTCAGCAACAATGACAACTGAGTCAAGCAAAGTCAACACAGCCCAGCCGGGCTGGCCGGTATGACCGGTATGACCGATAAGATGACGTCAAAAGCAGTCCAGCCGGGATGGTGCGGTTTTGACCCGCTTCGTGGTCGGCAAAGTCGGCTGCTAGCCAAGGCGGCGATTAGAGCTGCATACGTGGTTAACAAGTGTCAACTTACTACACAGAAGAAGTAGAAATAGCAAGTTGTCCTATCTAAAAAGAGCGCGTAGAGAGCGTGTATATACGTACAAAGGCGTATGGCGCAGCACAAGTAATACAACAATTAGCGCCATAATTACGCGTAAGACGACCCAAAAACGCGCGTAATACATAAGCAAACGTAAGCAACGTAAGCACCAAATATAGCGCCCACAGCCCCTATTACGTCTGACAACAAGTGTGCGTAAATCGCTCTATCTGATTCACTTTGCGGATAAAAGAATTGAAGAAGTATGCGCACGCTCTATTCATCCTCTAGAAAGTTCTCTCAAGCAATAGAAACAAAGGAATAGTCGTTGAAAGCGAGATAGTCGATATATTCTCTAGATAGAAATGACTGCTCCAATGACTGCGCCAGTAATTAATAACGTTGTTACAACTCATATCAGTACACTTCAGACGACTTTGCGCTGCTACAAGTTCTGAATAACTGATTTTATCTCAAAGTTACGTGGAGTAACGTAACGATGATTACTATCATAATACAATACTTGAGCACTAAACCAATTAGACGATAGCGGTAACAATACGACTATTCTAGCCCGCCGAATACGGCTAGCCATTCCCGCCTTGACTTCCTTTATTCGTGGCACCAAGTAAGAGAGCCCTCAAAGTACACCCAGAACTAACTCCTTATCTATCCGTCGGAATTCCTCAGAGCGTACACCACACAGCTTAAGTATTCGCTGTCCGTGATGCCAATAAATCCTACCATCAACGACGCACTCTGCTGAACAGAAGATCAAAGTATAATCGAAATATGCTTCTCCTACCTACCGCATCAGGACAGGTCGTTATCTTTGACAGAATAGTTGTTGGTACTACTAGTTTCCGCTCATGGCGCTTAGCTCACATCTTTTTGACTGCCCCTTCTCCTGCCTGGTAGGCAGGTGGTTAGGAGGATGAGATGAGATCCTGACAGCAAGGTTTGTATGCCGATACCATAATTCATGCAAGAAACGTGCGAGCTGTCAACAAGAGCATTGATGGGTACATTCGGTCCGACTCTATTGGGAGCGAAAGGAAGTAGCGCAGGATGATAGATAAGGTAATACTTGATCAGAGATTCTCGGACCGAGCAATATTGAGATATCATCGATTAGATCTAGGTGCATATTAAATATCACCCTTAGTATATTGCTCAAGGCAACGTTCACCCCTTCCTGACTTCTCCAGCGATCTCGCCCTTCAGCAATTATACACCATACGGAAGCCAATCGGAGTAAGGCCTTGCTTGCCACCAAGAGTGTTGAAGAAGTTGACGTCCCCACTACCCTGCTGCCAATCACTCAACTCGAACTGGAAGCTCAACTGCTGCTGGCATGTTCCGCTCCACATGAACGTCTTGTACGGTGCGTCGGTGGGAGAGCCCGTTGGAAAGATCGTCGTGCTGACGAACTGGCTCTTGACCGGTGGGTTGTTCCAGCTGTACTCGTAGATGAAGCCGAAGTCGTACGGATTGCTACGGGGTGGGTTGGTGATGAGCCAGACATCAGCTTGGGTGCCGGTGCCGCTGGCGATAGGACCGGGGTTGTTCCCCGTTGGAAGCTGAGGGATATCGATCTGTAACATGCAGCCAGTGGCGCCGGGAGGGATGAATGCGAACGACACGACCGATTTGATGGTGTTGGAGTTGGCTCCTCCGTCGCGATGAAGTGCAAAGGTCTGCCCATTGAGGTATTCGGTGGGTGCCGTTTTGTTCAGTCTGCTTATGTTGGCGGGACCCAGCGTGGAACACGCTCGAGGTGCGAGCTCTGCCGGCGTGGGAACTGCGTGGGCAAGAGTGATAATGGCAACTAAAAGGGAGACAGACTGATGCAAGGAGAAAAACATGATGAAGTCCTGACTCAAAGTATGATGACAAGGCAGATGAGTATACTATTTTATCAAATTCAACGAGAGTATTTGCTGGATGCAGACACACGCAGGAGCAGAAGCGGGCAAGGAGACAGATAAATAGACAACTGAAGTAGAGTTCTCGTGACCAGCTACTCGACTGGCAACGGCCCTCCAGACATGAATAGCTCAAGTACGTCCAGTGGCCTAGCATTAGAATGCTACACTGACACACAGTGCTTCGTACAGGAAATCCGGAACAGAAGCCTTCCAATAAGAAGCATTGCCAACCGAGCGAAGACTATGAATGTGTTTGCGGGGACAAATAACACGAGATGTAAATTAATAACAAGGCATTCAGCGAATCAGAGTCATGCACAGAGAAGGATACCTTGATTGACTGCCGGTCATTTCTGCATTGGAAGCGAGTCGTTACGAGGTTTGGGTTGCTATGGAATAAGAGCTGTTCCTGAATCCTGGTGGTGCGAGAAGCTAGGAGGATTTTGTTTTGTGGCGCTGGAAAGTTCTCCACGGGTTGCTATTTATGGTCAATAAATCTAGGTCTGGTCACTTGACCTTAGACGTTGAGGTAGCCAGCACGAACACGATATTCGGCTCTGCTAATGCGATTGGATAGCCGACTGCGAGAAGGAAGAGTGGACGAAAGAATACCTTGCGGATCGAAGCGAAGTCTGTGTCAGCTCTCCCAATGTCAGTCTAACCAGAGACTTACACCATCGTCAATCGTAGAGATATGTGATCTAGAGTACATCCAAAAGACGGACCACGTATCAAGATCCAAGCCGTCGCTCATGAGTAGATATATAGAATTATGTAAAGGGGCAAGAGAAGGCCAAAATGAGAGCAGGGTATCTTTCAACATATTCATAGATACATTCACAAAATCAGTTGGGTGCGACCTTTTTACCTTCCTCGTATTTTTGTCCATCCGTGCCAAATCCATCCGGCAGCTTAGATTCAACCCGCTCATCCCAGATCATAATGCTGTGTACGCTTTCGCCACGACGGATCTCGACCGGACTGAAGTCCTCGACCTCTTCAACCTCTTGTTCGTCTTCTTCCTCTTCCTCCTCGATCACCACACTGCCTCTGGGAAACAGCAGCGCAATGTGTCCCAAGCCACGGATGGTACTCGCCCTTCGACG
>QQTW01000879.1_pt1 | contig 20082 bp, 17 predicted proteins | sample 1904831 | NCBI WGS metagenome assembly QQTW01 (sample SAMN09435610, study PRJNA476489) | Subsurface metagenome, whole genome shotgun sequencing project. | reverse complement strand
CTTTATGGTGATTGGGCCAGTTTTCACGTTGTCAAAGGATTTCGCAGCCTTTGTTTCCTGGGTTTGCAAGATTGACTTCAATGCCGAGCTATCGTCTATCGCAGCGCTCTAAGAAATCTACTCCGTACTGTATATGAATTGCGCTCCCATCAGAGTCACAGATGGAGCAGAAGATTCCTCTATTCTCGACTCCCTTCCCGATATGTTCATCGCCAATATTCCGTCCACGGAATGCAAGACGCTGCCTGGAAAGGATGTCATGTTCCCCAATCCTGGTGGCTCTGTCCAGATTATCGACGAGAGCAATCTCCAAGTCGATCTGCCGGCCGCCTGTGGAGCTGCCTCTGGAGCCCCTCCGGCGCCGCAGGCACCCCAAGCCCCCGCCCCTTCCCCTCCCGCTGTCTCACCTCCCGCTGTCTCACCCCCCGCTGCTTCAGCACCGGCTGGTTCCGGTGCTGGCGCAGCCCCTGGCGCTTCATCCACCTCGACTGTGACCACTCTGATCACTATCACCGCCAATCCTTCTCTTCGTCCCACTCCCCCTGCACCGGCTCTGTCGACTGGCACATCCGCACCGACTGTCCCAGCTGCACCAACCGCCCCGCCTGCCCCGCCTGCCGATACTGGCGCTGGCTGTGGTACTGATGGCGCATTGGTCTGCAATGGCCCGGATCAATTTGGCCTTTGCAACCATGGCAAAATTGTTTGGCAGCCTGTCGCACCTGGCACTACTTGTCAAGGTGGCAAGATTACGAAGCGAGACTTGACGAATATTGTCCCTGGTCGCTTCCGTCGCTCTCATGTTCGACATGCTTGATCTCATCACCAAAAGTAAGCGAGCGATCTTTTTCAGCGTCTGCTTTTCTGTCAGCGTCTGCATAGCATCTGGTTCTAGCGCCTTTCCTAGGTCATCTAGTTGACAGCAGGAACATGGAATAGAGGAAAATGGGAGGGATCGTGGATTTATGATAGACTAAAACAGAAAAGAAAAAATGGGAGGTTATCTGCTTCACAGATAGATCTCCTTGGAACGCTCGATAGAATAGCTTGAAAATAAAAGTTGGATCTTGCAAACCATAATGAAAGGCTGCGAAAGGACCTTTGATAATGTGAATGCTTAATGGCTTTACAGTACATTTCTTAGAGCGCTGCGATAGGCGATAGCTCGGTGGAGATAGTCTTGCAAACCCAGGAAACAAAGACTACGAAATCCTTTGACAAAGTGAAAACTGGCCCAATCAACATAATGCAAAGTGAACAAAGGCTTGAGACACGAATCAGAAGTCAAAAGAGTAGACATGACTAGAAGTGGCCCAGGTGGCGTTGAAAAGTATAAACGAGGGCTTGAACCATGAATCAGACTCCCATTGAGAGTAAACGCAGCATTATGGCATTCTGCCAAACAAAGACTTGAACAAGCGATAAGGCGTTGCGGTCATGCTGGACTCATGAAAGTCGCAAAAGGGTGACCAAAATCTTATGAGTGCCTGATATCAGTTCTGATCATTCTCTTCGATGAACACGCCACGACAGACCTCCTTGGCGCACTGCATGACCCAAAGTCAAACAAAACTCCGTTGCAGCATTGTCTGCGAGGAGCGATTTCCAGCGATGCAATGCACATGTCAAGGTAAGTGTCAAAGCATCCGTGACCTCGGACCGTGGATTGTGACTGCCTTGAACGTGAATATCAACCACGGATTGGCCTCGGGCAGATCCTCTCTCGGGCCGGTTTGAAGATGCAGGTACATCGAGGATATGGCACTCCGTGAGTCTGACATGAGATTAACAGCAAATCACTCCAATTCGTTGGACATGACTGATTCGAATGAGGACCTTCATCTGAAGGCCACCACGCGACAACACACTGGATGGAGCTCCCAGATCGACCCTCGGCCAATTTCCGGCATGTGGTTCTCAGACCAGAAACCAGTGGTTTTGCGCCATCCCCGGCAGTTGTTGCCCCTACGTAATGGATATTGAAAAAGAGTCAGGATGCACGCCGAGCTAGCCCTTAATAATAGCAATAATTAGCGGAGCAGCAGTCCGCAGAAAGAAAAACTTCCGTGGCCGGGGCGGCCACTGGCCCTTGGCGGCGGGGATCAGGGCAAGGGGACACACGACAGCAGAGGTACACGGCGGCCCCGCACGTCTGGGGCGCCGCCGCGGTACCTCCGCTGTGCCCAGCACCAGACGGCCCCGACTCGGTAGCCGCCCAGCGCCCCAAAAGCACGGGCGACCTTCCCGTTTGCGAGCGCGCCCAACCACCCGAGGCCAGGCGATGCCCCGCAGTGGACGGCTGCTAGGCTCAACCGGGCGCCTTCGCCGTTTGTTCCTCGCATGGCCGCCTCCAGCTGAGTGTCGAGCAACCGTCGCGTCTGGTCGTGCTGTGCCAATCAGGCCACCTCCTTGCCAGTCCGTCGACGTCAAGTCACTCAGGATGCTGTGCAGGACGCTCACTCGGTTGGCTGAAGGAGTCCCCACAAACGGCAGCTCCTCCGCTTCGCGATGGTCGGGAACGCCGTGGGTTCCACCTATTCTCTCCTTTTCCCACCCTCTCCGTCTGCCGGCCACCAGGATGCGCGAGCCAATGCGAGGTGTCGATGCTTTTTGGGCGCGTTCGAGCAGAAGCTTGTGAATGTTTCCCGTACCGTCGAGTTGCCGAATGAAGGCGTTGCCTGGTCTCCCAGCGTTTCGGAGGAGCTAGGGGCCTTGCCACGATCGACTTTCGGGATATATATGGAGCTTGCGGCCGCCATAAGTGTTGACTTTCTTTCTCTCCATCGAAAAGCCATCAGTCGTTTCTCTCGTCAGTCTCTTATTTCACATAAGAACATTCGATCGCTTCAGTCGTGATTCCTACCGATTACATCTTCATCTTCATCTCAATCTTACTCTAGCTTTTTCTATTCCAAAAGCACATCTGCAAAAATGAGGACCTCATTTGCCGCCGTTGCCGTCACTCTGGCATCCGTTGCCTATGCTCAGCTGCCCAACATCCCGGATTGTGCTGTGAGTCTCGCCGTATACTGGACAGGGACGGGCAGGACGTGTTTCTGACGTGCACGATAGCTGAGCTGCTTCATCACCGTCCTCACCGGCGATGGCTGCGCTGAGCTGACCGACTTCGCCTGCCATTGCGCCGTGCCGGGCCTTGCGGGCCAGATCCTGCCCTGCGTTTCGGAATCTTGCACTCCGGAGGAGGTGACCGGTATGTCTTTTGGTCTTTCCGATCCTTGACGACAATCAACTCTCACACTTCCACTATGCTGCTGCGAAGTCGCGTTCGGATTTACCTTTGATGCTCCCTTTGCTGACCCACATCACAGCCATTGCCGCCGGTGTCGAAAACACCTGCGCCGAGGCCGGTGTCCCCATCGAGGTCCCAGCCCCCGGTGCCGAAGAGCCTACCGCCGAGCCTACCGCCGAACCCACCGCCGAGCCCACCGAGGAGGCGACGACCATCATCTCTTCGGAGACCTTCACCTCGCCCGCGAGCACTGCGACCGAGACCACCGTGGTGACCACCACATCCGTCACCTACGTCCCGACCTCGACCGCCTCCGGCAACGCCACCGCAACCTCGACCATGGCTGAGTTCACCGGTGCCGCCGCCCCGGCTGCCACTCTGGGCAGCGCTGTCGGTATCGTCATGGCCGTCGCCGCTCTCGCTGGCTTGTAAGCTAGTGAGTGTGGTGGGCGTGTCGAGACGTCGTTCTTCTGTGCATCTTATAGGTGGTTGTGGATGGCCTAATTGGGAAAAGCTCATGGCTATGCTCGCATTCCATGTGTGACTGCGATGTACGTTCATGTCGTGTGGGATGTATCTAATGGTTCGTTTGTAGTATAGTGTCAATGACTACATATTGTGTGGCTCCATTTCGGCAGCTTTACTCCGTACTTCCATGTCATATGTGCAGGTCTCATCGTTGCAAATGACCTTCCAGTTAGAAAGAGTCGAACTCCGGCGTCGAGCAATACACCCGTTGGCTTATTCAATTCCTCGGATCAAGCAATCTGTCGGTTCAAAAATCAATCTGGTTCCTGTTCTTTAGCATTTCTCTCGTTCGGCTTTCGACGCCTGAAAATTGCGTACTGAAGTCTGGCCCAGCCATTCATACATCCCGAAATGGACGCGAGTCAGCGCTTGAACCTGTCAGGGGAGTCTGTCGGATAACCCTGGGAGAGTTCATCCACTGACTCGGTAGTTGCTGTTAAGTGGAGATAATAGCTAGGTACAACGGAACAGATAAGCCACGAGCCAGGTCAAAAACCATCGTGGCTTGCGTATTTGCTACACTCTGAAGGAGGAATGAACATGTCAATAACTTCAAGATCCGCTTCTGCTCCTTCTCATCGAAATCAAAGGTGATGAGGTGGTCTGCAGCTAGAAACTCAGCACGCCTAGGTACATAGGAGCCTATGTAGGCATGCACCCCCCATGTGGCTTAGCTTCTCCCACAAGCGGCTAGCTTGATACTTTGCAGGATACATAGTACTGAGGCCCGCGCCTTTTAACATTATATATGCCATGTTTCTTGTGTGCCATATAAATTGGGGAAGCAATAGAAGATTAGAGTAATGGGCAATAAGTTCGTTGCGAGGTTGAAATCTAGTCAATAGCAGTTTTATGAAAGTCTGACGTTAGAAACATTCCACCACCACCACCACCACTTTACCAGCGGCATCTCGCTCATCACCTGAAGTCCGCGCTACTCCGCGCTGAGAGAGTTGGTGGTGATAGTTTTGATAGAGGCTTTATTTGTACAAGTCCGCAATCCAGCCGCCTGTGGGAGAAGCTAAGCCGCATATAGGGGGTGTATGCCTACATGTACAGTCAGGCGGAAGAAGTGATTAGCCGATTAAGCGAGCTTAGTCACCTATCGCACCCACCTTCCTATTTTAAAATCCTGTATCACCACCAAATCCTATTATCACCACCCAAAATGCCTTCTAAACCTAAAACAGAGCGCCGCGAGCATTCTGACTCGAAAATATAGGTTATTTTAACCCTCCATGGCCTCGGTTTCTCAGCATCAAAAATCAGTATCGAAACTGACGTTGTAAAATCGACTATTACCTCGATCATTCGACGCACGCAGGGCGATATATCGCGAATTAATGAGCGAACCAAGCGTATAGGACGTCCGCCTATCCTTTCTGATCGAGCTCAGCGCAAGCTTTTGATAGCTTCGAAGCAGCATCCTTTTGCAACCTTCCAGAACCTAAGTACACCATCGAAATCAGGTAGAAAGCTCCACAAAGACACCGTTCGGCGATATCTACGCCAACAAGGCCTAGAAGCATTCAGGCCACGCCGGAAACCCTACCTCACCCCACAACAAAAGCAAGCACGGCTGAAATGGGCCAGGGAGCACCTCGATTGGACAAGGGATGATTGGGCCTGCGTCTCGTGGTCAGATGAGTCCACTTTTGAGGTTGGATTGGATACAACAAACCCACGCGTTAAGCGTAAAAGGGGCCAGGCTCTTCAGCCTCAATATCTCAAGCCATCCTTCAAAAGCGGGAGGACTACTGTAGGGATTTGGGGGTGTATTTCGGCTGATTTCAAAGGACCCCTGGTTATCCTACCTAAAGGCCAAAGGATGAATGCTTCGGCATATATCCAGCAGTGTCTGATGAACGAAGGCTTCGAGTTTTATAAGAGAATCACCCACGCACGCGGGATTGCGCTTTGGCAGGACGATAGAGCTCGATATCACACCGCAAAGATGGTCGAAAATTATCGCAAAAGCCTCACGATAGAGCGCATGCAGTGGCCGGCCCAATCACCGGATCTAAATCCGATCGAGCACCTTTGGCGAATCCTAAAGCTAAGGATTAGCATGAGGAGGTCCCAAATCCATACAATTGAGCAGATGGAACGAGCTTTGAGGGAGGAATGGGATAAATTGACTGTGGAGGATTTTGAGCACCTGATTTCGAATATGCGACGACGTTGCCTAGCGGTTATCCAGGCACATGGTGGAGCTACGCGCTATTGAGCTCATTGTCGATTGTAATCGATTCGCAGGGTGCTAATCTATCAAATAATTGCTTTTTGGCTTAAAATGTTGATATTCGGAAAAGTTATCGCAATTTTGATAGATTCAATCGATTTGTTCGTGGTGGCGTTGGTGGCGCTCGGCTAATCACTTCTTCCACCTGACTGTACCTCGCTTATCATGGTTGCTGAGGTCACTGGTGGACGCGGCTCGAACGTCCAGTCAAGTCTTTTCGTGGAACTGATCTGCTGCGTTTCCTACTGTTGTATTCTCGGGTACGAACTAACCGTGCTTGAATAAGAGAACTTCGAAGCATCTTGATTGCCTCTGCTAGCACAATGTGCTGCTCCACCAGAAATGTGGCCTAGAGTGCGCATCTACTCACAATCAAGACCTTCACGACCCCGCAGGTGCCTCGACCCGGAGTCTTCTGAAGATGACAAAATCCAGTAAACCATCTACAGCTCGAAGGAAGCACTCCACTGTGCATTACCAGACCTTTCCAACCAAACCGCCAGCCTCTCGCGGCAGGCCGCTCGTCTCTTCCCCCAGCTCGGACGAGCGCCGTACAAACGGCAGCCATGGTTCACAGTCTCCTCACTCCACCCATGAGTCTCCCTTGCCAAAACGCCAGCTTCTCATCCTGGCAGTCATAGCGCTAGCGGAGCAGACGGCTCTCAACTCCATCAGTCCTTACCTGCCGGCCATGGCTTCCACGTTCCCAGAAGTGCAACCGGGTCAGGTCGGCCTCTATGTCGGGCTCATTGCGTCTTCCTTCGCTTTCGCGCAATTTACGACGAACTTCTTCTGGGGCTGGCTGTCAGATCGCATCGGAAGGAAACCCGTTGTACTGGCGGGAACCTTGTTGACGGCAAGCTGCTTCGTCGCATTTGGGTTCTGCAGGACGTTGTGGCAGGCGATCACGGTTCAGGTCTTGATGGGTCTGGTCAATGGGAATCAAGGAGTGATATCTACCTGTTTGGGTGAGATAACGGACAGGTCGAATCAGGCAAAAGCATTTACCTACCTTCCTGTGATCTATGGCATCGGCGCCATCACGGGTCCCTTGGTGGGTGGAGTTCTTGTCAATAACAGGACTTCCCCCGATGGAAGCAGCCCGTCCTACCCCTATCTGCCACCTAATATCGTGTCCGCGAGCCTTCTCATGATCGACTTTGTTGTGACGGCCCTCTTTCTCGAAGAGAGTCTAGAAGGAGCTCGAGACCTTCCATCACTCGGCGAAAGAGTAGGGAGTCTGTTCGCGTGGATCTGGCAGTTCAGCAGCTCGAGCCGGCCCAGCTATCTGCGGCTGAATAGAAGTCGACACAAGAAACGGGCGTCTGAATCGGAAGCAGCCGACATATTGGAGCAGGATGTGGAGGAGCCCACGGATGACCAACCATTATCCCCGGTACCGCAGCTGTTTCCGACGATGAACGAGGAGCAGCTCACCCGCGACGAGGTCTTTAACCGGGACACGATTCTTTTGCTTGCTACATTCCTGATCTTCCAACTGTCTAACATCTCATACAATTCTCTCTATCCCATTTTCGCGCAGGCACCACCGCCAACGGGACGAAATCTCTCTCCCGAGGAGATTGGTCTCACATTGGCATTTGCAGGGCTCGTCACCATCATTTTCCAGGTCGGTATTTTTGGCAAGCTACGGGATAGAGTGGGGAATAGAGCCACCTATAGAACTGGCCTGGCTGGATTCGTTTTCGCTTTTCTTCTGATGCCCTGGGTCACGTACAAGGATGACACGAAGAAATGGAATTTGGTACTGTGGATAGAGCTTGGCTTCGTCCTGATCATCAAGACTATCGCGGCTGTAGGCGCATTGACGTCTGCCCTGCTATTGGTATGGAACCCGGCCCTACTATAATCTTATTGAAGACTTACATCCCTCACAGATTACCAACTCCGCACCCAATCACTCGGTGCTTGGTACGCTCAATGGTCTTGCCCAGACACTGTCGGCAGCCGGCCGTGCAATAGGCCCCTTTATATCGGGCAGTCTGTTTTCTGCGGCGACACACGTTCAGCCGAAAGGAGAGGCTCTCGCTTTTGGCATTTTTGCCGGTGTGTCTTTCGTCGGCTTTTTGTTGAGCCTGGGAATCAAAGGAGAAAAACTAGAGGGAGTTGAAGCACACGAAGAGCGTCTGAGTCAGGCTCAAAGCCCCAGAGTCAGTCACAACAACGAGGAATCGCGACTCATGGATGGGTGACGCGCGAGCTCTCTTCTACGCGTTCACGAAGTATACGGGTTTCATGAGCATCCCATAAGGAGTTCCTTTTCAGTTGTACAAACCTTTGATAGCATCTTCGCTGGCCAGCCAGCATTCAGTGAGCGTTCCTCTCTGATGAGTCTGAATTGTTCTTTGAGCAGTAAATAGATATCGCGTTTCACGGTCGACAGAGACATCTTGTGAGCGTAAAGTCCTCACGGTCCGTATCTGGTGTCTGGCAGAACCCGTGTCGAATCTGAGTCTCAGGTCCACTTGTCAGCACGACATGCAATCGGTCAAACACCGAGCCTCAGCCAAGAGGGCTGGCGCCATCAACAATAAAGCTCTGAACGGGATTGGGGCCGACAATTGCCGCATGTATGCGCATCCGACGCGTTTATCAAAGTTGCATAGCGACTCAGTCTACTTGTCCGTGACTGTCAACAGTGTCTATGTTTCTTAAAGAGGCTGTCATTCTGTGTGAGAGTCGGCCCGGCTCCTCTCATCCCATATCTCTTTCTGTCTATCTCTTTACACCCTATCTCTGCTTCTGTCCCTGTCCCTGTCCCTGCTTCTGCTTCTGTCCCTGTCCCTGTCCCTGTCTCTATCCCTGTCCCTGTCCGTCTCTGTCTGTGTCTGTCTCTGTGTCTCTCGTATACTAGCGCTCTGGGACAACTTCAACGCATTCATTCATGCAAACAAATGCAGGATCTCCAGCCTTAAGTGTCTTTTCCATGCGTCGGAACGCATTAACCATGTCCTTAGCTGGGACGCGGGTCCAGGTTTGCTGTATCATAGTCTCGTTCTGACCGGTCCACCACCGCGTCATCCCCAGTAGAAGATCTATTAGTATACCAGTGCATATGCCCTGGGCATGAGTGTTTAGCAAAAGTCTCCTTGTTACCAGGTGGAACCTCACATTGCATTCCTCTGGTGGGATGCTCGTATCTGGATATCGCTCTTTTTTGATAGGATACTTGATCATATCAGTCACTTAGCTGTGGCCCGTTGTAATTGATTCATCTTACCAGCCCGTTATGAACATCCTTTGCCAATTGGCTGGCATATTCAAACGATTCTATGTCTCCCTGGTCTATCGCGACCGGACCAAAGCCATCATTTGTAAATCTAGGGCAAGCCATATTACAAACACCGCAAAAATCCGTCCGTATCTTCATCCACCGAGCCCGCAGCAATATGCCTGCTCTTGAATCTGCTAACACGGGAGCCAGAAGCTGTGTGATGAACCAAAGAATATAGAGGGAAGACGAAAGCCTGAGGACTAGCATGACGCATTATTTAAACTGAATTGGATTGATAAACACATCTCCTTATTGGGAGTAACCCTCCCTTTTAAACAACCGTTCATGATCCAGAGACTGATGTAAATGATGACATTAGCCTTAGTCACCTACCTAGTTAGATGACAAGGTTCGGATGCTGAAGCTCGGGCATATATGGAGCTCAAGCTTCACCTGGGCACATGCACTTAGCCACATGTTTCGATTGAAATCGAACTCTGTATCTACCTGAATAGGTATAGAAAGAAGAGCAGCCCTCGACCTTACCGCTTCAATCCATGGATCTATTCCGAACACGTGCCTTGTTATACAGTCGCATGCCCCAACCCATCGACGTCTGGGCGAGGGAAACAAGGCCGAGGAGCCTGCATCACTGTGTACACACATGCCAATGTACCAGTTGACAATTGGTATTCAACGGGACAAGTGACGCCCAGGAAAAAAAATCCAAGCAGCAAACTGGTCAGGCCCAGCATTTGTGTGAGCGAGCCTAGCACTGCACCTCAACACTTGTACCTAGCCGGCTCCTCTCCGTAAGATGTCCTTGGCTTCTATCCAAGGTCCGCTTGAGACAGAAGTTCTAAATCTGCTTGTCAACCGCATGACGGTGTTCAAGGAACTTCATCAAAAGAAATCTTGAACTCGTTATCTAAAAACTGATGGAAAACAATCAGTTCGTCGCGATAGGCAAACGCCACGCTATGCCTCGAAACGATTTTGATCAGGGGCTCCCGCCCCGTCTGCCAGAAAGACGGAATGAAAAAGTGTCTTATGTAGTGCCGCGGATCCGGCAACGACTTCGTGCTCAGCGAACATATCCAGCCGCGGTGGCTCAGGAAGTAGATGTTCGAACCATGGATTCCGAGGACGACTTTGACACCGCTCAGGAGCCTACGAATCAAGCTCGACACCGCCACGGAGGTGGAATCGGACTGCACTTCTGAGGGACTGAGTGCGAGAAATCCGGTTTTTGTGTGCGTGTGAACCTGTACTGCTTGGACAAGCATGTCCATACCCATCCGATGAACCCACTCGTTCGTTAGAGGTAAGTCGACTTCATCCGGAAGTTTGACATGTACTCCGGCTTCCCCTGTCTCTCGTCGAAGACCATTCCACGAATGAAGATGGATCTTGTCTCCATCTACGTGAAGCAGGGACTCTTGTTGTATGGGGTGGTATATCCATCTCGCCGCCCCGAAAGAAAAACTGCTTACGAGAACCCTGCCATCTTCCAACAGCTCCTCTCCATCGCGTGTTGACAGAAGAACAGTAAGGCGCTCATGGTGTAACAAGGCCTGGATCACCGTCGAATTGGCTCTGTGCTCCAGAGTGTTCTCTTTCATGCTCCAAGGCCCGGATGGTGGTGCAGAGAGCTGAGTGAGTTTACATTTACCGGCTGCGTCTACGCTCAGTAGGCAGTTTCGGTGAGAGCTCCACTCTAAGTGATGGATGATTGCTGCGTGTAATTCGAGTTCTAGAAGGATACGTCCAGTATTGATATCATGAACTGTAATAGTTCCATCCTCGCGGCCGCAGAAGACAAAGTGGTCGCTCCCAGCTTGTGTAATAGCTGTGATCGTCTTGACCTCATCGAATTGCTTCGGTTCGAAAGGATCTGCTTGCTGCTCCTCGGGACCAGTAGAACTATCATCGGCTGAGCCTTTTCTAACCAGAACCGTTGGCTCCCAAACGTTGCAAACGGTGCCGCGGACGTCGTACAATCTGAGACTGTTGTGTCCGAATAGAATACCAGCAACTACGTCATCAAGAGTTGCTACTCGTTGGAGTGGCCGTAGTGTGTCGAAGTCAAACAGTACGACTCCACCGTCGTTATCACCTGCCGCAAGTGTATTTCCATCAGGAGATGCCGCCAATATTCGAGCATGCAACAAGTACATATTCTCCTTGTGGGCTTGCCATTGATCAAACTGTACCGTCACGATCTCCCCGTCCTGGTAGGAAATGGCCATCAAGCCGAGCTCAATTGCGGGACAGAAGGCGACATCAAGGACCTGAGAGTACATCCCCGCAGAAGGGTTTCTCCCGTCCTTTGAGAAGACACAAATCTCTTCCAGTGTGTCATCCGGTTCCAGCCGATAAATTTTCGGGAGAGTGCTCCGGTAAGCGATGACTGCATATCCTAAGATTGGCGACAACCGGAGGACGTCCGGGATAAACCTTTCTCGAAGTGCTCCTTCGTCCGAATCCGAGTCCGAACTCGATCCGCTGTCGTTTAGGGATATGGATGTCATCTCACATCCGTCCTCTGCGCGATAAACACAAACTGCCTTGTTGACATTGCCTTTCACACAAACAAGAAGTCGGGTGTCATCGGAGCTGAAGTATACGGCGAATGCCACGGTTGGCCGTTCGGGCAGTTGTCTGCTCCACATCCGTTTCAGAGTCGAGTCCCACAGAGTCAACGTTCTGACACTGCAGGAGGCAAGCATGTTGGAGACGTTGCCAAAGGCAAGATGTCGGACCGGTTGACCGTGAGAAAGTGTGGCCACTTCCTCAAGACTCGACGTGTTGAAGATTCTGATGTTGCCATTTGCCAACCCCACGACGTGATATTTATTGTTTGCGGCCATCGTCTTCGTGCTAGAAGGGAACGCTAAGCAAGAAAGACGCGCATCCCAGGTCTGATTAGAGGAACAGATGAGCTTGTGACGAGATCTTGCTGCGAATGTCCTTTGTATGATGGATGACGTTGGGCAGAGTGGCGGAATGAGTGTAAATATACATGAGGGCGAATCTAGGAGACTAAGCCCGAATACAGAAGCAATGTGGGTGAGATCGGTAATCAATTCGCTCACCGTTTGATATTCTGAGTCAAACGGTGCAGTTGTGTCCAGTTGTCGAGAAAGATACCTACCGAGATTCTGAATCGCATGAAAGAATGGAGTGAGTGTTCCCATCACAGCAACTCTTTCGATCCAAGTCAAGATGTTGTTATTGATAAGTTTTGTCAGGAGCGTCATCAACTCCCTCGAAGTGGAGTGAGAATGGGCAAGGTGGTAAGAGAAATTGGCGCTTGCATATCGGTCGAAAACTTCGCCCGCACTAGCAGTGGCAATATGCGGTCGTCTACGTGTGACAGATAGAAAATTTGGCCCGCTCAAGTGAGTCAAGCAAACAGTTGCAAGACGTTCATGAGCTTGGCGGACGTTGATGTAAAAATCCGAGTCCGCGGAGGTGAGAAACTCTTTGACGGTCTGATGCATTAGCTGGATCCTCGAATCGCGGTCCACAGTAATCAGGCTCTTGCATATTTGAGAAACGGACACAGATGCGACTATGGTATGCTTGATGTCAAGACGAACAGCTTCCCTGAGTTCATCTGCTGTCAATGGCGCAGGGGTGCAGATAGCCCACGTGAGCATACACCTTGCCAGATCTGCGCTGGCGCCGTTCGCGATCTTCTCTAGAATATCCTTGAACAGCCCCTTCATTTCGGATGGCACTCCATTGAGCGCATTCCTCATTTGTTCGACACTGAAGAGGTCGTCCAAAATATTAACGGTGAGATGAGTCCAGAGAAAATTTCCGTTTGATCGCTGCAGAATATCCTCGAACATCTTCTCTCCATTACCACCGCTTACCAATCTCTCTCGCGATCTGATGTAGGTGTCAATGTCTTTTAGAGACCCCTCTTGACTGGTGTGAAGCTCGGTTACCTCGACTCTCTCTTGCTTGAACAATCGTTCAACATGGTCATCGTAACGACTGCTGACAAATATCTTTAACGGGAGTTTTGAGTCGATTTTCGCGAGCATCGGAATCAAAGCCCTCAAAGAATTTATGTTGCACTCGTCAAGGGCGTCAATGACCCAGAAATGCGGCTCTGTGAAGGCGACGTTGAAGATGCGGGATAAGAAAATGTTGTTCCAGATAATTGTATGATCTTGGATGTCTGTGACTTCACTCATTTCTATCATTGAAACTAGCACGTGCCGGACCTCGAGATTCGACGCGGCCATCTGGTAGGCGAGATTCAGGAGCAGCGCAGTCACTCTAGCCGTATCGTTGTTCCTAAAGAAGAAATAGCTACAGTTCCGGTTGAGCGACTCGAGGTATCTGATGACATGAGCCGTTGCAACCGATTTGCCTGAGCCCGGAAGTCCGTTCAGCCAGATGAAGCGCGGACAAACGTCTGCTGGATTTATGTCCACAGCTAAAGACTTGACTAACTCAGTATCGCAAAACAACCATCTCTCGAATTGGTCATTATCTGTCAGCCATTTGCAAGTACCTTTGTGCTGTTTGGCGAGGAGGTCCAACAGTTCGTTTTCCGGTTTTTGGGGAGCTCCGAATGCAGTCGCAATTGATTTCATTTGCTCGATATAGCATTCTTGCTGTTGCACCGCATCTGAAATTGTCAGATCAAACTTGAAGTCGCGAGCAGGCCAACTCACAGTCTTTTTGAGTCTCCTCTATGGTAACAAGGAAAGATTGACGCAGTATGTTGTAGTTCGGGTCTTCCAGGTTCTCAAACTTGCATATGTGTCGATGATCTGCCGAAAGATACCTCTTGCGCTCACGAGGCAAGTCTGAGGAACACTACCGTTGGCACGACATGCGAGTGAGAGGAGGATCGACTTACTCATTACTGCTTTGCTTTTAGGCACTATCCAAAAGCCAGCCGTCGGCTTAGCCTCCCAAAAGGACCATAATTCCACCTTGTCACAGACGTGTCTGAATTCGTCATTGATAGACTGAACTGTGGGACAGTCCGGTAGCAAGTCATTGACATATGCCTTTGAACCAGTAGGCAGTGGCATGGACAGCGCTACTTTGAGGTATATAGCGGAATCAGATCCCTGGTGCGGAGTGCCGAGAAAGTACATGGTATGCACACGAGCAACTGTAGCCTGGTAGAGTGGGTCACGCGTTCCTAGAAGAAATGCCTACATGCAGAAAAATACCCCAGATTGGTCAATTTTGAGGTGGCAGAAAATGAACTGAAGTCTCACCTTCTTGACAACAAGACCACCCATGCTATGTGCAACAAAGACGATTGGCGTCTGATCTGGTGTCAGGACTCATGAACCACACATGTATGTCACCATTACACTCACTTTGCCGTTTTTTCTCAGGACCACGGAGTTACGTATGTCGGACAACAACGCTTGTGCAAAGTCGTGAAGAGTCAGGACACTCTGCTGCTTCTTCGTCCAGTCCGAATCATAACCGAAGCTGTGGACCCGGACATGGCGAAAGCCCGATTCGAATCGTAGCCATCCTGGCCAAAACGACTCCAGGTCCTCGGGGTGTAGACTCCATGTCTTTCTAGAGCCGCCGTGTAGGCCATGGACCTGGCAATGCCCCTTCTGTCAGGAACATGTCATGGCTGGTTGCCCTGAGGAAGACTTACAAATATGAAGTCAACCCGCGGTTCGGCCGGGTTGTTGATCTGGGTCAAGCCGTGCAAGCCACGAATGCTCTCGGAGCTAGCAGTGCTCCGATTGGAGAAGGGCGTCCTCGTTCGGCGGAGAAAAGTCCATCGGCCGCCCGCAGGGGGGATGGTCGGCGCGGAAAAAAAATGAGATCGCTCTACTGGAGCCTCGTCGACATTCTCAGGAGACTTGGAAGGCCGAGTTAGCCAGCAGCTCGATAAGTCAGGACTGCGATTTCCCAACCAGGTTCAGCCCTCCGAGCCGGTCGGGGTCCGCCATCGCTCCATTTCGAGAGCGAGATGCAATTGATGCATAGGCAGATGAAGGTTGAAGAGTTGAGAGCCACGAGCGGGTGTCCGCCAGCCAGTGATGTTGAAAATATCAAAACGGCGCGAAATTTCCGAAGAACTTTAATTTCAATATCTCAACATTTTCACGACCACGAAATTTGATACACGCTGATCAATGATCACACAATTCAACAACACAAAAGTATTGAAATATCAGGAACCTAGATGGATTCGCCTTTAATCAAGGCAACGGTGCAGGCCACCTTGCTAGGCGCGACGTCGAATATCCTTGCACAAGCGATCACGGCGTATCAGCGTAACGTGAGTGTTAGACCGTATTCAGCTGCAGTCGATCCGCAAGTTGACGTTGATTGCCCAACAGGAGTCCTTCAGCCTTCAGACCGTGCCGGTCCTCCAGTTCATGCTTTTCAGCATTCTCAACACCCCTCCTAATTACCTCTGGCAACAATGGTTAGAGGAAGCATTCCCAGGCTCGCAATCTCCGCCGTCGCCTAAGGCTACAAGTATCCAAAATGAGAAACGAAAACCGCCCTCCGAGGAGATTCGCAAACCGCCCCAGCGGTCAAATGCGAATATCAATGTCAGAAATACCGCTATCAAGTTTCTCCTCGACCAAACTCTTGGTGCCTTGGTCAATACGGTTCTCTTTGTAGCTGGCATGGCTGCCATCAAAGGGCTACGGGGCGATCAAATCATTACTGCCGTCAACAACGTACGTGACAGTTGCTTGTTGTGTATCGGCTTCTTGCATCCTATCATCTTTTTTATGCAATTTGAGGTCAATCGCGTCCGCTTTCCTCCAGATGCAATCCAACCCTTGCTTAACTCTTGCTTCATCGATGTAACATCTGCTACGTATTGGACTAACATGGCAAGCTAAGGATACCCTTCCAATCATGCTTGCAGGCATGAAACTTTGGCCGTTGGTATCACTGATTAGCTTTTCTATGATCCCTGTACAGAAAAGGGTGGTGTTCGGGAGCATTGTCGGCGTAGTTTGGGGCATATATCTCTGTCTTATCACTGCGGCATAGCAATATCACTAGCCAGTTGCGGTCCGGTGTTATCTTGCTATTCGTTCGTGGCTAGGACTTTGTCTTCAGGTGGTCATAATAACGATATTAGCTCATGTCGCGCTTGGTGCTAGGTGCATTGTTCGTCAATATATCTATAAAACTGCGTACTATGTACCCAGTCATAGTAGTACTCGATACAATAGAGCATATGCTGACAAAATCTAGTCGCAAGTGGGACAACGAAGAGGAATAAGCAATATCGTTCAAAACTCAGCACATGTGCATGTTGCACATCGACAAGGCTGGAAACTTGTTTATCGCGAATCCGCAATTAGATAGCGCCAAGGCTCCAGTTGTCTCGGCTTACATCGGCTTTCGGGAAGTATTATTTTTGTCGAGCTTCAATGTTCAACACACCGAACGTACATTCTTTCGCACTCTTTGCTCAACTTGCCGCGCCGGCATCACAGTTGATCTTCTAGAGCTGTGCGAGAGCATCACGTATCATGCCAACCTTTGCTCGAAGTGTTCTTCGCGTCGCCTCAACAGAAAGACGGCGGATTTCGAGCTCCCAGGCTAAGGCATATATTTCTCGTGCCATTGCACCTCGGCTTCGGACTCAGTCTTATAGACCGTCCTGTTTTTCAATTGGAAGAACATTCACGGCTATGCCTACTCTGAAAGATGGAGTGACGGCTATACCGGCTGAGCCGAATGCGTTCGATCATGAAATCACGGACATGGCTAGTTATGTCCACAATTACAAGGTCGACTCTGAGGTTGCTGTGAGTCTCACGATTCACCAAATAAACGAATCTGGAGCTTGAACTGCGATAATAGTTTGACACAGCACGCCTCGTCTTGCTGGACACCCTCGGTTGTGGTTTGAAAGCCCTCGAGTTTCCGCAGTGCACAAAGCTGCTCGGACCTATAGTGGAGGGGACAACGGTCCCCAATGGCACCCGCGTCCCGGGCACCAACTTTCAACTCGATCCTGTATTGGGAGCATTCAATATTGGTGCGATGATACGCTGGCTGGACTTCAATGACTGCTGGCTTGCTGCGGAGTGGGGCCACCCGTCCGATAATCTCGGCGCGATCTTGGCCGTGGCGGATTGGGTCTCACGGACGAATCGGAGCGGAGGAAAACTTGGGAATGGCAAGGTTATGAAAGTCCAGGATGTACTGGAAGCAATGATCAAGGCCCATGAAATACAGGGCTGCCTCGCTCTTGAGAACTCCTTTAACAGGGTCGGCTTGGACCACGTCGTTCTCGTCAAGGTGGCTTCGACAGCTGTGGTCTCGCAGATGCTTGGCTTGTCCGAGGGACAGACCAGGGACGCCATCTCGCACGCTTGGTGCGACGGTCAAGCAATGAGAACATACCGGCATTCGCCCAACACAATGTCACGAAAATCGTGGGCCGCCGGTGACGCTTGTCAGAAGGCCGTGAACCTCGTGCTGAAAGTGATGAAAGGAGAAGGCGGCATGGCCACAGTGTTGAGTGCCCCGACTTGGGGGTTCTATGATGTGAACTTCAGGGGTGGCAAGTTCAGATTTCAGAGACCGTATGGCAGTTACGTCATGGAGAATATCTTGTTCAAGGTTTCTTATCCAGGTGATTCCTCCAACCGTCACTGATCGAGAGTACTGCTGATGCCTCTGCAGCCGAATTCCACTCGCAGACCGCCATTGAGGCCGCGCAGCGAATCAACCGGAAGCTTAAAGAGATGGGCAAGTCTGCCGATGACATCAAGAGCGTCACGAACCGCACACATGAGGCTTGTATCCGGATCATCGACAAGCAGCTAAAGCCGATGGACAACTTCGCAGATCGAGACCATTGTGTTCAGGTCAGTAGCCCTCAACCCCAATTTCGATAGATACCTTTGCTCACTTCATTTATAGTACATGGTTGCGACGATGCTAGTATTCAATCGTTTGGTAGCTGGAGATTACCTTGACGGAAGCGAGGCTGCTACCTCGGAGCTCGTAGAGTCGTTGCGGAAGCGCATACAGTGCGTGGAAGACCCACAATTTACAAAAGATTATCATGACCCCGCAAAACGAACCATCGCGAATGCGCTGACCGTTCGTCTTCATGACGGCACGGAGCTTGCCGAGGAGGTCGTTGAAACGCCGTTGGGCCACAGGTGGAGACGAGACGAGGCAACTCCTGAAATTCTTGAAAAGTATAAGAGACATTTGGAGCCTCACTATTCTGCCGAGCGAGTAGCGCAGCTTGTTCAACTGGGCAACGATGCGAAGAGATTGGCAAGCATGGACGTGGATGAATACGTAGATTTATATGTCAAAAACTGATACTGCGCTAGATAATAACGGAAGCCTCCTTCTAAATGATTTTGTACCAGGTCTTCCTACCTAGCTATGTATGAGCGTAAAGTTATATGTGACCCTAAGTACGAAGTAAAAACCTATAATTAAGCCCTCTCATCCCCCAATGATCATCATAATCACGTAACAGCTAGGCTTGGCCAGTACATAAACACGCATGCTCTCGTTAGAAGATCACGACGTCACCCTGGTCTTCTTAATCACATCAGCAATCTTCTCCGCAAGCATGTAAACAGTAGCCTGTGGATGGCCTGGCGGGGTGAAGGGCACAGCGGACAGGTCCACCACCCTCAGTCTCTGGACGCCGAATACCCTTGCCTGGGAATCCACAACTGCGTTGGGATCATCCATCTTTCCCATGGCACACGTAGCCCCGGCGTGGGAGAACGTCGCGGTGGTGTTACGGATGTACGTCAAGATATCTTCATCGCTTTGCACGGCGGGTCCAGGCGCCAATTCAGGACCAACATTGATTTCTGATAGGCTGTCAAATGCTCGGCGCGCCCTCTTGAAAGCTGCGACAGCGACTTGGGCGTCGACGCCTGCCGGGTCGGTAAGCCAGCCGATGTCAATGACAGGTGGTGCCGAGATGTCCGCACTGGCGATGGTGACGCTGCCTCGGGAGACCGGGGCCTGGAGCGAGACAAGGATGACGCCGATGCCCGCCCCATCGGGTCCGGCACTAGTTCTGGTTGCATATTCAACCTCCGGCCAGTCGGCTGGGAACTGATTGAGAGCAGCGACAGCGGCTGTGCTGAAGTTGCGACGGAAACTTTGGGGGACTTTTTCGAAGGCGATCATACCATTAAGGGAGCTGAAGGGGCCGGATGCGTCGTTTAGAAATTCTAACACGGATTCAGGCCGCCTAAGAACTTGCATCTGGGTTGGGAGGTTGACAGTTCTTGAGACAGGAAATATAAGATGGTCCCAGAGGTTCTGGCCTACGCCTGGAAGTTCGGAAAGAACCGGGATGGAGTGTCTTTCGAGTGTGGTGCGAGGCCCGATACCTGAGACGGTGTGTTTAGGCCTGTTTCTGTGTTAAGCCCTCATTTGAGACGAACGTACCTGACAACATGAGCAGCTGAGGTGAGTGAAATACACCGGCAGAGAGGATGACCTCTTTCTTAGCTGATAGGGTATAATCAACACCTCGCGTAGTAACCAAGACTCCACTTGCGACTGTCGAATTGAAAAGGATTTTCTTTGCTTGAGCTTGTGTATAGACTATGATATTCGTGTTCGCGATCGCTTGCTCCAGAAAAGCGGCTTGAGAAGAAGAGCGTTCCCCTGTCGTAGGATTGATCGTGGACGTGGTCCAGCCTGTTTTACTGATAAGTGATCCGCTATTAAACCCTATATCACCGACCGGCAGGCCAATGTACTCGAATGCTCGTTGGAACCATGTCTGGACAGGATCGACCCAGTTGGAGTATGACACATGAGGTGGGCCGCCCGTGTCACTGAAGACAC
>QQTW01000878.1_pt1 | contig 20090 bp, 17 predicted proteins | sample 1904831 | NCBI WGS metagenome assembly QQTW01 (sample SAMN09435610, study PRJNA476489) | Subsurface metagenome, whole genome shotgun sequencing project. | reverse complement strand
CCGATGGATTCAAACCGAGGATGCCTGGGGAGGTCAAATCGAGCTCAACATCTTGAGCAGCCACTTTGACATCGAGATCTGCTCCATCGATGTGCAAACCCTACGGATCGATAGGTATAATGAAGGTCGGCCAAAGCGATGCATTGTTGTTTACTCAGGAATACACTATGACACTATTGCTTTGAACCCTTTCGACGCGCCTCCAGAATTCGATCAGAAAATGTTCGATACCACTAACGAAGTCATACTGAGCTCTGCTGTTGAACTTTGCCGAATGCTGAAAGAAAAGGGATATTATACGGATACTGCGGCATTTAACATTCGATGCAAGCAATGTGGAGCTGTTTGTGTAGGGGAGATGGGAGCAACAGAGCATGCCTCGAAGACAGGACATTATAGCTTTGATGAAGGGGAGTAGAAAGTTGCATGATCACGTGTAGATAGATATTGACGGACTGAGGGATGCATAGCGATAGAGAATGTACAGATAAGCGAACTTCTACCCGACTGTAGTAAAGGAGCCTGGTGTTGCATAACAATATTGCTGATTCACTTAGGGGGTGGATTTGGGGGTGGGGACGGGCCACGAGGCCAAGACGGCTGGCCAGGAGCCAATCTTGGCAGGCGTCATCTGGTGCATACTTGGGACGCAGTCTCGGGGCTTTGTCGCAGCTTCTGTAGACCGCCCTCGGACGCATCATGACCTGACCTGAGCATGCTACTAGACAGCTCGGTGTCGTCCGACCTCTTCTACTTCATACTGTACGGTGTTGCATTCTCCGTCTCTTCTGTCTCTTCTGCCGCGTTGTTAAGCTATGGCCTCAGCGTCATCAGGCTCCACCGACTTTCGAGCATCGCCTGTCCCCTCGGCAGCAAGCTCAACAGTATCCTTGAATTCAACCTCGACTCCACCCACGGCTCCTGCTTCTGATAAGCCTGCGGACGAGGGCTCGAAACTGCGAACATTTCTGAGCATTCTGCGAAAGTATGAGATGGTTGAATTCCGGCATCGCAGCCCCGATCGAGAGCATTCCTGACAAGGTTCTGCTTTCGAAACATCCATCATTTGGGAGACATTTCAAAGAGCGACGATTCCCATATCACAAGGAGCTGACAGTTCTGCCTTGCCAGGTTTATTGGTGTGAGCGACATTGCTGCTGTCCGGTTTTCGCTCCCTGCCCAGCTGCTAGAGCCTACTCCGAACCTTGGTGCGCGAGAGTGATTGTTGGTCGTCAAGCTGGGCTGATATCGATATCAGAATACTGGCATTATCTTGATCGACCGGAGACTTTCGCGAGGTACGTCACAGTTGGAAGTTACGTTCCACATAGATTGACCAAGAGCAGCATTGGAAAATCCGATGATGAGGTTGGGCGCATGTTAGAAGTTCTGCGTTTCTGGTTCACTAAAGATCTTGTATGACCTATAACCTCATCTGCTACGTGCGTCCTAACGTAGTCAGAAATATGTCAAAGGCAAACCATGCAAGCCTTACAACTCGGCGCTGGGAGAGTTCTTCAGGGTGAGCACCCGTATCCATATCTATGTTCCTAGAGGTGTTGATAGTTGGCAGTGTCATTGGGACATCATTGATGATGCTCCTCCAATAGCGACGACTTCCTCTACTGCTAGCGGATCCCTTCCCAACAAACTAGGAGATTCTGCCTCTGAAACTGTTGCACCCTCTGGACCAGTCCGAGTGACATATCTTACCGAGCAAACATCACACCACCCTCCTGTTTCCGCTTTTTTCGTCGACTGCCCTGCTCGTGGCGTCAGTGCCCGTGGTTACGATCAGCTGTCAGCCAAATTCACTGGTACAACAATTCGAGTAACTCCCGGGGCTCACAACCTCGGCATCTTTATTACTTTATCCCAGCGCGGCAACGAGGAATATCAACTCACACATCCAGCTGCACAGCTTGGTGGCATCTTGCGAGGTGCTCTTGCCGTATCGGTCTCGGACGTCTGTTTTGTGACATGTCCAAAAACACGGATCAAAGTCATCCTACACTATATCGAGGAGGGCTGGCTGGGCAAGTCACAGAACCGAGTACAAGGAGTGATGTTCCGATATGATCCCGACGATGATAAGTACACCCGTATAAAAGACGTACCGCAGAAGGACATCCTGGCGCATATCGAGGGGTGTTGGCAGGAGCAGGTGTATTACAGCATCCCATCCACACCAGCTGTGAAGAATGCAAAGGACACGGATGCGTCACACAACAAGCAGTTGCTCGTGGATCTTACTCCACTTCTTCCAGTACCAAAGACAGTACCGTCAGAAGAGGATCAATTACCTAATGAATCGCTGCGATTCTGGAAAGATGTCACGGATGCTATATTGAGTAAGCAATACGGGGAAGCAACGCGAGTAAAGCAAGCCCTAGAGCAACAACAAAGAGACAAGGCTGAAGAGCGAAAAGCAAGAAACGAGGACTGGAAGCCAAGATTTTTCACTGGTGCGGTCGTTCCCAAGGGCCGGCCAGATCTGAGCAGAGAGGGTCAAGCTGCACTGAGGGGCATACTAGAAGGAAATTATAAATTAGAGGATACATGATACACGGGAGTTTAGAGTATAGTGTAATGGTCGGGTGGGTATTGCTGCCAATGTGGCCATTCCACTCATGCGCCGCTCGCATGTCTGTACATACGTTGGATCTGGCTAGCTGTGGTAGATCTACAGTGACGGAGGATGTGCAGAGGCCGGGATAAGGATGAGTCTTCTGTTAGTATCATAAGTTCACATTCCCAACAAGACCCAATACCTCCATTTCCAGATGCAGATTGTGTGTATGACCACGGTACTACTAGTATTCATGCATCCTCGGTGCAGCTATCAAATACATTCTAGCGTAACAGATCCTTCCATGTATAGCATAGCCTGAAGGGATGGCAAGCTCAAATTGAAGACGACTATAATAGTCCTTCACAGGGGGTGCCAGACTTCAATCGCCCTCCCCATGTTACGACTGATTTTTGGTGAGGATAGGTGAGTTGAGTTTCGACTACCCATGTGCTCTCATAATCTACTGACATGGTAGAGTTGGCTCAATCTCTGACGGGATGTCTCATATATTTTTCAAAGATCTATTAGAATTGATCTGCCTGTTGGTGGTGGGGATATTGAGGCACTGCTGTTAAAGAGGATAATGCCAAGAGTCTAAACCCGTATAGGAAGGAACGCCCTTTCAGCTTCACCCAGTACTACACGTGCTCTTCATGGTTGGTTATGATTATTTGCACGTCCAGTATGTGCATGATAGTAATTATGTGCGTGATAGTATATGCATGCCAGTATGATTCGGTCATCCGTGCCGTCTGTGCAGAGAATATAAATATATGTATTCTGAGGTATCCTGGGACACCCATAGTCCCCAACGCAGCATCTCTTTGGTTTGCTTTCGTGCATCGTTAGTATATCTGAGTAGACATGGACAAACGTTATTCCATGGAAAAAGACCACGATAGCACATCTCTCCTTACTGGTAGAATGATGCCACCCCAAGCGAATGAGAGATCTCACGCATTACCAAGGAAATCAATGTTCTTGGTGTAGGTACCCTCCCCAGGCATAGTAATGGCGCAAACTTCTTTCCACAACCATCACTCTAACAGAGTTGCAGATTCTTACTCTTCTGCTCTGTTGTCTTGTATAAGTCGCTGCCCATCGTTCACGGTGTCATGGCAGCCAACGAGAAGGAGCCAGTCCACTACAGATACTCCACCGTCACAGGATACTTTCTGCAGGATAAGAATTCGACAGTCCCGGACACGTTTGACTTTGCGGCACAAAACTTCGGTCTAATCAACAGGACATATGACACTGATGCTTCTGTTCGTAGCCAGAATGCAAGCCAATGGCAGCGTTTCGGCAACAAGCTGCGAACCCTCAACAAGGAGGCTTGCAAGGGTACCAGATATGTGCTTGTCTATCTGGCCCGACACGGTGAAGGCTGGCACAACAGAGCCGAAAAGAAGTATGGTACGCCAGCTTGGGATTGCTATTGGTCGACCTTAGACGGTGATGGGGAAATTTACTGGGCCGATGCGCGGGTCACCGAAGAAGGTGCTGCTCAAGCTCTCGCTGTGCATGACATTTGGAAGCGCAAGCTCGCAGAGCAGTCCATACTGGCACCGGAGAAGTTCTTTGTATCGCCACTGGACCGTTGTCTGCGCACTGCTCAGCTGACATGGTCTGGCATTGATCTTCCATCTGGACGCCCATTCAACCACGAAGTCAAAGAGCTACTTCGAGAGGCAATCGGCATCCACACATGTGACCGTCGAAGCAATAAGACATATATCGAGTCCACGTATCCCTTCAAAATCGAGCCGGGTTTTGAGGAACAAGATCCTCTGTGGATACTAGAACTCCGGGAAAGCAATCCGTACTTAGATGCAAGGCTCAAGCAGTTGCTCGATGATGTCTTTAGCAACAATAGGGACAGTGTCTTCTCCCTGACATCTCATGGTGGTGCTGTGGGTGCCATGTTACGGGTTATAGGGCACAGACCATTTCCTCTCAAAACTGGCGGGATTATGCCTGTGCTGGTCAAAATAGAATCAGTCCCAGGCAAGGAACCTGAATCACCTAAAGAGCCATGGAAACCCAAGCCAGATTGTGAGTAGGGTGTCAAAAGGGGCTGGAAAGAATCCTGTATTGACTTCAGGGTGCCGCTCTCATCGATTTATATCGTTGAGAAGATACCTGTTGTTTGAGAGCATGGCCAGGAACAAAGGCATGGTTGCCAAAGCTGTGTATTAGTGAATATGGAGACAGCACATTCAAGCATGTTATCTGACAAGGCCTGTCGGCGTTAAGCCAACCCCATGTCCGACTGTGTTTGCGACTTTGTTCTCCTATTCTGGGTGTTCGTGTGCATCTTACACTCCACCCTCACTCTTCTGCACATCAACTCATCCACCTCTATCTCACAATTTGACCATCACCCAACCGATCGCTGATACCGCAGACACTCGAAGACCTGCAAACTCAAGCACAATCACTCAAGATGGCTTCTATAAAGAAACTACCCGTTGCGGTAGTCTCATTACTCTTCACCTTGTTCTCACTCGGTATACTACAGCAATTTCCGCAGGTATCTGCGGCGGTCAGGGCACCATGTGCAGAGATCGGCCATACTCTTTTGAAGGATAATACAACCACAGTCCCCGTTAAGCTTGCCTACAACTGCTTGAGCTCCGTTCCCCTTCACGTTGCTGAGGCGAAGGAGTTGCACCGCTCACTTCGTCCTTACTTGAAATGGCAGACCACATTTCCATATGTGAGAGATCTACCTTCGGAATATCCAATGCCTGCATTTGACTTCTGGCCGACATTCAACAACATCGATGTGAAGCTTTCAAATGCGGCATATCTAGGTGAATGGGAATTTGGCATAGACATGCTACGAACCTTCAACAGTCTTCATGATGGCCATACACGCTACGTTATGGATGTGGTTGGAAAGGTGTTCAGCTTTCGTCGGGCGGTAGGCTTACTCTCGATTTCACAAGATGGCAGTTCATTGCCTCAGGTTTACATTCATGGTACGATCTTCCACTCACAGGGAATTATGGCGGCTAATCTTCGAATAGAGGACATCCAGCAGTGGCTTAATGGCAGCATTCCTTTCCCTTCGGCGGTTATGACTATCAACGGACAGTCAGTCGATCTACATCTTGACAACTGGATGCGAATTGGTCCACATCAGGACCCTGATGCATTGTACAACACGCTCTTTTGGTCAGCACCACAGAATACACTCCGATCCAATAGTGGACTTTTTGCAGGCTCCGGATTTGGCCGTTTCCTCTATCCTGGAACCCATACCGACATAGTATTCGCTAATGGAACTCGATCAATATATGAAAACCTTGCAGATGTCAACGTCGACTTTGAAGGTATTGAGGATGGTGAATCGTTCTATCAGAAGTTCTGTAATGAGAAAGATCAGGACAGTTCTGCAGACACTGCAAGCACACCTTCTGAAGCTCCAGTCATCCAAACTGCCACAACAGGCTATCCGCTTCCGGTTCTCCGTCACCCACAAAACTATATTGCAGGCTACTATCTGAACTCTTCTTCTTACAACGAAGTAGCCATTCTTAGCGTTCCCAGTTTTGTTAGCAGCGATACCGACGAGGAACACATCGATTTCGAGCGCATCACAAAAGTCTTTCTCTGCCGTGCCATTGCTGCTGGAAAGACCAAACTAATCATTGATCTCCGTGGTAACTCTGGAGGCACGATCCTTCACGCTTTTGGCCTCTTCATGCAGCTTTTTCCGCATCTAGAACCCTGGGGCGCCTCCCGGCTCCGTGCCTTCGACACCCTAAACGCAATAGGCAAGCAAGTCACCTCCCTCGCTGAAGCTTCCTACAACGGCACTCATACAGAGATGTACGATAGCGCCACAACCAGCGAGCCATTCAACCACCACCTGCTTGTCAACTCCCAGTCCCACAATTTCACCGACTGGTCTGACCTGTACGGCCCTGTCTCCGTCCCAGGCCGTGACAACTACACCCAGTTGATGCGATACAACCTGTCCTCTCCTCTTCTTCTTGCCGGATTAGGCATTGATCCAATGGGCAGCCCTCCAGCCCGGGAGCAACCTTTCAAGCCCGAAGACATCATCATGCTCCACGACGGCGACTGCACATCCACCTGCGCCACCTTCTCCGACCTCCTCCAAGAGCAAGCGGGCGTCAAGTCCGTCGTGATGGGCGGCAGACCTCAATACGCACCCATGCAAGCCGTCGGCGGCACCCGTGGCATGCAAGTCTACACCCTGGAGGAGATCTTCGGCCTGATGAACATGACCTGGCACTCCGGCACCGTGCACCAGCAAGCAGATTGGAACATCTCTGCGCCGGACCTGGGCACGGTGAGCCAGGAGCCACTGCGGAGATTAGCCCAGGCCGGAGCTGGCTCCCTGAACGTCAGGGACAGCATCCTGATGGGGCAAGCGGCCGGAGAGGGGCTGCCCAGCCAATTCTTGTGGAAGCCGGCCGCCTGTAGGCTTTTCTATACGGCGAAGATGGTGGGAGATGTGCGGGCGGTGTGGAGGAGGGTGGCGGATGTGGCGTGGGGGGAGGAGAGGGAGAGGTGTGTGGTGGGTGGGTTGTGAGTTTGAGGGAGGCGGGTTGCGTGGGTCGTTGGGTGCCTCCGTGAGGCTGTAAATTGTTTTTTTCAGATAGTCCTCCAGGAGCAGAATTGGAGAGACTTTGCCTTTGTTTTTCTCTCCAAATTTATCCCGTAATTCTCAAGTATGATGTAGATTCCTGGTGGTCTCCCAGTATATGAAAACAGAAATACTCTTTTTTGAAAATGATACATGATATGATTATCTGAAGGCCCCCCACATATTAAAAGATGATTCCAAAAAAATCTAAAGTTTTGATTCAAAAGCATAATATAACTATCTGATGGCCTCTCACAATAAAAATTGATTCCAGAAAATTTTAAAGTTTTGATTAAAAAACATAATATGATTATCTAATAATTTCTCACATAATAAAAAGTTATTTCAGAAAAATTCAAAATTTTAATTTAAAAGCATGACATAACTATCTGAAGCTCTCTCATATAATAAAAAGTGATTCCAGAAAAATCCAAAGTTTTAATTGAAAAGCATAGTATGACTATCTGAAGCCCTTCTCGTTATCTTGAAATCTGATTTAATGTTAGTTTATAGATTTAGAGTTAAGTAGATGATGTGAATACCTGATGCCCTTCATGTAATCAGATCTGTGATAACTAAATTAGTTATGCATAATTAATAAGCATCCGGTTTTGAGCTGACCAACAGGCTAACCTTTCAGTGGCTGACGGGAGAAAGGAATAGACAGACGCGCGCAAGTGACAGGCTGAAGAGATCCAATCACTCAATCGTAAGCAACAAAGTCGCGACGATCTAGTAATGGGATATGCGCAGCTTCAGCAATTACTTAAAGAGCAGCAGTTCCACCAGTGCAGGAGATAAGAGGGATTTTCCTTTCGCCAGCTGGTCAACAAACTCACGATTGACGATTTGATTGCTTCCTGAACGGTTCCTGAACAGGTTAGGTTGCTGTGGGTTATTAGTGTTGTCACTGGTGACGAAAATCCGAAATCATCAGCCCATCACAAGCCCGACGTGTGACGTATGCTGCCCTGCTTCTTTCCGGCTGCTTCCACCCATAACTCTTACGCCACAACCAACTTCACTCATCATCTCCTACCCGCCTCTGTCTGCATTCCATCCATCTGCAAATAGAACTATCTGCGACTACTTCCCTGCCATCGACTGCCTCCAAGCGCACAGTCTACTACATCCCTCCACATCATACTCAGCGCGAAAGCAAATAAGAAAAACAAAACAACAGACACAATGGTTTCCAAGGTGGTCGACCTCGGCCTTCGTGGGCTACAGGTATGCAGAACCTACCATGGCAGCTGCTTGAAGCAGACTTCTGACAACTTTGCAGTTCCTATGGACTCTGCTGGTCATGGCCCTTGTCGGGAGCATCATCGCAGGCGCCTACGCTGGCAACCCATCCATCATCAATTACGACATGTTCGTTGCAGTCTTCGCAATGCTGTCCCTCTTTTTCCTGATTGCAAGCGCATTTACCGGGGTCATGTCCGGTACACCGATTCCGCTTGCGCTTGATGTTCTCAACACCCTCCTCTTCTTCTGCGGCGCCGTCGCCATGTCCGCGCAACTTGGCGTACACAGCTGCAGCAACGAAGTAAGTTATTTCTTGAGTACGCGTCTTTCTTCAAGAACAGAGAGCTGACACGGTCCGTCTAGGATTACGTCAACAACAATGGCATCACCAACGGCTCAGCTAACCGACCGAAGCGCTGCCGTGAATCACAAGCCACCACTGCGTTCATGTGGTTTGCCTTCATCACCTTCGCCGCATCATGCGTCTTCTCCGCCATGAATGCACGAGCCAGCGGCATCAACCTTAGGGGCAACGGCATACGCAAAGGTGGGCCCAGCATGTCTCAGGTCTAAAAAGCCGCAGACAAGACCGATTCTCCCGTCGTCCTCTACCTCTTCCTTATCCAGGTACCTAGGGCCCTTGTAGCTGGACCCAGGACTGACGGACGTTGTTTTTGATCTATAGTCGGTCTCGGAAATGTATGAATTGACGACAATTTGAGCGAGGGGTTGCGACTCGAGTGGGGATTAATGGCAGTAGCCGCTTCTTGGAAGCAGAGGTGATGGAGGGCATGTACAGTGTGCTGGATTTTGAGCAACTTTTGGATTCTTCTCGCGCGCTATTGTTTATAAGCTGGAAACGGTTTTCAATACCATGTACGATCACAACCGTTCTGACGAAAATATAAGTCACTTGCCTTCTTATCCGTCATTGTGAACCAATAATCTACGTACCCATGTACCTACTCATCTATCCCAACACAAAACCCCTTCCTTGCTCTTTTAGCTTTCAGCTTTCAGCAAAAGCGCTTGCATCCATCTCTTCCCTCGTACAACCTATTTCCAACGCCTAAATTTCCCTCTCCCAAAAACGAAGCACCCACAAAAACGATGCCATGGCCGGGAAAGATCCTCCACTCCGCCTGACTCTCGACGTTAATACCCAACTACTGATAACAATTGCTCGCACGGGGACACGCGAAAGGCCCCCGACCTGACCCGACACGGGACTCTCAAGGAGAGAGCAGAAAAAGCCGCAGTGATGATGATGATGATGAATAAGCAGGAATCCATCCTGCTCGTCCCTGCTCCTCCTTTTCTTTATTTACGCGAATACCGATCTCGATACTTACGAGTAAGTTGAACTCTGCATCAACGTTATGCCACAGCAGCAGCAGCAGCAGCAGCAACAGCGGCAAGAAGAGAAGGGGGAAGAGCATGCTTAGCTCGCTCTCTCGCTCTCTCTCTCTGTCCCGCTCGCTTGCTCTCTCCCACTGAGGAGAGGAGGAGCCAAGTAGCCCAGAATGAATGAACGAGCGGAGAGTTTTAAGCCCCCTGGCTCTTTTGACTTGTGCCTTGTCGCTGTCCCCTCCGCCTGTCCTCCCCCCGGGGGTTAGGATTGGAGAGGGAGGGCGGGGGAGAGAGAAAAGGGCAAGATTGCATCATCTGTCCAGGAAACAGGAGGAGGAAGCACAGAAGAAGAGAGAGAGGGACGGAGGGAGATACCAATACCATGTACTTAGGGTACTAATCTGGATGCGAACGTGCGTGCTTCAAGGACCATCAACGCCGGAACCGTCAATCTACATAAACGCCTTTGCTTTACCAAGAACCAAGAACCAAGATGGGTGCAATGATAAATCCACAACTCTCCAACCATCAAATCGAACACGCAACACTAGGTGTTCGCCCGCTTCGCCTTCCTGCCTTCGACCTGGCCTCGCATCCTCTTCAGGCCGTCGCCCAACCTCCGAATACCGCGCCACTCCCTCTCCAAGCTCTTCATCCTGTTCGTTGCCACCACCGCAAAGACCGCGGCTCTGAACCTCTGCCGGACCGCCAGTTTGGGTTCGTAGTCCTCCCTCTTGGGCGTGACGCCCATCTGCGCGATCATGCGGAGATCGGCTTGGTTGCTGGAATCACAGCATCGTCAGCATACATATGGCCACGGATCCAGGCAGCAACTGGGGAACAAACATACCAAACTTCTCGGATCCCCTCTCCCATCTCCATGAAGCCTTTGCTCCATGCCAAATCCCGGCGGAAGCCTTCTTCCCTCCGACACCGTGCTCTCAGCCAAACCACCTCCTTCATCAATCCCCTCAATTCTTTCTCGCTTTTCGCACTTCCACCTCCCTGCCCATGCCGGATCTGCTGCAATTGATCAAGCACGCTCTCATGGCGCTCCTGCAGCGCATCTAGTTCTCTACCTGCAGCTGCAGCTCTCGCATTGGCCCTTTCCCGTTCATTCCTGAGCCGGCGTAGTTGAGACTTCAGATCGTTGATTTTGGCGTCGCGGTCCGAGAGTTTGACGGATAAGGCTTCTGCTTCTAGGGTCGAAGATTTTAGGAGCGCGTGCAGGTCTGCGCGCTCGGATTCGTGGACGGAGATCTTGGAGACCTGACGCTCTAATTCGCGGTTCTTGATGCGCAGGTCTGAAAGAGTGGTTTGCGCGTCTAGAAGGTCTTTGCGAGCTTTGGCGAGATCCTTTTGGAGAGGGGGGGATGAAGATGGCGAAGGGGATTTGGTAGAGGTGGTAAGTTTGGCTATTTGGAGGTCGTGGAGTTCACGTTCAAGGTTTGCGACTTGTGATCGTAGATCCCGGGTTGTGGATTTGAAGACGCCTTCGCGTTGCAGAGATTCGGACTCCTTTTTCCGCGCTTCGACCAGGTCGCGTTGTAGCAGCGAGACGTCTTCGATGTCAGACGGAGATATATTCTTTGTCTGGTTGTCGAGAAGTTCTTCAAATTCTGCGACTCGCTTTTCGAGGCGTTGGACTTTGAGCTTCGCCGACGTCAATTCTCGATCACGGTTCTCCGACGTTGAGAGCTGTCTATTGCGGAGCTGGTCGATTTCGAGGCTGAGGCGGTTCTCCTCAGCGCTTGCTCTATCTATTTCAGCATTGATTTCTCGCTCGAGAGCAACGTTGACATCCTGCAGGTTGTCTCGCTCGAGTCGCAGTCTCTCTAGATCCTTTTCAAGTTTCTGCTTCAGTCGACGAAGATCGCGCTTCTCTTGATCGATGTTGAATGTATCATCAGCCGGCTTGTCTGCTCTAATGAGCTTGGCTTCCAGCTCCTCTCGTTCAGCTTGGACATCCTTTGCTGTTTTCTTGAGCTCATGCAGTTCAATATTGATGTTCGCCAATTGATCTTGGAGACATTGCTTCTCCTTTTTGACTTTCTGAAGCTGAGCGTCAACACTTTCCAGACCCTTGGTGCGCTGCTCTTCAGCATATTCTGCTTCCTCTTCAAGGTTGGCTTGCAGAACCTCAACTTCCTCCTCAAGCTGTTCCACCTTCTCCTTCAACGCCTCTTGCTCGCGTATGGAGATACGCAGCTCCTCTTTAGCGTTGTTGAGTTCAGTCCTCTGTTCGTCTGAAGCCACTCTTTTGGTCGCAATATCATCGTTCAGCTCCTGGATCTGACGGTGAAGTACCTGCTCTTCCTGTCGGTGCCTTTGCTTCTCACTCTCAAGGGCTTCTTGGAGCTTCGTCTCTCGCCCTGACAGAGTTCCTTCGACTTCTTGCAATTTGTTCACTGTGCGTTGTAAGCCGTTCGCTTTCTCTTCAGCTCTTTGACTAGTCGATTCGAGTGCACGTCTCTGAGCTTCCCAATCTTCGTGATCTGAAGCAAGTTGGCTCTCTTTGGCATTAATATCACGGTGAAGACCGTCAATTTGCTCAGTTAGGAGATCGACTTCGATTTTGTGTTGAGCACGGAGATGGTTGTCATTTTGAGCTGCGTGCTGACGCTCTTCGTCAAGTGCTTGCTCGAGTTCTTCAATCGATCGCTGGGATCTTGACAGATCGCGTTGTAGGTTTGCCGATTCGGAAGTGAGTGCATCATGTCGTGTCTGAAGGAGGTCTTTCTCTTCCGACTTGCTTTGGAAGTCGTCGGCAGCGTTCTGCAGCTTTGTCGACATACTTTCAAGATCACGCTTTAGATTATCCCTCTCTCGATGTGCAAGATCGAGCTGATCTCGAAGCTTGTTTTTGCTGGCTCCTTCCTTTTCAGCGAGGCGAAGACGCTCCTGCAGTACTCGCTCGTTCCTGGTCTTCTCGTCGGATTCCTGCTGCAGGCTGGTGTGCTTCTCTTGCAGCTCGTCCAATTGATCTTCCAGTTTGGCCGTCTTTTCTTCTAGCTGCCTGCTAAGGCCTTTCGTCGTGAATGATTTGTTCATCATTTCATCCCTAAGCTCTTCTAAATTGTCTTCGGCTTGCTTCTTCTCCTCTACAGCATCTTCGCGCTCGTCCCTTGCACTTTTGGCCTCCTCAGCCACTCGATCTAGGTCCCCTTGGAGCTCTTCGATCTGTCTTTTGGCAGTCTCTAACTCTCCCTCAAGCTCGGCGGCAGCGTTAGATTCTTTGCCAGCATTGTCCTTCAACGAGTCAATCTCATCTTCCCTCTCTTCAATCATTCTGTCTTTATCGCGTAGCTCTGCCTCCAAGTCATCCACCACAGTCTGCAATTTCTTGACTTCCTTATCGCCTTGTTGCGCCGATAGCAATTCTTTTCGAAGCTTCGTTATCTCCGTCTCTTTTGTCGTTAAGTCTGTCTGTAGTCGTGCAGTCTCCACTCGTAAGCTCTCGTCTGCCTGCTCCCTCTTCCTGCGCTCTCGGTATTCTTCAAGCTGTAACCTATAGACCTCTGCATCTCGTTCGGCTTGAGCAATATTCTTCTTAAACTTGTGCAGCTCTCGCTGCATAGTTATCCGGTTCACTTTCAGATCGGTGTTTTCTCGCAATGCGGCTTTATTGAATTCTGTCCCTCGCTGCGACATAGCTTGCTCAAGGAAATGAATCTTCATCTTCAAGCCGAAGTTCTCCTTTTCAATTTTATCAATGATCTGGTTCAGCTATCAGCATTCTGTCAAGGAGGTCTCCCGTGCATTTCGACTGACATTTTCCTGCTCTCGTAGAGTCATCATGTTGCCATCTCCAACAACACCCCCTCCACCCCCCCGGCCGGGTAATTGGGCTAGTGGTGTACTCTGTGCACTGCTGCTAGTGACAACCTGAGCCATTGGAGTTTCGACGGCAGCATCACCAGCCGAACTGCTTGTTCGCTCCTCGTAAATGCGCGAATCGTCGCCCATGCGCGGCAGACCAGGCGTAGGTCCATTAAGAATCGAATTGTCCCTTATATATGAGGGCGTTTGGCCTCCCGCTTTTCTGCCAGACGCTCTCCGCATATGATTCTTCTTCGTCACGCTCATCATAAGGGGCGTGAACTCGCCCTTTTTCCCCGCGCCATTTGGGAGTAATCGTAGTGGATCACGAGCGCCGGCACGTGGTGTCTTGAGGCTGAGACCTCGACCATTTCGTATGCCTTGAATCAATCCTCGTCCTTTGGATGGCGACGCGAAGGACTTTTCTGGCGATAGTTCGTCAAGGCCACCCAGACCATTGGTCAAAGATGAGTTGTCTGCAGCTGTTTGCGGCGTGTCGATGTAGTCTGGATGAGGCATACTGGGCAAGTTTGCGAAGTGTTATTGTGGCTTGCATGCCATAAGATATGTGAAATCCCTTCCAGAGCAGCGTCTGCGTAAAAAGAATCCTGGAGGGTGGGTGTGTTCTCCAATTCGAATGTTGATGTACTTCCTTACTCAGACTAGCGTAGAACCCTGCAGCCAGGGTACTAGTGTCTTGGCATAGCGCATTCTCCAACTTACTTGTCACATCCTACCACAATTACTATGGTCCAACATTCGCATTCGCCTGGACTATTGTTCACTGACAAGTAGCGATTCATCATGCCTCCAACAGAAGAAGATCTAGCGTGGTTCCGATCAACATTTCATCCCATACCCAAACCTCGATTGCCCGATGACTGTGTCGAGTACTGTCTATATATCTTCAACTCTACCATCGACCCTGGTAATGTTTCAGAGATCCGGCTACGACTGCGAGAAGTTCAGAAGTATGCCTCGGAGCTGCAAAAGCAATGGTTGAAGGACTACATCTGGCAGAGGCAAGGTTTTGGGCTGGAAATGGTCTTAGAGGATGGTGAGGTTGGTGTCTTCCACAATATGGATGGCTAAGAATGGACTGACAGGTGGTCTCGGTAGGTGTGACACTGCTGCGGGGCAGAACCGAATACGGTGACTCGGTCGAGGATGAATGGGTCATTGTCTGGCTTCTTCGCGAGTTGACGAGAAAGTTTGAGGACCTCTGGATCAAGGTCAATGATAGTGATGGGGAGTTCTTGCTCATTGAGGCTGCCGGGACTCTGCCTGAATGGTTAGAGCCCGAAGTATCCGAGAATAGAGTTGGTCTATGATATCCCTGACATCGCACAATGCATTAATGGTGCTCCTAGGTATGGGTTCACGGTGGCAATCTCGACATCGTCAAGCCACACAAAAGCAAGTCAGCGAAGCAAGCTGATGGGAAACTATCGTTACAAGAAGCTCGGAGAATAGTTCTCGAAGACCCCAAACGTCTGTTGAAATCTACCAGCATAGAGGAAGAGGCCTTTTACAGACTCAGGAACTATCCACAGCAGATAGCAGACAATATGCACAACGCACTGGTAACAGTTCCTCGTAAGATTGCGTTTCTGCTGCGACAGAAACCAGCGTATGTCTCACCTGCTATTGAGGCCTTCTACCTGCGGGACCCAATTGTCCTGAAACCACTGCAGATGAACGGAAAATCCTCCCTTATTTTTCAACCGGAGAATCTGGTGACCGTCAGCATCCGGTTTCCGCGAGTGGGCTTCGCTCAATTGAAAAGTCAAGACTTCCAAGTGCCAGCAACATGGCGTGCAAAGCTACCTGCGAAAGGCGACACAAAAGAGTACAGTCACGCTGAGCTCGGTATGAAACTCACGTGCGGTTTCGAGATGTTGTTATCAGATCCTCAAAACCAAGACAAAGCTGCTGTGCGCGAGATGAAAATGCTGCTTGAGGATCTCGAGTCCGGTGACGAAAGCCTACCAACAAATCAGGATATTGCGCAATGGCCACGCCAGGAAGACGATGAAAAGTGGCTTGACATTAGCTTTGAAGATCTTGAGGGTGAGTTAGGTGGGAAAGAAAAGGCGCAGGGCAAGAAGAGAGGTGATTTTGGCGATAAAGCGGCTCAAGAGAATTTGCAACGAATTGTGGCTCAGTTTGAACAGTTTTTGAATGACGATACAGCTGGCCCTGACGGAGCTGGCCTTTTTGACGAGGATTCTGACGGAACTGACGAAATTGACTCCGACGACGCGATAGAAAGTGATGGCGAAGACAAAGAAGCCTCTTTTGATGAAGAACGATTCGCAAAAATGATGCGGGAAATGATGGGTATGCCAACGGACATTGAAGCAAGCGGGAGTGGTTCGATTTCGAAAGAAAACGTTCGGAAGTGTGGATCTGGTAGGGTTCAGGAGCTGGAATGGGACGACGAAGACAACGATGTGGACATTCAGTCGGTGATGCAGCAAATGGAGGCAGAGTTAAATGAGTCCGGAGCACTAAACCTTGATCCAACTCCAAGAAAGATTGGGGCTACGAAACGGGCTATCAGAAGCAAGGATTCTATGAAGAATAAGCAGCTCGAGCTTAGTGACGAGTCTGATGATGGCGATGAAGAGAACGACGTGGATGTCAACCTGGCCAAAAATCTTCTTGAGAGCCTGAAATCTCAAGGCGGCACCGCGGGACCTGGAGGTAATCTAATAAACTTGATGGGATTGAGAATGCCAAAAGAGGAGCCGGATGAGCAGGAATGACCATAGGAGCAGTTGATGGGATTGGCTCTGAATATTTAATGCTGTCCTTCTGACCAATCTCAGCTTTCCAAGGCTGCTTCTTGAGCCTGGTCCAGCAGTGTGGTGTTCACGCCAGTGTACGAAGGCCTACGATGTAGCCACGAACGGCAGGGTATCCGATAGGGTGTCTGATAGAATATGGATATTTAATTATGGGCATCAGAGCACACCGAAAGGGCTTTCACCACATCTGTTGTGTTCCTGGTTGCTCGAAGCGTCCACAAACACAACTCCACTGGGCCCTAGCGGTGTTGACAGCATTTGTGTTTGTGCATTTTGGTGTTAAGCAAGTTTGAGTGTACACAATCTTCTGGTCACTCTGTCCGTGTTATTGATTTGTTTTTCCACCATTTGACTTCTTGGGCCACGGCTATAATCCACTTTGTATGGATGCATAACGATTCTTGTCGTCAAATAGCCGAATCAACGAAGATGGGGAGCAGGAAACGGACACTTGAAGAAGCGGGAAGACCTCATGTCAATCCAAACGCCATTCCTCATCGCGAGCTTCTGAAGCCCGGACCAGAGATTAAAAAGCTGAGAATCAGATTCTCGCCTTACCAAGAACTTGCCCGTGTGCCGACTAAGAGAAAGAGAACCACTAGTTCGTCAATTGTTGATCCCTCCCTATGTTCAACTCAGGAGAGAGATCAGCTGAGCGCACAGACAGAAGAAGTCCAGCCAAGCAATGACTTGAAGGTGGTACAGCATCATTTCTCGAATGGTGGGCCTTTCGAAGAGCAGTCCAACAAATTTCAAGAAGGTTTCGTAAATGAAGAACCGCCCAGATTCGACGAGAAATTACTGAATGGTGGAGACAAGGGCGATGTCAGGGCTGACTCGACCCATCTGACACAGCAGACTCGCTCGGGAAGACGGAAATCAGCACGACGTCTTCACAGGCAGAAAGAGTGCACCCATCCCAACCAACCGAAGGGCGGAGAACAGTCGAGCGGTCGGGTACTAAGGCCTCGAACAAAACGGAGTCACTATATCGACGATGACGAGTCCGAGTGCACCTCCGATGAGCAAACCACTGTGGCTGTCGACGCCACCAACAAACAAGCCTTCTCAAACAAGGGAGTGTATCCAGATCATCTTTGTGCCGGGCTCGCTTGCCAGTATACTGGCTGTCATGCTAAGCTTGAGCTTCAAAATGTCAGCCTTGGCTCGTGTCCGGATGACAATCAAAGCAAGAACGCAGGAGTCGATGCAGTTCGCGAGAACTGGTTGCAAGGCTATGGCTATCCGACAGAGTTCGAGATCACAAACAATGGCCGGCATGGATTGATGAACCATCAACAGGCTGCTGGCCAGGCTAGAGGAGCACTCGAGTGGCAGCACAATCCACCAATGAGTGTACGCGAAATGATCACAGGTATATGTGAAGATGTCGATAAGTTTGCCGGAGCTCCCGAAGTCGACGACCGTCCAGCTTTCCAAACCGCCGGTCAGATATCTCACAGTACTGCCCAAGGTGCCTCTCTTGCCGAGACCTGTCCACCCTCAATGCCTGACTCTCCCAAAATATCCCGAATCGCCAACGGCCAAGTCTGGGAGTCGCAAGCAACTCGTAAAGCGCGTGCCCGGCAAGAACACGACGCCGCTAGAACCAGCGCTCGTACTAACTCTACAACCACGTGCTCGTCAAACAACACGATCGACCCATCTTTAGCAGCATACAACAACAATGATAATGATGACAACAACGGAAATAGTATTCCTCTCCACGGCCCGTCCTCCACCCCGAATTTCACCCCAACATCCAACACCTTCACCGTACCTCCCTCCATGACCACCGAACCCATCCCAACCCGTTTTCAAAATCAAGACACGCACTGTCTGATCTGCCTCCTCCCCGTCACGGCCTCCGAAATCTCAGTCTGGGATCTCCGCTGCGTCGCCTGCCCGCGCATCTTCCACCAATCCTGCCTCACCTACATTCCACCGCGCATCAACCAGAACTGGCGCTGTAGTCTCTGTTACCGCGAGGCGTGGCACGGGTATGGACATCTGGCTCGAGAGAGGGAGACAGGGGATCCGGGGTTGGTGGAGAGATATCGGAGGAGATTGTTGCTTGCGAATACATATGGGGGGATGATGGCGATGAATGTCGGGCTGAGGCAGGCTGGCGGTTGGGATGGAGAGAATGTGAGGTTTTGGTTTGATGTCGATATGGATGGTGGGGCGGAGAGTGATCAGGCTGTGCTGGTGAGGATGGGAATGGTGAATCTGGAGAAGTTGAGAGTCTTGGGAGATGGGAACGCGGTTGGGAGGGTGGAGCATTTGGAGGGGATGGAGAGGTGGGGCATTGCGCTGGGGACGGCGTTGCAGGAGCAGGAGGAGAAGCTTCAAGAGTTGAGAGGAGAGGTTGAGAGGTTGAGGAGCGTGGTGGAGCAGAAGGATAGGGAGATTGGGGAGCTGGAGAGTGGACTGTGAGAGAGAGGTTGGATCGGGATGCTATTGGTGAGTCATTCAGGGAGCGATGCAAGACTTGGAAGGCCTTCTTCTTGATGAGACTGTGCCATTTGGGAGGAAGAAGAAGGTTGTCTTCTTCATTTGGACGAGTTCGTTGGGCTGTCCGTACCATGTTCGTGGATGCTCGTTTTTGTGGAGGGTACCGTCCAGGGGAGTGTGGGAGAAGAAAAGTCCACAACAGAAGTGTCACAAATAGAAGAGTCTTTCTTTGAACAAATTGAGAGACATGGATACAGAAAAGTTAAAAACTTCTTACCGTCTATCTGTCATACGTGCGAAAAGTAGGCCGATTGATATGTTTTGGATAGACAACTGAAGATATCCCCCAAGAAAGCGAAGGAGTGGTGACTACCTTACTTACGATGAGCTTGACGTCGGAGCTGGTTACCGCAGTTCTATCACACCTGTTGCTCGGGTCCAGGAAAACTATCTACGTCCAAAAAAAATGCCAGAGTTGGAGACGGCAGATGGCAGCTTGACACATACACGATTGCCTCCTGATCGAGACGAAATCTCTCCGTCACTCGATACTTGGGAGGAGCTGGTAAAGGGCCGCGTCCAGCTATCCTCCAAGATCTCTGAGGATCATCTCTCTTGAAAACGGTAAGGCTTCAGCTTTGCTTGGACCAGGACCAGCGACTGTGCAATCCAAGATGGGCTTCTGACGTCTTTTCTTACTCCAGCTGTGGGTCCCGTCACGTCTCCGCCCTGGATTAGTCGAGCGATATCATGATGAGCAGGAGATCGAGTCGCGGCGTGAGATCGGACATTGGCCAGATGGTCCAGATGATCCAGAAGTCGGGGACCTTGTGGGAGACAGCCAGCTTGCCTCTCGCCCGAACGTCTTGATGAATGTGCAAAGTTACAGAAGAGTTCATACTTTGAGACAAAAAAGGAATTGCAGTCGAGTGTTGATATGTTGATTATAGTACAGCATCAGTAAGTCTGTCCATGCTACAATCCCAAACTCTACGCCTTCTTCTACCATTCGAATCCTGTACCGCGTCAGAATCAGCAGACTTGGCAACTTTTGTCAGACTCCATGTTTCACACTTTTCATGCATCATTTTGCTCGATATTTTAAATACTGACACTTGGTTTTCTTCCTTTAGTCGGTTAAGTGTCTCTTCAGATTGCCAGTGCAATTGATATGCCAGATCTCCGTACGAACCCTAAGGTGTTTGTGTGTGTGTGT